>Ga0209415_10002785_pt1 | contig 32738 bp, 42 predicted proteins | sample PeaSoiSIISIP2007_FD_187696 | JGI IMG/M metagenome (GOLD analysis project Ga0209415, IMG submission 187696) | Peat soil microbial communities from Weissenstadt, Germany - SII-SIP-2007 (SPAdes) (version 2) | ecosystem: Environmental > Terrestrial > Soil > Wetlands > Peat | place: Germany... | reverse complement strand
CGGGTAGTAGGGCGGCGAGCCGCCGGGCCAGCCGATTCAACTCGATCCGATCGTGCGGGGACGTGTTCCGCAATCCGGTCGGTGAACCAGGCGGGGTAGCTCACGGAACCCAGGGCGAAGGTCCGATGGACGCTCTGAACTCCCGGTAGGTCGACGAGCTTCTTCACCGTCCGCTCGAGGACCGCCGGAGCATCGGCTGGTACCAGACCCGCAACCACAGTCGCGGAGGCTTCCGGGTCGAGTCCGAGGCCGTCACGCGCGACCGGAATCCATACAGGGGCCTCCCGAAGAACGTCCCCGGCTACTTCGTCACGTCGTGACGGCTCCCGGAGGTCCAGACGTACGAGCGCGAGAGGATACTCCTCGCATTCCGGGCCATGGGTCCACCAGCAGGCGGTCGATTCGACCAGCTGGTTAAGCCGCCGGACGGTCGTCTTGAGGCTGACCCCGACCGTCCGAGCAGTCTCGGCCATTGTCCCGTCGGGAGATCGACAAAGAATCTGGAGAAGCCGCCAGTCGAGGGGAGAGAGCTCGCGGTCGCACGGGGGAATCCAGTAGGGTTGCGGGTCGCGGAGCTGCCCGGAGGGCGAGAGGCGACGGATTAGGGAGGCGCGTCGGGACGTCACTGCGTCGCTGTTCGAAACAAAGTGGACTCGAACATGGCGATCTCCTTCGTCCAACGTGTCGCGGACAAAGAAGACCCCTTCCACGAGCGCGAGGTCCCGAAAGACCCGCTCGGAGTCCGTCGGCTGCTCGATCGGGAGTTCGGCCACGAAAACTCGAACCCCGAAGAGCGAGGGATTGACGCTCACCGCGGTTCCCCGTAGAAACCCCCGCTCTGCGAGACCGCGAAGCCGAGCCCGAACCCCGTTCTCGCTTGCCCCCACCCGCTCGGCGATCTCTCGGGCGGGGATCGTGGGGTCGATGACGCGACGCCCGGCCCAGAAACGGGCTTCTCCCCGAGGGGACAAATAACGATAGATCGAAAGATCGAGGCTGTCCATCTCTGCCTGCAGAGCGGACGGACCGAGGGATTGCCCAAAAGGTTGTTTGAGTGGACCAGAGCCTGGTCTGCTCGGGAAGACTGCATGGGTCCGGCCCGATCCCCCCCGAAGCGAACTCGAGGAAGGGGTTGCCGAAGTGAGCGGGATCTCCGCTGGGAGTTCGAATCCGGCTACCGCCGGTATTGCAGAGCGAAGACCGGGACTGCAGAGATGGGGAGGGTGGCCCCCTGCGGCCGACCCCGCTCTCGCATGGCGGGCACTGCGGCCAGAGTTCCCGTCAAGCCATCCTTCCGCCCTCGGTCGACCTCGGCTGCCGCTTCGCAAACCATCGGCTGAACCATCGCGTCTCGGGGGGCCCGGAGGTCGCGGCCTCCCAGCCACTTCCCTCCCCAGCGGACGAGTCGTCGGGCGGCAGAAGGCTTCACGGGCAGGTACTCGAGCTCCTTCCGGATTCGCGCTTCCACCTCGCGCGCTTCTGCGCGGGCGTGCTCCCGGAGGGCGGCCTCCGCGAGCTGTGCTCCGGGTTCGGCTCTCACTCTTGCCAGACCCGCTCCGAGTCCCATTGGCATCATTTCGTTCACCTGGGAGTTCTTCCCGAGAATGAGAAGGGACCGGCGGGAGTAAAATCCGCCCGAGAGCGCCTCGCAGAATCTCGACGAAAACAGCGGTTTGTGACTTTTTTCCGCCCGACCGAGGTGGAAAGCGGAAACCGCGGGGATGCGCCTCTGATCGACTCCGGGCGGTCTCCTGGGAACCACTGCGGTTCCTCGGCTTCCAAAGCTCCTCGGTGGTTCTCCGGGCGGCAGATGGGTTTATCCGACCGACGAAACCAATACTACGGTGAATGGAGGCAAGGGCGACGGTTTCTCCGCTGGCGCTACGAATCGACGCCGCTCTGAACCAGGACCTGGACCGCCCCTGGTGTGTCCATCGCCTCTACGAAGAGCTCCCCCTCCCCCCCGTCCCGGAGTCCCGGGAAGACAAACTCATCATCACCCAGCGCGCCGCGGACGAACTTGTCACGGTGGGCCGTGCGCAACGAGAGTACGTCTCTGCCACCGCCATCGGGGTGCACTGCGAGGACGTCCTCTACTGGTCCACCAAAGCTCGACGCGTTCACCTGGCCGACTTCGGACCGGAGTTCGAATCCCCGACGGTCCTTCAGAGACTCGCTTCGCACTTTCAATGCCGAGGGCTCTGACCGACAGGTTCCTGGCGTCCCCATGAGGGGTCCGATGACCCGGGCTCGCCCTTCCGGGGATGGGGGATAAGACCGCAGATTTTTGTAGGCCGAATCCAGTCAACGGGCGTGGCCGATGCTGCGCGCGCCCGATCCCCGCGCGCCTCCGATCTTCCGCGTGCGATTTTGTTCGACATGGACGACACCATCTTCGACCATTCTTTGACGTGCCGACGGTCGCTCGCCCGGGTTCGCGAGGCGGATCCGCGCCTTCGAGGTCGTCCCCTCGAGGCTCTGTGGCACGAGTACCTGCGACTGCTGGAGGCGGTCCAGCCGGACGTGTTCGCGGGCCGGGTCACCGTTCAGGAATCGCGAGTGGAACGATTTCGGCAGCTCGCTCGATTCTGCGGTTCGGAGGTCTCCACAAGTTCCGCCGCCGACCTCTCGGCCGAATATCGGGCCCATTATCTGCAGCTGAGGCGGGTCGTCCCGGGGGCGCGCCGGGTTCTCGAGCGGCTCCAGGGACGCACCGTGATCGGCGTCGTGACCAACAACGAAGTCGCGGAGCAGGAGGAAAAGCTCGACTTCCTGAAGCTTCGCTCCCTGATCGACTTCATGGTCGTCTCCGCGGGTGTGGGGGTCGCGAAGCCGGACCCGGAAATCTTCGAGATCGCCCTCAGACGAGCCCGCGCCCGACCGAAGGAGACGGTGATGGTCGGGGACTCCTGGAGGAGCGACGTGACCGGTGCTCGCAACGTGGGGATCCGACCGATCTGGTTCAATCGCTTCCGTCTGTCACCCCCGGACCCTTGGCCGGTCTCCGAGCTGCATTCCTTCCGTTCGCCGGCCCGGGCGGAGGCCGTCCTCTCCGGAGAACCGCGGGGGCGGCTTCCGCCTCAGTAGTGCGGGCATCGCGCGCATTATAACGCCCGTTCCGTTGTGCGGGCGATGGGCGGAGCCCGGGAGCCGTGGGTCTCCGCCGCTCGCCGAACTCTGCCCGCGATGCGGGCCTGGCGGACCGCCTTTCATCTCGAGCCCGAGCTTTCCCTCGAGGAAGACCGGACCCAAGAGAAGGTCGTCGCCGCGCTTCGGGAGCTCGGGATTCCATTTCGGACGTTCGATGATTTCCACGGCGTCGTCGGCATGGTAGGGGCCGACCGGTCGGGGCCGGTGGTCGCTCTGCGCGCCGACATGGACGCGCTCCCGGTGACCGAATTGACGGGCTTGCCGTTTCGGTCACGCTTTCCGGGGAAGATGCACGCCTGCGGCCACGACGTGCATATGTCGGCGCTCCTCGGAGCGGGGGCGATGATTGCCCGGAGCCCGCGCTCGACCGGAGGACCCGTGAAGTTGATTTTCCAGCCCGCGGAAGAAGAAGGTCACCGCGGCGGGGCGCTTCCCCTCATCGAGCGAGGGTGCCTCGATCATCCGAAGGTAGACTATGTGGTCGGGCAACACGTCGATCCCGCGCTCCCTCTCGGCACGGTCGGCTGGCGGACCGGTCCAACGATGGCGGCGGCGGACCACTTCCGCATCACGATTCTCGGTCGAGGCGGCCACGCGTCCACGCCCCAACAAGGACCGGACGCGATCGTGATCGGCAGCGAGGTCGTGACCGGCCTTCAAACTCTGGTCAGTCGCGTGCGTGCCCCGTTCGACCCCGTCGTGGTGAGCGTCGGCATGTTCCACGGAGGGACTCGGAACAACATCCTTCCGAGCGAGGTCGTCCTCGAAGGGACCGTGAGGACGATGGACGCGAATACCCGGGATCTGATGGAGCGGAGCCTGAAGCGACGAGTCCGGGCGATCGCGGCCAGCCACGGCGCCCGGTCCCGGGTGGTGTACGTCCGTGGGTATCCCGCGCTCATCAATCCTCCCGGACCGACGAGGACGGTCGCGGAGGGCCTCGCGGTCGAGCTCGGCCGAAAGAACGTGGTTGAGGTCGAACACCCGCTCATGGGAGCCGAGGATTTTTCGAGATACCTCGAACGGGTACCGGGATCTTTCCTGCGCCTCGGTGTCGGGATCCCGAACCGACCGGCGAGCCTGCATAGTGCCACGTTTGCTCCGGACGATCGGGCCCTCGTCGTGGGGGCGGCCACCCTCGCGACTGCCGCGGAGAGTCTTCAACGGTCCCGACCATGAACGTACCGCAAGTACGCGCGGATTTTCCGGCGCTGCGCACTCGCGACGGTCAGCGCCCTCCGACCTACCTCGACTCCGCATGCATGTCGCTGGTCCCGTCGCCGGTCCTCGAAGCCATGGAGCAGTACTACAGCGATTTTCCCGGATGCGCGGGGCGCAGTGTCCATCGGTACGCGGAGGAGGTCGGGCGTCGGTACGAGCTCGCCCGGTCCGCGTTCTCCCGGTTCCTCGGCCGGTCGGACCCATCGGGAACCGTCTTCCTTCGAAACGCGACGGAGGCGATCAATTTGGTCGGCGAGGGCCTGCCGTGGAAGGCCGGAGACCGAGTGCTCGTCTCCGACCGGGAGCACAATTCGAACCTCATCGTCTGGCAACGCCTCGCTTCCGAGCGGGGGATTCGGATGGAGGTCCTGCCGCTTCCCGATGCCGGCGGGTTCGATGCCGAGGCCTTCGAAGACCGGTTGGCCCGAGGAATCCGGCTCGTGAGCCTGTTCCATACTTCGAATCTCGACGGCCACACGCTGCCGATCCGGGAGATCACCGAACGTGCCCACGATCGGGGAGCGCTCGTCCTGTTCGACGGTTGTCAAGCCGCGCCCCACCAGAAAGTGGACCTGGACCGCCTCGGGGTCGACTTCTACGCGGTTTCCGCTCACAAGATGCTCGGCCCGACGGCCACCGGGGTCCTCTCCGGCGCGGTCGGACCGCTCTCGAGCCTCCGGCCCCTTCTCTTAGGTGGGGAGACCGTGGAATGGTCGACGCTCGAAACTCATGCGCTTCGTCCATCCCCCTACCGTTTTGAGGCGGGCCTCCAGAATTACGCCGGCGTGATCGGGGCCCACGCCGGTCTCGAGTACCTATCTCGAGTCGGGTTCGACGACGTTCAATCCCAGCAATACGCGGTCAATGCTCGCGTCTCCGCGGCGCTCGCCGGAGAACCTCGGGTCCACCTTCTCGGCCCCCCGGATGCGCGGGAGCGCTCGAGCATCTTCGCGTTCACGATCGACGGAGTCGACCCGCACGACGCCGCCGTCTTCCTCGATGAGGGCCACGACGTCCTGGTTCGCTCGGGGATGCACTGCGTTCACTCCTACTATTCGCGACGGAACCTCCCGGGCAACGTGCGGGCCTCGTTCTATCTCTACAACGACCGGATCGACGCCGACCGATTGATCGGCGGCGTTCGCGAACTGCTGGAAAAGGTCCCGGCGCGCCCCGTTACCGGTACATTGGCTGCGACGAGGGCGGAGAAGGCTCCGCCCGGCTCCGGTCCGCGGCGTGCTTCTGGATCGAGAGCAGCTGTTGTTCGATCCGCTCGGCCTCGGCGTACAGCGGTACGGGGTCGAGGGGCGTCCGCAGCAGGATCCGGTTGATCGTCTCGATCACCTTCGCGGCGGCCCGGGCGTCCGGGTAATCGGCTTGAGCTTCGGCGAGGAACGTGAGCACGTCGAAGCCGCGGCGTCGGCCCTCGTTCAGGAGCACCCCGGCGATCCCGGTGATGACCCCCTCGGCGAACGGGATCATGTTCGGCTCGATGTAGAGTTCTCGCGCCTTGCGGGTGCTCGCGACTCCGTACACCTTCACGTCGGTGAGACGTGGGGTCCGGGTCGCGCGCGACGCGTTCGGAACGGCCTCGACGACGAGGCCCTCCGGCGAGACGAGCAGGGAGCAACGTTGCTCCTGGACCCAGTCCAGGATGGCCGTGGCGAGCGGGTGGATGATGGTCGGGGCCGGATGAAACTCGGAAACGAAGGCGACGATCTTGTCCGCGCCCCGACCGGTCCGGTCCGCCGGCGGGTGGCCGGCGTAGATCCGCACCGGGTGTTGCGGGATCCCGTTGCGGACGAGAGAGACCGTCGGGAACGCAGGGGATTCTACGATCCCGATCTGCTCCATCTCGAGCGTGTCGATGAGGTAGTTCGCCACGATGGAGCTGACGAGACCCACGGACGGGAACCCGTCGATCACGATCGCGCCTTCGACGTCGACGCGCTTGATCTCGTAGATCCGGACCTGGTCCGGGGCCATCGGCATGGGGTTAGAGGGACCTCTCGACGATCTGGCCGAGCTCCTTCGAGATCAGGTCGACGATATCCTTCGTCAGCGTGCGGCGCACCTCGGGCGGAAGGGCGGAGAGACCGAGGCGAGCGGCCGTCGTGCCGACCCGAACGAGGGCGGCGTATTCCGTTGCCCGCGCGGCGAGGAGGTCCCGTACGGCTTCCCGCAAGTCTTGGGCGAGCTTGGGGTCGTCGTGCAGGGTCTTTTCGAGGTGCCGGCGGATCTCATCCTTGACGATGTCCCGCGTCGCCTCCCGAACCAATTCCTCGGGGCGAAGCAGGTCGCGGGTGCTCTTGAGGAGCACATCGATCGGTTCGCCGGAGGACGACTCCTCAGCCATCGCGCCGCGAAGTCGGGTCGGAGCCATAAGGGTTTGGCTGACCCGCGCGGCTTCCCCGGTCGGTTACCGAAACGGGCGAACGAAGGAGCCCCTGCCGTGTCGGACGGCCGGGACGGAGGAAGGGTTTATCCTGATGCGGACCTCGACCTCGCCGGCGTGGGCCGGTAGATCAGCGGAAGATCGCTACCTTGGCAAGGTAGAGGTCGCGAGTTCAAAGGGTCGGGCCGCCGTCGGCGGCCGGGCCGGAGAATCTCGCCCGGTCCACTCCCTATTTCTCTCCTGCTCTTCGGCAGGTGTCGAGCCCAGGCACCGACACGAAGAGTAGCGATTTATACCGGGCTCCGGTTGGCGGGCCCGTGGAAGCCGAGATCCGGGAGAAGATCGCGGGGGAAGTGGTCCTTTCACCGCATCCCGGCCGGACGCTGCGCAAGTGGCGCGAGGATTTCGGCATCTCCCAACGGGACCTTGCGCGCCGTCTCGCGACCGTGCCGTCGGTCATTAGCGACTACGAGTCCGAACGACGAATGAGCCCGGGTGCGGGATTCATCCGTCGATACGTGGAGGGCCTGCTCGCCCTCGACACGGCGAACGGCGGAAAGGTCGGCGAGCGGATGGGGATTCGCCCCCACTCCGAGGGGATCCTCGGGATGCGGGAGTTCACCGTCGCCATTCCCCTGAAGACCCTCGGGGACCGGCTCGAGGCGCGACCGGTGAGCCGGGTCGACTTGCATCGGGACATTCACGGATTCACCGTGCTCGACGCGCCGCGGGCCATCCTCTCCATCGACGCGTCCCACTTCGTGGAGGTCTACGGTTGGACCACCCAACGGGCCCTCATCTTTTCGAACGTCAAGTACGGTCGCTCCCCGATGGTGGCCATCCGAGCCCACCCTCTCAAGCCCGCCGCGGTCTTCTTCGCCAATCCTGGTCGGGTCGACCCGCTGGCGATCCGCCTCTCCGAGGTGGAGAACATCCCGCTCCTCACGACGGCGCTCAACGCGCCGGCGGTGCTCGAACGACTCGAGGAGCTGTAGAACAGGAAGGGATCAACGATGGAAGCAGGCATCGTGAGCTACGGCGCGTACGTCCCCCGCCACCGGATCACGCCCACCGAGATCGGTCGTGTCTGGGGAGTGGACGGAGAAGCGATGGGCCAGGGCCTGGGCGTTCGAAGAAAGAGCGTTCCGGACCCCGACGAGGACACGATCACGATCTCGACGGAAGCGCTGAGGACGGCGCTCGTACGCGGCGCCATCGACCCCCAACAGATCGGAGCGCTCTACGTGGGCTCGGAGTCGCATCCTTACGCGGTCAAGCCGACGGCCACGGTCGTCGCCCAGGCGGTGGGCGCGACGCCGAACCTCACGGCCGCCGACTTTGAGTTCGCCTGCAAAGCGGGGACCGCGGCGATCCAGACTTGCCTCGGCCTGGTCGGGGCCGGGATGATCAAGTACGGCGTGGCGATCGGGACCGATACTTCCCAGGGAGCCCCGGGCGACGCGCTCGAGTACTCGGCCAGCGCCGGCGGCGCCGCGTTCGTCATCGGACGCGACCGGGTCATTTGCCGGGTGAATCGGACCGTTTCCTACACGACCGATACTCCCGACTTCTGGCGCCGGGAGGGTCAGAAGTATCCCAGCCACGGTGGCCGCTTCACGGGCGAACCCGCCTACTTCCGTCACGTCACCGAGTGCGCCCATCGTATGATGGAGGCCGTCGGGACGACCCCGAAAGATTACGGCCACGTCGTGTTCCATCAACCGAATGGAAAGTTCCCGCAACGGGTGGGAAAGCAGCTCGGCTTCACCGAGCCGCAGATGCGCTACGGACTCGTGACTCCGGCGATCGGGAACACGTACTCCGCGGCGGCGCTGATCGGGCTCGCGAACGTCCTCGACCACGCGGGACCGGGAGAAAAGATCCTGGTGGTCGGGTACGGCTCCGGTGCCGGGTCGGACGCGTTCGACCTCGAGACCACCGAAGAGATCGCGACGTACGAAAAAGTGTACGGCCGGTCGGTGGAGTCGTTCCTCGAACGCGGGGTCGAGATCTCGTATGCGCAGTACGCGAAGGTCCGCGGCAAGATCAACATGGGAGGCAGCTAGCGATGCGCGACGTCGCGGTCCTCGGGGTCGGACAGACGAAGTTCGGCGAGCTCTGGGACCGGTCGTTCCGAGAGATCGGCATCGAGGCGGGGCTGCAAGCGCTCGTGGACGCAAAGCTCTCCTCGCACGACCTCGACGGGTTGTTCCTCGGAAACATGGCTTCGGGGGCCTTGATCGACCAGGAGCAGATCGCCCCGCTCATCCTCGACGTGGCGGGACTCGCCCGCAGCCACCTGCCTGCGGTGCGGGTCGAGGGGGGCGGCGCTTCGGGAGCTCTCGCGCTGCACCAAGGGTATCTCGCGGTCGCGAGCGGACTCTACGATTTTGTCGTCGTCGGGGGGGCGGAAAAGCTCACCGACGTGCCCGACGCGACCGCCGCGGAGATCACGAGCTCGGCCGCCGATACGGAGTGGGAAGTGGTCTTCGGCGCCACGCTTCCGGCGCTCTGGGCGCTCGTCGCGCGCCGCCACATGCACGATTACGGAACGACGCGCGAGGACCTCGCCCGGGTCGCGGTTCACGCCCATGAGATGGGCTCGAAGAACCCCCTCGCCCACTATCGGAACAAGCTCTCGTTGGCTCAGGTCGTCGGCGCCGGTCCCGTCGCCGAGCCGCTCGGCGTCCTCGATTGCGCCCCGCTTTCGGATGGAGCGGCCGCGGTCGTGCTCGGACCGATGGAGCTCGCGCGCCAGCACACCGACACGCCGATCCGGATCGCGGCGAGCCAGGTCGCCTGCGATACGATGGCCGTTCAGCATCGCCAGGAGATCACTCGACTCGATTCCACCGTGGTCGCCGCGCATCGAGCGTTCGAGCAGGCCCGACGAGCGCCGGCGGACGTCCAGGTCGCAGAGATCCACGACGCGTACACGATCAGCGCCCTCGTTTCGCTCGAAGACCTCGGATTCGTGGAGAAGGGCCGGGCCGGCCCCGAGTTCGCGAGCGGTCGATTCGGACCGGGAGGAAAAACCGTCGTGAACACGTCGGGCGGGCTCAAGGCGCAGGGACGACCGTTCGGGGCGGTCGGCGTAGCCCAGGTCGTCGAGCTGGTCCGACAACTCCGGGGTGAGGCAAAGGATCGCCAGGTCTCGGGGGCGACCTTGGGTCTCGCGCAAGACGTCGGGGGAACGGGCGCGACGACGGTGGTCCACCTTCTCGAGAGGGCGAACTGACGGAGGGCATCATGTCGGTAGCACGATTCTGGCGCGAAACTCCCCGACGCTACAACCTCGGCGGCTCGAAGTGCACGGCTTGCGGGACGGTCTACTTCCCGCCGCGAGCCGTCTGCCCGGAATGCACGCATCACCGTCAGTCGATCGAGAAGATGATCCCCTTCCAGCTCTCGGGGGAAGGCGAGGTCATCTCCTACACCGTCGTCCACGACGCCGCCGAAGGCTTCGAGATGCAGGTCCCATACGCCCTCGGACTCGTGCGGACCCCGGAGGGACCCATCCTCACCGGGCAGATCGTGGACATCGAGCCCGGCAGCGTCACGATCGGGCTCAAGGTCCGCGCGACGTTCCGTAAGCTGCGCGAGGAGGGTGCTTCCGGCGTCATCCACTACGGCTACAAGTTCACCCCGCTCGATGAATCCGGTATCTTCCCGTCCGCGCGGGGGTCGGTCGTACCGGTTCCGGCGCGAGACTCCCCGACCCCGGACCGGGCCTCCGCGTGAACGCCCCCGAGCGGCGGAACGGCGCCGCCCCTCCGCCCAGCGAAACGCCGGCCTCGGACGAAGAGTACGTCCGGGCCTACGCCGCCGGTTACGAAGAGGGGGTCCGGAACGCGCTGAGAGAGACGCTCGAACACATTTCCCGGGGCCACACGCCGCAGGAGATCCGGATGCTGACCGCGAGCCGGCTCGCCCGAGTCGCCGAAGAGGGGGAGCTGAAGCGCAAAAGCCTGCTCGCCCCGCCCCGACGTCCGGCGTGGGGCTCGCTCCTGCGCCCGCCCGCTCCGGCGAGGGCGTGGAGCGGCGCCGCACCCGCCACTTCGGCTCCCGTGTTCCGCCTCCTTCCCGGGCATTCCCTCCTCGTGCGCGAAGAGCGGCCAACGCGGGCGGTCGAGATCCTCCGAGCGAACGCGGCCGCGTTCCCCCGGCTCGCCGTGGTGTCGATGCGGCCCCCCGACGTGCCCGGCTTTCCGAGCGGTCATCGCATCGACCTCACGCTCAGCGGTTCCGGGAGCTCCGAGAACCCGGACCAAGGTCGGCTCTCGCCCGGCGAGATCAGCGGTCGGCTGAGGGACCCGACCGAGGCGAAGGGGGGCGCGATGGTCTACGTCGACGCGCTCGAATTCCTCGCGACCGAGAATACCCTCGAGACGACGCTCAAGTTCGTCCACTGGCTCGTGACCCAGGCCCAGGAGACCGGCTCCGCTCTGCTCGTCTCCTTCGACCCCCGCTCGCTCGACGTCCGAGACTTGAGCCGTCTCGAGCGCGCGTTCGAGACCGTCCTCTAGCGTCTACCAGACCATCGTTCCGCGCGCGGCGCGCCCGAGCTCGCTCGCCTTCCGCCTTTGGAGGAGCCGCCACCCGAGGAAGATCGAATCGACGCGGCCCGAATCGTCGCGGGAGAAGCGGAAGACCGCCGACTGCCCCTGGTGCCGGACCACGAACTGGTCGTGGCCCGCCGGGAACATCTTGAGGTCCTTCGCGATCACCTCGATGCCTCGGAAGTCGAGACGAAGGTGGTCCTTTCGGGGCCGAATCTCGGCCCAGATCCCCTCGCCCGAACAGTACCAGCCCGAGTACGGGGAGAGCGGCACGGCGACCCCGGAAACCTTCGGTATCTCCTCGAACGGGGTTTTCGCCGGAAGTCCGAGAGCCGGATTGACCGCGGCGCCCAGCAGCCGCGATACCGGCGCGCCCTCGGCGTTCGAAAGGATCACGCCGGCGACCCCACGACGCGGCGCGGCCGCAAAGAGCGAGCTGACGCCCTTCAGCCCACCGCTATGGGAAACGAGCAGGGTCCCGTGGTAATCCGGTCGAACGGCGACTCCGTATCCGTAGTGAACTCCCATACCCACCGGTACGTGCGGGCGCATCATCGCCGCGACCGAGCTCGCCGACACGACCTGTTCGCGCCCCACGCGCCCCCGATGCAGGAAGATCTGCAGATACTGCAACAGGTCGACCACGTTGGTCCGCAGGGCCCCCGCGCCGCGCAGACACGCGTCCTCCCACCATTCCTGACTCGGCGCGAGGGAGTGGCGCTTTCCGGTCCACCGGGGCGAGTAGAGCGTCGTGACCTCGGGTTGGCGAAACAGGACCCCCGGGTCGAAGACGGCCGAGGTCATGCCGGCCGGTCGCAGGATCTCGTCCTCGAGGAAGCGCTCGTATCGTTGACCCGACGCACGTTCGATGACCGCGCCGAGCAGGCCGAACGCCTCGTTCGAGTAACTGAAGAACTGGCCCGGACGCCCCAGGAGGCGGTACTTTTCCTCCGACAGGTAGCGCATCAGTTGTTCGTAAGTGTCGAGCGGCTCGTGGTCGGGGTCCACCCCGACGCGTCGGGCCACCCGGGGGTCGTAGGGCGGGTCCCGTCGAACGCTGCGCATCGAAGTGTAGTAGATCGAAGGAAGTGGAGGCAACCCGGAACTGTGGGTCAGGAAGTGGTGGAGACGGATGGGGTGGCGCGCGCTCGCTCCGGGAATCCGGAGCTCGGGAAGATGACGGACCACCGGGTCGGTGACCCGCAGGCGACCGTGCTCCGCGAGCCGAAGGATGGCGAGCGCCGTGAACGACTTGGTCACCGATGCGATCCCGTAGACCGTTCGGGGAGTGGCGGGGAGCTTCGCTTCCCGGTCCCGGTAGCCGTAGCCCTTGGCGAACGGCGGTTGCCCGGGGCGGATCAGGCCTACGGAAAGCCCCGGCGTCTTCGCACGAGCCATGCCCCGTTCGATCGTCCGGTCGAGCCCTTCGAGCTCCTTCATTCGGTAACGCCTCCAGCCCCGCACCACGAGTCGACCCATAAGCATACGAACCCCCGAAGGCCACGCGAAGGCGAAGGTCCGGTCGATGGAGGTCGCGTTTTTCACCGACTCCTATCCGCCCATGCGGGACGGTGTGGCGGCCGTCACGGGCGGCCTGGCCCGCACGCTCTCCCGGCTCGGCCACACGGTCCGGGTCTATGCCCCCAACCCGCGGCCCGGCCCCGCCTCCGAGGAGACGCGCAACGGGGTGACGATCCGGCGGGTCCGGACCGTGCCCGTTCCGCTCTACGGCCAGTACCGGTGGCCGCTCTGGCCGTTCGGACTGCTCCGTCGCGACCGAGGGGTCCAGGACGCCGACGTGATCCACCTCCACACCCCGGGCTTGCTCGGTACGATGGCGTTCCTCGCCTCCCGTCGCTTTCGCCGGCCCCTGGTCGGAACGTTCCACACGAACATCCGGGAGATGCAGGAGAGCGTGCCGGCGAAGATGCTCGTCCCGACATTCTTTCGAGTGGCGGCCTGGTACAACCTCGGCACCTATTGGAGATGCGATGTCGCAACTGCCCCGTCGGAAGCCGCCCGGGACTCGCTCCTGTCCGGCGCCACGAAGCCGTTCCACCATCCGATCGAGGTCATCCCGAACGGGATCGATGTCGAGCGATTCCGGCCCGACACCCCCGTGCCGGATTGGAGGGCGCGATGCGGACTTCCCTCCGCTCCCCTCGTGACCTACCTCGGGCGCCTGACCGTCGACAAGGGGGTCCATCGGTTTCTGGACGCCGTCGAGACGGCGATCCCGCGCACGGACCTCGTGGCGATCGTGGGAGGGCTAGGTCCCGAGGAAGGGCGGGTCCGCGAGCGTCTCGCCGCCAACCCGCAGCTCGCCGCCCGGGTCCGCTATGTGGGGCCGGTCGCCGAGACTGAGAAGGCGGCCCTCCTCTCGCAATCGGACCTGTTCGTTCTGCCGTCGACGAGCGACACCTCGAGCGTCGCGCTCCTCGAAGCGATGGCCTGCGGGACCCCGGTCATCGCTCCGTCTTCCGGGGGAGCGTCCGAGATCGTCGAAGAAGGTGTGACCGGCTGGAGGGTCGCCGTGACGGACCCCGGCGCGCTCGCGGCCTCCCTCCAGAGGATCCTCGACGAGACCGAGATCCGGCGGAAGGTGGGGGGCCAGGCCGCCGAGTTCGTTCGCGAGACCGCTTCCCTCGAGATGATGGCCCGTCGCTTTATCTCCCTTTACCGGCTGGTGGAAGAAGAGAGGCCTCTGCGTGACGGCGGTATCCCTTCCTGAGCTCGACTCGCTCGCCCGGCAGCTGGCCGGCGACCGCCACGACCCGTTCAGCGAACGGGCCCTCGCCCGCGCCTACGAGGAGTACGTCTCCCGACACCGCCAGCCCCTGGCGCCGGTGATCGTCCACGGAGACGGGGTGGAGTATCCGACCGTCTACGCTCTCCTCACCGACCCGAAGGCAAACCCGACGACGCTCGAGATCCGTCCGGAACCCGCCCCGGCCCCCGGAGCCTGGGGGTTCCTACGACGATTCGAACGGATCGTCCTCCACCCCGACGGCTCGGCCGACCTCCATCCGTTCATCCCCGGACCCCCCGAGCGCGCGATCGCCCGAGTCCTCCTGAGGGAACACTACCTTCCCCGGTCGCGGGGCGACGAGGACCGAGGCGCGAGCGGCGGCGAGCGGGTCGGCCTGGAGACCCATCTCGGAACGCTCGAACGCGGACTGGCGGTCTACCGAGAACAGGGGCTCCTTCCGTTTTCCGTCGCCATCCTTCTCTACCTCTCGGACGAACGGGTCCGCTACGAGTTCGACCTCCTCGAGACGAGCCTACTGCCCGACCCGCGGACCGGCCGCCTCCCGCCCTCCCGTATGATCCGGCGACCTTCGCGGTTCAGCTTCGCGGTCGACCGCGTCATCGGGAAGGGCGACCTTTCCCTGCTCACCGCCCGGTGCCTCGAAGTGCTCACCGAGTCCCCCGGTCTCACCTCCGTCGAGATCGCGCACATCTTCGGAGGCGTTCGCGAGCTCGTGGATTCCGCGCTCCAAGGACTCGTCGCCCGAGGGTTCGTCACGTTCGACCGCCGGACCGGTGTCTATCGACCTCACGTGGAAGCGTTCGTCCCGAGCGGGCTCGCCACCGCCTTACCGGTCGGGCCGGCGATGACGGGCTCGGAGAGTATGCTCCGGACGAGCGTCCAGGAACTGATCGCCGCGGCGGACGCTCGAGCCGCTTGCCCGCTCTGTGGGGCGCCTCTGCCGCCCGGCTGGGGCGGGATCCTTTGCGAGAGCTGCACGGCGAAGGTCGACGCCCCAGGGTGAACGGGCGGGCCTGTCGGGAGTTTCCGCCCCGAACGGCCGGCGTTCGGGACCTTTGAACCCGAGTTCACTGGCTTAGAAGGCCAGGACTTTGTCCATGCTAAGCTACAGGCCCGGGAGACCGACGGCCTCCGCCCTGCTTAATCCTTCGGGCGCCGACGAACTGGACGACGACCGGCGGACGCGACGAGATGGGCCAGCCGGAGTGGCTCGGGCCAATGACCCTGGATCGTCGCCCGCCGGACGAGGAGCGTGGCGTCCGCGCGCGAGCAGCCGACCGCCGCGGCCTGGATGGGATGCCCGCCCGTCGGAACCGGGAACAATCGGTGCGCGCGCAGGAGCGACCAGCGCGCCCGCGCGGTCTTCGGGAACCATTTCTTCAACGCGGCGTGGATCAGCGGGAACGCGGGGGGCCGCCGCGTGACTGCGACAATCGGCAGCCGGAGCTCTCGGTGGAGCGTGTCGAGGTCGAGGACATTAAAGCCGCCGACGACCGCTCCATCGAGCAGGACCGCGCGGACGCCGTCGAGGGGCCCGAGACTCCGGACGAGGGCGACGACTCGCCGTGTCCCGTCCGTCCCGTCGACCCGCACGTGGGTCGTGCGGACGGCCTCGACGTGATCCGGCAGCGCCAGGGAGACCGCCGCGAGGGGCGCCGTGCGTTCGCTTCGGTCGAACGCTCCGTCGTCCACCCCGACCACGCGAGGGTGGACCTTTCCGAGGGAACGCCGCAAGGCTAAGACCCCCGACGAGGTTTGGCGGCGCCGATGGGAGCGCCGAGTGTCTCGGTCCGATGCCCGACGTGCGGTGCGGACCTTCGGGTGGTTCTCGCCCCCGCGCCCCCGACTCAATGGTTTCCGTGCCCCCAATGCCATAATCCGGTGCCCGTCGTGGTGCCGCGGGACCTGCCCCCTCTGTACAGCTGGGAGGTCCTTCCGGGCCTATATCCCGCGCTCCCCGCTCCCCGCCGCCCCCGGGTGCGGATGCGGCGGATGGCCTTGGCCGCCCTGATTGGGATCGTCGTGCTCGCGGTCGTCCTGGGCGGTCTGCTCAGTGTATTGGGTGCCGAGGCCCTGACCCCCGAGAGTTACTCCGTTTCGGGCACCGTCCTCGAGGAATTGCCGAGCGGCGGGAGCATCCCCGCGGCGGGCGCGACCGTGCTGCTGACCGACGAACGTTCGTCCGGTATCTCCGAGACCACTTCGCCGACGGGAACCTTCGCGTTCTCGAACGTCCCGGCCGGCGGGATCGCGCTGAACGTATCCCTTCCGGGCTACGCACCGGTGACGGTGAACACCTTCGCATCCAGCGTCTACAACACCGGTACGACCGGCCTTTCGATCACTCTCGCTCCCGGGGCCTCGAACAACGGCACGACGGTGGCGCTGTCGCCGTTCCCGACCCTCGAAAGCTTCCTCGCGTCGGTCGGCAGCGGCGTCGTGCTGCTCGGGATCGTGGCACTGGTAGGAGGGCTCGCCGCGGTCATCACGGCGCGCAGCGACCGGCCCGCGGTCGGAGTGGTCGGGGGGAGCGCAGGGATCCTCGCGCCGGTGGCGCTCTATCTCCTCGCGCTCGTCGGGGTGTTCCCGGCGGTCGTGCTCGGGGCGGCGGTTCTCGCGGCGCTCGGCGCGTTCGCGGCGACGACCCGTACGCTCGAGATCTTTCAGGTCGGTCCGGAGTCTCGGACGGCCTAGAGCGGGCCTTGGGCCCGCGGCGAGGTCGCCCGGTGCGGCCCGGCAATCGGCCGCCGGGTGCGGAAACCTCCGGTGAGAGGGTGATAGAAACCGACCGCGGGCTCGCCCCTCTGCCAGCACAGGAACACCAGCTCGCCGTCCTCGATGCCGTAGAAATCGACGAGGCCGCTCCCCAGGTCCTTCACTTCGATCCCTTCCGCGTGGAGAGCGCCGACGGCTTCCTCCAGGCGACGGCTCAGATGGCGCCATTCGGCGTCCAGCCGGGACTTGAGCTCGTGGTCGGGCTGGTCGTCCGCGTCCGCCTCCGAGCCCCAGAACTTCGAGAGCCGTTCGCGCTCTTCGTGGACCTCGGCGAGGCGTCCGACCCAGCCGCGCAGCCGCGGGAGCAACTGCTCGAGGTCGGGGAGCCGGGCGTTCGCTTCCGCGACCGTCCACAGTCGAGGGGGCTCGGCCGCCGGGGAATCGTCGCGCACGCGCCTCGAACCCTCCATCGGTCCTCCTACTGTACCAACTCACGTACCCTATAAACGGAGTCGATGGAATCGAGGTAACCGGCCCGGACGTGAGTCATTAAATCAACTTCAGCTCGCGACCGGCCTTCTCGAAGGCCGAAACCGCGGTCGTCACGTCCTCGTGGGTGAGCGCGGAGTTCATGATCGTGCGAATCCGAGCCTTGTCCTTCGCGACCATCGGGTAGACGATCGGGAGGGCGAAGACGCCGAGCTCGAAAAGGCGCCCGCTCAACTGCTGCGCGCGCGCGCTATCGCCCACGATCACGGGAGTGATCGGGGTCTCGCTGTGACCGATGTCGAACCCGAGGTCGCGCATGTCCTTCTTGAACCGAAGGGTATGGGTCCACAGACGCGTGACGTGTTCCGGCTCGGATTCGAGCACGTCGATCGCCGCGATGCACGCCGCGGCGACCGGGGGCGGATGCGACCCACTGAGGAGCCAGGTTCGCGATTTGTTGTAGGCGAACTTGATGAGGTCGGTCGAGCCCGAGATGTGGCCGCCGACGACCCCGAACGCTTTCGAGAACGTTCCCATTTCCACGTGCACCTTATCGCGTCCCAGGTCGAAGTGCGAGACGATCCCTCGACCGCCGGGGCCGAGGACCCCTTCGCCGTGCGCGTCGTCCACGTAGACCATCGCGCCGTGCTTCGCGGCGGCCGCCGCGATCAGGTCGAGCGGCGCGATGTCTCCGTCCATCGAGAACACTCCGTCGGTGATCACAAGGATCCGGCGGTACGCCGGAACATGCTCCTCGGCGGTGGTGAGGACGCGCTCGAGGTCGCTCACGGTCGTGTGCGTGTAGACCGCCCGCTCCGCGCGGGAGAGGCGGACGCCGTCGATGATGCTGCCGTGGTTCAACTCGTCCGAGACGACCAGGTCCCCTTCTCCCACGAGTTGGGGAATGAGCCCGGCGTTCGTGGCGAACCCGCTCTGGTAGACGAGCGACGCTTCCGCGTGCTTGAAGTGCGCGAGCCGGCGCTCGAGCTCGACGTGGAGGTCCATCGTACCGGCGATCGGGCGCACGGACCCCGACCCGACACCGTGGGTATCGATTGCGCGGCGGGCGGCCTCCTTCAGCCTCGGGTGATTGCTCAGTCCCAGGTAGTTGTTGGAGCAGAACATGAGGACTCGCTTCCCGTCGATCTCGCACCACGGGGAGCTCGGGCCCTCGAGGACCCGCAGCCGCCAGTCGAGCTGGGTCGCGACCAGCTGACGGTACTCCTCTCCGAGGAACGCGGTCGGGTCGCGCATCTTACCACTTCGCCTCGAGCGAGACCTTCGCGGCCTGCATCGATTGGATGAGATCCATGGCGTGCGGCAGGTCGCGAATCGGAACGCGGTGCGTGATGATCTGACCCATCTTCTCCCGGAATACCGGGTTCGCGAGCAGTCCTTTCACCTGGAACCAGGTCTCGAACATACGGCGACCGAAGATCCCGTGGACCTTCGCCGCCTTGAAAATGACCGCGTCGTCGAAATTCAAGCTCGCGTCTCGGTCGTAGAGACCGAGGAGCGATACGCGACCGCCCGGTGTGAGCGCGTCGAACGCGAGCTTGAGTGCGGCGGGGTGGCCGGACATCTCGACGGCGACGTCGACCCCTCGACCCTCGGTCTCCTCGCGGATGGCCGAGGCGGTGGGAACGTTCGCGTCCGTCGGGTCGAAGACGCGGTCCGCGCCCATCTTCTTCGCGAGGGACGCCCGCAAAGGGTTCACTTCGGTCGCGAAGATCCGGCGCACCCCGAGCGTCCGGGCGACCGCGATGGCGAGGAGGCCGATGGGTCCGCATCCCGTCACCAGGACCGAGCCCCCGGCCAAATCCTCGAGGTTATCTTCGGGAAGGAGCGAGTGCACCGCGTTCCCGAGAGGCTCCTGGATCGAGGCAAGAGCCGGGTCGAGATGCGGGTCGTTCTTCCAGGCGTTCAACTCGGGGAGGACGGCGAATTCGGCGAACACCCCGTTGCGGTCGACCCCGAGGACCTGCACGTTCTCGCAGATGTGCATCTTGCCAGTGCGACATTGGTAGCAGGTCCCGTCCACGATGTGCGTTTCCGCCGAGACGTGGTCGCCGACCCGAAGGCTTCGGACGCGCTTGCCCACCTCGATCACTTCGCCGCTGACCTCGTGGCCGGGGATCATCGGCACGTGGCGGACGCGGGATTGAGCCCACTCGTTCCAGACCCAGATGTGGACGTCCGTCCCGCAAACCGACGAGGCGCGCACGCGAATGAGCACCTCGTCGTCAGCCGGTTTCGGCTCGGGGACCGTGCGGATCTCGGCGCCGGGACCTCGTTCGGACTTTACGAACGCCTGCACGCTCCTCCGCTCCGGCTCGCGGAGGGTTCGGGCCGCTTAACAGTTGGGGAGTTACGAGCCGTTGTGAAGCACCCACGCGAAGGTGCGCTGCTCTACGCGCGCGTCCGAGAACGCGCGCGTCGTCGCGTCGGTTTTCGAGGAGAAACTCGAATCTCTGACGGTCCGGGACCCTCGCGCGCGCGAGCGCTTATATAGGGCACCCTTCTCCCCCGTCCCCACCGGAGGCAGGACCTCCTATCGACCCATGGCTCGACGGCACCGACCGAGGCGAGGATCCCTCGCATTCTCCCCCCGCTCCCGGGCCGTACGGCCCGTTCCGCGGATCCGTTCCTGGGCTCCCGGGACGAAACCGGCCGCGATCGAAGGGTTCGCCGGCTTCAAAGTGGGCATGACGCACGCGTTCATTGTGGACTACCGCAAGCGGTCGACCACCGCGGGCCAAGAAGTGGCCGTTCCGGTCACCGTGGTCGAGGTTCCTCCGCTGCGCATCGTCGGGGCTCGCTTGTACGCCCGGAACCCCTACGGCTCGCGCGTCGTCTCCGAGATCTGGACGTCGGGCCTCGCCGATGAGCTCACCCGACGTATCCCGAAGCATCCGCCCAGCTCGACCGAGACCGTCGAGACGTTCGGGAAGACGTCGGGGGACGAGGTCCGGCTCATCGTTCATACGCAACCGCAGCTCATCACGGGGACCGGGTCGAAGAACCCCAATCTCTTCGAGGTCCGCGTCTCGGGCGAGAAGTTCGAGGAGCGCCGGGCGTTCGCCCTACAGCAACTCGGTCAAGAAGTCCCCGCGGACCGGTTGACGAAGGAAGGAGAATTCCTCGATGTCATCGGGGTGACGAAGGGGTTCGGATTCCAGGGCCACATCCAGCGCTGGGGCGTGAAGCTGCAGCCGCGCAAGAACTCGAAGCACCGGCGCATGATCGGAACGCTCGGACCTCACAATCCGAGCTTCGTGACGTACCGTATTCCTCAAGCCGGCCAGCAGGGATACCACCGCCGAACCCAATTCAACATGCGGGTCCTCAAGATCGTTCGCGACCCGAGGGCCGACCCGATCACCCCCGCCGGCGGTTTCCCTCACTACGGAGAGGTCCAGAGCGCCTGCATCGTCCTGCACGGCTCGCTCCCCGGGCCGGCGAAGCGCCTTCTTCGATTCCGCGCCCCCATGCGAAGCCAGGTCGTTTCCGTGGAGAAGGTCGACCTGCGCTACTTCAGCACCCGGTCGAAGCAGGGCGCATGACGCCGGACGCCCCCTCGGCCGAAAGGCCTTCCATTGCGGAACGCGCGTCCCCGCACCACCGGGTCCATCTCACCGGACTCGACGGCAAGCCGGGCGCGCTGGTCGCGCTCCCGCTCGCCTTTTCGAGCCCCGTGCGCCCGGACCTCATCCAGCGAGCCGTTGTCGCGGCGCAGTCGCACCGCCGCCAGCCCTACGGAACCAGCCCCACCGCCGGGAACCGACATTCGGTGGAGTGGTCGGGAAAAGGAAAGGGCGTCGCGCGCACCCCGAGGCTGATGGACTCGATGCGCGGCGCGCAGGCCCCGAACACCGTCGGCGGCCGACCGGCTCACCCGCCCAAGGTCGAGCGGATCTGGGAGAAGAAGATCAATCGCAAGGAACGACAGCTCGCGTTCGCCTCCGCGCTGGCGGCGACGCGCGAATCGAAGCTCGCGACGGGCCGGGGGCACACCTTCCCGCACGCGATCCACCTTCCGCTCGTCCTCGAGGACCCGGTCGAAGAGATCCAGCACACGCACGATGCCCGCCTCCTGCTCGAGCGATTGAAGCTCTGGGAGGATGTGGAACGCGCGCGCTCGGGAACGCACCTCAAGGCGTCGGGGCGAGCGCGACGCCGAGGACGCGTTCGGCGCACCCCGAGGAGCCTGCTCGTGGTGACGAGCGGACCGGGCAAGGCGCTCGGGTTCCGGAACCTCGCCGGCGTCGAGGTCGTGCCCGCTCGTCGCCTCGCGACCGAAGACCTGGCTCCCGGCGGTTCGGCCGGCCGGCTCACGTTGTTCTCTCGTGCGGCGGTCGAGTCGCTGCGCGAGCGTCTCGGGGAGGTCGCCCCATGACGAACATTCGCCACCGGATCATCCTGCACGCCTACGTCACCGAGAAGTCGATGGACGAAATGGAGCGGCAGAACAAGCTCGAGTTCGTCGTCGACCGTCGCGCGAACCGCGCCCAGATCCGCGCCGCGATCGAAGGGATCTATCAATGTAAAGTCGAGAAGATCACTACGAAGATTGTTCGGGTCGGCAAGATCGCCACGATCCGGTTTACGAAGGAGTTCTCCGCCGAGGACATCGGCGGACGAGCGGGAGTGTTCTAATGGGAAAACGCGTCATCTCCCGGCGACGCGGGAGCGGCACCGGCCGGTACCGGTCTCCCAGCCATCGCCATCACGGAGCGATCTACCACCCTCCCCCCACCATCATCGGAGAAGGGACGGTCACCGCGATCCTACCCGCACCGGGTCGGTCCGCCCCGGTCGCCGAGGTTCTGGTGCCTCAGGGGTCGACGATCCGGATCCTCGCCACCGCGGGCCTCGCCACCGGCGACACCGTCGCCTTTCAGGAGGGCAAACTCGACCGCGGCTCCATCCTTCCGCTCGCCAAGATCCCCGACGGGACGTTGGTATCGAACCTTGAGGTCAAGCCGTTCGACGGAGGCCGCCTCGTCCGTACGGCGGGCACGAGCGCCCTCGTGGTCGCGCACTCCGGGTCCGACGTGACCGTTCAATTGCCGTCCGGCGCGTTCAAGCTCCTCCTCGCCACGTGCCGCGCGCAGGTCGGCGCGGTCGGCGGCGGGGGCCGCAAGGAACGACCGATCATCAAGGCCGGCAAGAAGTACTGGGCCACCCGAACGCTCGCCCGCCAGCCGTTCAAGGTCCGGGGGGTCGCCATGAACCCCGTCAACCACCCGTTCGGCGGCGGGGCTCACCAGCACGTGGGCCGGCCGAGCACCGTGTCCAGCGGAACGTGGCCGGGGGCGAAAGTCGGGCGATTCTCCCGATCGTCCCGCAAGAAGCGGCAGCTTCGCGAAGGGAAGGGTAGGTAACCGTGCCGAAAGCCCGTCGAACGAAGAAGGTCGAGGCCCGTCGCAAGCGGGAGTTCACGCTCCGCGGCCGGACTCTTCCCGAACTCCAGGCGATGAACCTCCAAGACCTCGCGAAGGTCCTCACCGCCCGGGCCCGCCGCTCGATCCGCCGCGGTTTCAATTCCGAGACGACCCTCTTCTTCGAGCGCATGCGTTCGACCGCGCCGGGGAAGGTCGTCCGCACGCACTGCCGCGACGCGCTCGTCCTTCCGGAGCACGTCGGGCGGCACGTCTCGATCCACAACGGCAAGGAGTTCAAGGACATCGAGGTCCGGCCCGAGATGATCGGGCACTACTTCGGGGAATTCGCCCTCACTCGCCGATTCGAGAAGCACTCGGGTCCGGGCGTCGGCGCCACGCGCTCGTCGAAGTTCATGCCGTTGAAGTGAGGAGGGAGGTCGCGCGATGAAGGGCTACACCTACCGGGCCGAATCGGGAGTCAGCGTCGCCCGGGCCCGAGGGGTCGAACTGCACATCTCCCCGAAGAAGACCTACGAGGTCCTCAACGCGATCCGGGGCCTGCCGGTCGACCGCGCGAAGACGATGCTCGAGGAAGCCATCGCGCTCAAGCACGCCATCCCGTTCCGCCGGTACAATCAGGAGACGGCCCACCACACCGGCACCGGGCCGGGCCGCTACGCGAAGAAGGTGGCCCAGAACGTCCTCCAGGTCCTCGAGAACGCGGCGGAGAACGCCGAGTACGAGGGACTGGAGGCGGAGGCCCTCTTCGTGAAGATCGCCGCCAGCAGCCGCGGCCGCATTCGCAAGGCGACCATGCCGCGAGCCCACGGGCGGGCCACGGCGTGGAACGAACAGACCACTCACATCGAGATCGTGCTCGCCGAGCGCAAGGAGAAGGAATGACCGCCGAACGCAAGGTGATCCAGGAGCAGATGCGACGCGTCCTCCTCAAGGATTACCTCGTCAAGGAGAGCGCGCGGGCCGGATTCGGAGGACTCGAGATCACCCGCACGCCGATGGGCACGCGCGTCACCTTGATCTGCGAGCGGCCGGGGATCCTCATCGGCCACCGCGGCGAGCTCATCAAGCGGTTGACCGAGGATATCCACGCCCGGTTCCAGCTCGATAACCCCCAGATCGAAGTGCAGGAAGAGCGGGCGCCGAGCCTGAACGCGCAGCTGATGAGCGAGAAGCTCGCCTCCACGCTCGAGCGCGGCTGGCATTTCCGCCGCGCCGGGCACTCCACGGTCCGACGGATCATGGAGGCCGGGGCCCGCGGTTGTCAGGTGATCCTGTCGGGGAAACTTACTGGTGAGCGCCACCGCACGGAGCGGTTCAAAGCCGGGACGATCAAGTACTGCGGCGAGGCCGTTCATCTCTGGATCGACAAGGGATTCTACCAGGCCCGTTTGAAACCCGGCGCCATCGGCGTCAACGTCTGGATCATGCGACCGACCGCGAAGCTTCCCGACGAGATCGTGGTCAAGGGCGTCGCCGACCGGCCGAAACCGATCCCCGTGGAGCTGCCGCCGGTCGAGGAGGTCGCCGCCGTCCCGCTCGGCCCGGAAGTGGAGGCGCCGGACCTGCCATGACGCTCCAGCGAATGAAGGACCTGCGGGCCCTCACCGATGAGGACCTTCTGCGCCGGGTCGCCGACGACGAGAACCTGCTCCTCCGGGAGCGCGGGGTGGCCGCCATGGGAGGCGCTCCGCCGAGCCCCGGCCGGATGCGGGCCCTTCGGACCAACGTCGCCCGGGCCCTCACTGTTTTGAGCGAACGCGCCCACGCCGCCCGGGAGGGTCGCCGACCATAGGGGGCGCGTAGGTGAGCCGATGTCGAAGAAACCCAACGCCCTCACCGCCCTCTCCCGCGCCGAGCGGGAGCTCCTCGCCGGAGAGATTCTGGGCGCATCGGTCTCGATCCCCGCGTCGCCCGCGCTTCAAAGCTCCGTCGCCGGGACCCTCGTCGACGAATCCCTCTCCACCTTCACCGTTCGCCTCACCGGCACCTCGCGCACGGTGCGCGTCCCGAAGGCGGGCCTCGAAGGGACGATCGCGCTCGCCTCGGGAGAGTTACCGTTAAGAGGGGACTCCCTACGCGTGCGGCCCGAGGACCGCACGAAACGCCTACTCGCGGGCGGTTCTCGGAGGCTCTCATGACCCCGACACGCACTTCGAACGCTCGCCGGGCCCGGGACATCGGGCTCGACGTGCGCGCGCCGAAGACCCGCTGCGAGGACCGGCACTGCCCGTTCCACGGGCGGCTCCCGGTCCGCGGACAGGTGCTCGAGGGAACCGTCGTTTCGACCGGCATGCAGCGCACGGCGGTTGTGGAGCGCGTCCTCCTGCATTACGTTCCGAAGTTCGAACGCTACGAGAAGCGCCGCCGCCGCTACCTCGCGCACGCCCCCCCGTGCCTCAACGTGCCGGTCGGCCACCGCGTGCGCATTGCCGAGACCCGTCCGCTCTCGAAGCTCGTCTGCTTCTGCATCGTCGAGGACTTGGGAGAGGCGGCCCGACGCGTGCGCGGGGAAGAGCCCGTCGAGGCACCCGTCCCCGCCGTGGCGGGGAAGGAGGGCCCATGAAGGGACTCGCGGGTCGCAGGGGCCGGTCCCTCCCGAAGGGCGCGCGGCTCGAGTGCGTCGACAACACCGGGGCGAAGATCGTGGAGATCATCGCCGTGCGGAACTGGCACGGCACCCACCGTCGCTATCCCAGGGCCGGGATCGCCGACCTCATCATCGTCTCCGTCAAGAAGGGGACGCCCGAAATGCGACGGCAGGTTCTGCACGCCGTCATCGTCCGCGCCCGCGCGCCGTTTCGGCGGGCCGACGGGACCCGGGTCCAGTTCGAAGACAACGCCGCGGTCATCACGACCGAGACGGGGGAGATCAAGGGCTCCCAGATCAAGGGACCCGTGGCGAAGGAGGCCGCCGAACGCTGGCCGCGCATCGCCGCCGCGTCGTCGATCATCCTGTAGGAGGACGTCACCGTGTCCGTCTCTTCCACGTCCCCGAGGCGCCAGAGGAAGGCGCTCTATTCGGCCGATTCCTTCGAGCGGCGACTGCGCATGGGCGTCCCGCTCTCGCGCGAGCTGCGCTCTCGGTTCCGCCGGAGAGCGGTGCCGATCCGTAAGGGCGACACCGTCCGCGTGCTTTCGGGGAGCTTCGCGGGCCGCGAAGAACGAGTCGCGAAGGTCCACCGCCGGGATTACCGGGTGACGCTCGACAACGTCACGCTGAAGACCGCGGAGGACAAGCTGAAACCCCTCACGCTCGGCGTCAGCAACCTCGTGATCACCCGCCTCAACCTTTCGGACGCGTGGCGCCGGCGCTCCCTGCGCGTGACCGACGAAGAGGTCACGCCCGAGGAACGCGGCGAGGCCGTCGAGGGCGAGGAGACCGCCGAATCCTCTTCGGCGACCCCCCCTCCGGAAGCTCCCGCGGAGCCGAAGGTCGCGCCCGCCGAGGACGATGACGATGCGACCGACGAGCCCGAGGCCGAGGCGGAAGCTCCGGCCGCTCCTCGTAAGACCCGCGGGAAGACCGCGAAGGAGGAGGAATGACGTTCCGTCTCAAGCGCCGGGCCGCCCCCCGGAGCTGGACCGTTCCCCGGAAGGGGACGAAGTGGCTGAAGCGGCCCGCCCCGGGACCTCACGCCCAGGACCAGTCGATTCCGCTGCTGCTCGTGCTGCGCGACCTTCGTCACCTCGTGACGAGCACTCGGGAAGCGCGGATCCTGCTGCGTTCGGGCGCCGTCAAGGTGGACGGCAAGGTCGCCAAGGACCTCTCCCGAGGGCTCGGCCTGATGGATACCCTCTCGCTCGCGGCCCCGCTCGATGCGCACTACCGTGTCGTCAAGGACCGACGCGGTAAGCTCACCCTGGTCACGATCCCCTCCACGGAGGCCGCGCTCAAGATCGGCCGTGTCCGGTTCAAGCACGCGGTGACCGGCGGGAAGGTCGAGGTGACGCTCCACGACGGACGCAACCTCCTCGTCGCGGCCACGACCCCGTACCGGGTCGGCGATTCCGTGAAGCTCGCGCTTCCCGAACAGAAGGTCGTAGAGCACCTACCGCTCGCTCCGGGGACCCTCGCGTACATCGCCGGAGGTTCCCATGTCGGCGAGCTCGCCCGCGTCGAGCGGGTCGAGGTACGCAACTCCTCCCAGCCCAACCTCGTGCACTTCAAAGAGGGATTCTCGACCGTCAAGGAGTACGTCTTCGTCGTCGGTCAGAACGCCCCCGAGGTCACCCTCGCCGAAGGAGTCGACCGATGAGCGCCCCTCCCTCGGCCGCGGCCAAGCCCGGCGCCGGCGCGACCGGTGCGAACCCATACCGCGTCGTACGGGTCATCAAGGTGGTCGTGAACGCTGGGGTCGGCGAGTCGGGCGAGCCCCGGACGAAGGCGGAGAAGGTCCTTCAGATGGTGACGCATCAGAAGCCGATCGCCACCCGTTCGCATTCGACGAACCGCGACTTCGGTATCCGGCAGGGTCAGGAGATCGGGGCGAAGGTCACCCTCCGGGGCGACGTGGCGCTCGAATTCCTGCGGCGAGCGTTCGAGGCACGGGACCGGCAGTTCGACGTCGACTCGATCGACCGGAACGGGAACTTCTCCTTCGGCATCGCGGATTACACCGACTTTTCCGGGATGAAGTACGACCCGGCGATCGGCATCCACGGAATGGACATCGCGGTCGAGATGGGCCGCGCCGGCCACCGAATCCGCAATCGCCGTCTCCAGGCCCGCCCCCTCCCGAAGACGCTCCGCTCCACGCGCGACGAGACTCGCTCGTTCCTGGTCTCCGAACTGGGGGTGACGCTCCTTGAGTGAGCCGAAGAAGAACTTCGGGCGCAAGGACGGTTGCCTGCGTTGCGACCGCAAGCGCGGGATCGTGCGCCGCTACGGCCTCCACCTCTGTCGCCAGTGCTTCCGCGAAGTCGCGATGGACCTCGGGTTCAGGAAGTACCAGTAGGGAGGGACGAACGATGCAGATGGACCTACTCAACGATGCGCTCGTCACGCTCCGCCACGCGGACCGGGACGGCAAGCCCCGCGTCGAGATCGCCCCGACCTCGAAACTGATCGCCGAGGTACTGCGGATCTTCCGGGAACACCACTACATCGAGGAGTTCACGTTCGTCCCGACCGGGCGCGGTGGGAAGTACGACGTCGCGCTCGGCCGGCGGATCAACTCCTGCGGCGTGATCAAGCCGCGGCTCGCGGTGGCGTACGACCGGCTGGAGCGCTTCGAATCCCGGTTCCTTCCCGCGCAGGATTTCGGCCTCCTGGTTCTTTCCACGAATCGCGGCGTTCTCTCCCACCAGCAGGCCCGGGAGCTCAAGATCGGAGGTCGGCTGCTCGCCTATGTCTACTGAACCGGACCGCGGCCAAGAGACGGTGGAGGTCCCGAAAGGGGTCACGTTCACGGTCGCCCATCGGCGCCTGAAGGCGAAAGGCCCGCTCGGCACGGTCGAACGGCCGTTCCCGTCCGATGCGATCGACTTCGCGTCCACCGCGGGAAAGGTGACGCTCACGCTCCGGCTGCCGACGCACCGCAAGCGCTCCCAATCGCTCCTCAAGACCTGGGCCGCTCACGTGCGCAACCTCGCCGGTTCGCTCACCGTCGGCGTCGAGGCTCGCCTCAAAGTCGTCGCCGCACACTTCCCGATGAAGGTCCAGGTGAAGGAGAACCACATCCTCATCGAGAACTTCCTCGGCGAGAAGCACCCCCGCTCCTCGGACCTCGTGCCGGGCACGAGCGCGAAGGTCGAGGGGGATATCGTCATCCTATCGGGCTACGACATCGAGCAGGTCGGGCAGAGCGCGGCGAACATCGAACGGGCGAGCCGGATCCGGGACTACGACCCTCGGGTCTTCCAGGACGGTATCTACCTCGTCGAACGCGCGCACTTGAAGGAGGGAAGCTGATGGCGGAGGAGACCGCGCCCGAGCCGAAGGGCGAGACTGGCGAGCCCGCCTCCCCCAAGCGCGCGCCCCGCCGCCGCGCGAAGGCGCCCGCGAAGGCGGAACCCGCCCCCGGCGAGACCGCGAAGGCCCCGGCGAAGGACGAAGGACCCCGGGCTCCGCGTCGGGCCGACCTTCCGGAAGCCCAGCGAGTTCTCATGCGAGCCCGCGACGCGATCGACCGACGGCGCCCCTTGTTCGGTCGCCAGGCACGGTATCGGTACTACCGCATCGGCCGGGACATGTCCTGGCGTGCCCCACGAGGACTCCAGTCGAAGCAGCGGCGACACTATGGCTATCGACCGAAGGTGGTCCGGGTCGGATACCGGTCGCCCGCCCGCGTCCGGGGGCTGGTGCCGAGCGGATTCCGCCCCATCATCGTTCACACGACCCGGGAGCTCGAGGCGCTCAACGCGAAGCTCGAGGCCGCGATCATCGCCCGGACCGTTGGGACGCGACGTCGACTCGTCCTCGAAGAGACCGCGCGCAAGCTCGGGATCCACGTGCTCAACCCCATCGTAAAGTCGGAGAGGGAGGCGTAGACCGTATGCCCGACCTCTCGAACCAGCGTCGACTCGCCGCCGCGTTGCTGAAGTGCGGCGAAGGTCGGGTCTGGATCGACCCTTCGAGCCAGGAAGAGCTCGCGGACGCCGTCACCCGCTCGGACGTCCGCAGCGCGATCAAGGCCGGCGTGATCCGCCGCGCTCCGATCCAAGGAACGTCACGCGTCCGCGCCCGCCTTCACGCCGCCGAGGTGCTGAAGGGCCGACATCAGGGCCCGGGCTCTCGGCGCGGCACTCCGTCCTCCCGCGTCCCTCGCAAGGAGCGGTGGATCCGGCGCATCCGCGCCCAGCGCAAACTCCTCCAGGAGCTGCGGGCGACGAAGAAGATCCCCCCGTCGGTCTATCGCGAGTTCTACCGGCGGGCGAAGGGCGGGATGTTCCGCAGCCGGTCGCACCTTATGGTCAACCTGCGTCTCGCGGGCCACCTTCGGGAGAGTCCCCAATGAGCACCGGTCCGCGCTTCCGCGTCCATTTCCGCCGCCGGCGGGAAGGCAAGACCGACTATCGGGTGCGGTTGCGCCTCCTCAAATCCGGGACCGCGCGCGCCGTGGTCCGGTTCTCCGACCGACGCGTTCGCGTCTCGATCGTGCAGTACGACCCCGTCGGGGACCGGGTCGTCGCCTCGGCGGAGAGCGCCGAGCTCGGTCGCCTCGGGTTCCCGGCGTCGAGCCTCTCCTCCACGCCCGCGGCGTACCTTACCGCGTACCTGGCCGGACTTCGTTCGAAATCGGCCGGCGCGGAATCGGTGGTTCTGGACACGGGCCTGCGCCACCCGACCGAGGGCGGGCGGCTCTCGGCCGCGTTGAAAGGGCTTCTCGACTCGGGCGTCGAGGTGCCGCACGGAGAAGGGGTCTTCCCGAGTCCCGAGCGGCTCAACGGGGCCCACCTTCCGAAACCTCTCCCGCAGCCCCTCGAGGCGTACAAGATGAAGCTCCCCGAACTCGTTCCTCGCTCGGAGGCTAAGGCGTGAGCGCGGCGATGTCGGGACCCCCGCAACGGTCCGGCCCGGGAGGTCCGCCGGCCCCGGTGCCGTGGGTGCCCAAGACCGAGCTCGGCCGTCGCGTGGCGGCCGACGAGATCACTTCCATGGCGGCGGCGCTCGAGAGCGGTCTGCCGCTGCGCGAACCGCAGATCGTCGACAAGCTCCTACCGGGTCTGCACGACGAGGTCCTCGACGTGAACATGGTCCAGAGGATGACCGACTCGGGCCGCCGATTCAAGTTCGCGGTCACGGTCGTCGTCGGCAACGGCGACGGGTTCGTCGGACTCGGTCGCGCGAAGGGTCGCGAGGTCGGACCGACGATCCGCCGTGCGATCGACCGGGCGAAGCTCGAGATCGTCGAGATCTTCCGGGGCTGCGGCAGCTGGGAGTGCGGCTGCGGACGCGCGCACACCCTTCCGTTCCAGGTCCAGGGCCGCGCGGGCTCCGTGGTCGTCACGTTCCGTCCCGCGCCCCGAGGTGTCGGTCTCGCGGTCGGCGACGTGGCGAAGCCGATCCTACGTTTCGCCGGGATCACGGACGCATGGGGCTTTACCGACGGGCACACCAAAACCACCGTGAACTACGCCCAATCCGCCTTCCAAGCGTTGGTCGCCCTCTCGGACCTCAAGGTCCAGAACGAGGATACCTCGCGACTCAAGATCATCCGCGGACCCGTCGGGACCTCCATCCTTCCGCCGAAGGACGAGAACGCCCCGCGGCCCATGCGCGGCGGCCGGGGACGCCGCCGGGGCGGACCGCAGCGCGGAGGACCCGGACGCGGGCCGCCGGGACGCGGTGGACCCGGCGCCCCGAGGACCGGCGGCCCTCCGAGGGGGAACTAACGAACCATGGCGTGGATGATCGTGCGCGTTCGCGGCTCGGTGCACGCTCGCCACGACGTGGTGGAGACCCTGCGCTTCCTTCACCTGACCCGGCCGAACAACGCGACCGTCGTGCCCGAGGTCCCGTCCGTGCGCGGGATGCTCACGACGATCCAAGGGTATGTCACCTGGGGCGAGGCCGAGCCCGAGACCGTTTCGCTTCTCCTCAAGGAGCGGGGCGAGACCGCGGCGGGAGCGCGGCTGACCGCCGATACGGTCGAGGACATCATGCCGGGAAAGGACCTTCCGGCCCTCACACGTTCCGTTTCCGAGAAGGGCCTGACGCACGTCCAGGGACTGAAGCCGCTGTTCCGACTTCGCGCGCCGAAGGGAGGCTGGCGGTCGACCAAGAAGCCGTTCACCCTCGGCGGAGCGCTCGGCTACCGCGGACGGTCGATCAACGAGCTCGTCCGGAGAATGATCTAGGAGGTTCTCGATGCCCAGTCGTACCCGCAAGTTCCGAGGCTTGAGGACCCACGGTCGCGGCATCAAGGCGGGCCGCGGCGCCGGTAAGCAGGGGGGCCGGGGCAACGCCGGACTTCACAAGTACAAGTTCAAGTCGATGCTGATCTACGCCCCCGACCACTTCGGCCGTCATGGGTTCAAGCGACCGACCCAGATCGTGGCGAGCCCGACGAGCCTCAACGTCGGGGACCTCGAGGGATTCGTTCCGAGCCTGGTCGCGGCCGAGGCGCTTCGCCGGGACGGCGAGACGTTCGTGGCCGACCTCGCGAAGGCCGGGGTCGACCGGTTGCTCGGCGGGGGGAGCGTGGCCCGGACCTGGAAGGTCTACGTCCCGCACGCCTCGAAGCACGCGCGCGAAAAGGTGACCGTGCTCGAAGCGCCCCCGGACGGCGCCCCCGAGGCAACCGCCTCCTCGGGCCCGTAGACTATATAACTCGCGGTCCGGCTCCGAACTCACCTCATGGCGGAAGAGGAGATCCCGCGAGACCGCCGTTGGGCGGTTCCGCTCATCCTTCTCGGCGCCGGGATCTTGGCCCTCTACTGGTTCTGGGGCCAGCCCACGCTCATCGCCTTCGGGATCCTCACCGCGGCGATCGCCGCGGTCCTCACCCTCTTCTATCTCGGCCTTTCCTACAGCGGCTCGCGCTCGCGACTCTACGGCCTGAAACCGCTCACCACGCGGATGCCCGCGGTTTCCCAGCCGAAGGGCCACGTCCATTTCCGGACCAAACTGTTCTGGACGCTCGGGATCCTGCTCCTCTACTTCCTGCTCACCAACATCTACCTCTTCGGCGTCGACCAGGCGACCGTCATCGACCTGTTCGCGAGCTACCGCGCGATCCTCGCCGGGGCGCAGGGCACGCTCATGCACCTCGGGATCGGCCCGATCGTCACCGGGTCGATCATCATGCAACTGTTCACCGGCGCGAAGATCATCAACCTCGACCTGACCGACGACGAGGACAAAGGGGTCTACCAGGGGACGCAGAAGGTCGTCGTCATCGCGATGATCTTCATCGAGGCGATCCCGCAGGTCTACGGATACCTCACTCCGTCGGGCTCGCTGGTTTCTTCCCTCGGCACCCTCTCGCCCGGGAACGGCCAGCTGCTCGCCAACACGATCATCATCGCCCAGCTCGTCTTCGGCAGCTACCTCGTCTTCCTGATGGACGAGGTCGTCTCGAAGTGGGGGATCG
>Ga0209415_10002784_pt1 | contig 32740 bp, 22 predicted proteins | sample PeaSoiSIISIP2007_FD_187696 | JGI IMG/M metagenome (GOLD analysis project Ga0209415, IMG submission 187696) | Peat soil microbial communities from Weissenstadt, Germany - SII-SIP-2007 (SPAdes) (version 2) | ecosystem: Environmental > Terrestrial > Soil > Wetlands > Peat | place: Germany... | reverse complement strand
CTTGCTTGCCGCCGGCCGTCGGGACAAAACACGAAAAGCGGTCAATTCACCTGCTACCTATACCGGTCATCTTTAGCCGCTATCTACACCGCCTCTGGACGCGGCTGGTGCAAGTGGCCAAACAGTGCGGCCCACATCCCTGGAGCCCTGCCCGTGCTGGACCGTATCCTGCTGACCAACGACGACGGTATCGACGCGCCCGGGCTCGCGGTGCTGGAACAGATCGCCGCCGAACTGGCGCGCGAAGTCTGGGTGGTGGCACCGGAACACGACCAGAGCGGAGTGTCGCACGCGATCAGCCTGCATCATCCGCTGCGCGTCAGCCATCAGGGGCCGCGCCGCTTCGGCATCAACGGCACACCGGGCGACTGTGCCGTGATGGGCGTCTGCCATCTGATGGCCGATGCGCCACCGCAACTTATTCTCTCGGGTGTGAATCGCGGGCTGAACCTGGGCATGGAGACGGTGTTCTCCGGCACCGTCGGCGGCGCGATGACCGGCATGATGCTCGGGGTTCCGTCGATCGGATTGAGCCAGGCGTTCAGCGATCGCAACAACGTGCCGTGGGACACCGCCCGTTCGCTGGGCGCGCGCGTGGTGCGCGAGTTGCTGGCGATCGGCTGGAGCAAGGATGCCTGCCTGAACATAAACTTTCCGCCGCTGCCGGCGGAGCAGGCGGGACCGTTGACCTTGGCGCGACAGGGCATCGGCATGATTGCCGGCATGCATGTGGAGACGCGCACAGATCCGCGCGGCATGACCTATCACTGGCTGAACTTCCTCCGCGGCGATCGCGCGCAGGGACCGGAGAGCGATTATGACGCGATGCGCGCGGGGAAGATCGTGGTGACGCCGCTGCGTTACGACCGCACCGATGAGGAAGCGTATCGCGCACTGGCCGAGAAGCTGCCGCGGTTCACTGGGGCCTGACAAGATTTGGCATTTGCCGATGCGGCGGACTAAAGTTGCGAGGTTCTTGCATCAGGAGAAGACGGTGAATCTGGCCAGCAACTGTTCGCCAGAGAGTTTGCTCGAAATCGCCGCAGCCGCGCTGCCGGAAGACGATCTGCGCCAGCTCAGCATCGAACGTCTGGGAAATCGGCTGCCGGCGCTTGTCGGCCCCGGCGCTGCCCATCTCACCGAACCGCAATACTGGAGCAGCCTCAAACTCGAGTTTCGCCTGTTGGTCTGCACCGACGACAAGAAATACGCGGCGTTGCGCAAGCAGCTCGAAGGCTTCGGCAAACACGCCGATAAAGCCGTCGTCGCCGCGATCGCCACCACCATGGCTTCGGTTGTCGGCGCGTTCGCGAGCGTGCTGGCCTCGTTCGTGGCGATCCTGCTGATCGCGTTCCTCAAGCTCGGCAAGGAGGCGTTCTGCGGCGCGGAAACGCTCGACCTGAAGGCCGCCTGAGCGCCGCTAATAGGGCGCCGGCTGTGCCGGGGCAAGTTTGCCGCCGAGTTTGTTGGCATCAAGCAGCCCGTGCAGCCGCGTCCATTCCTCATTGAGCAGCCGCGTATACCCTCCGATCGCCTGTGCCGTCGGTTCCATCCAGGACATGACATCGCTTTGCCTCCAGAACAGGCGGCAAAGCGCCAGCTCGATCTCGAGGGTGCAATTGGCCGAAAGCGTCGCGAGATGCTGTCCGGCAAGCGCCGTCCAGCCGGCGCGCTGCAGCACGGCATCAACCATCCCCGTCGTCATCTGGGCGCGCAGGAAGGCCGGCGGGTGCCGGCTGCTCCACAGCGTGTCCGGCGTCCATTTCGCGGGGCCGAGGAACCGAAACAGCACATAAAAGATGAACAGACAGGTGCGAAGCGTGCGCTCCTGGCTACCGAACAGACCAAGCAGCATGGCCCCATTAGTCGTTGCCGGGTCGGGCGACATTCCGGCAAGTCGTTGCCAATACGAAAATTGCCGATTCATCGTATGAATCACCGCGTGCGAGTCGGCATCCATTTCCAGCGTGTGGGCGGTCAGGCTCGCCATCTCGAACCCACCCGCCGGGGCAAGCTCGGTCAGTCCGTGGCCGCCCGTGACACAGGCGAAATGACCATTGCGGATGTGCCCCAACTCGTGGAGCACGAGCGATTCGAGCGTAGCGGTGGCCAGGGCATCGGCTGCAAGGCGCCGAACCGGGTCGTTCGGCTCCCGCACCGGGAGCGGGAGTTCGGCCAGGCGGGAAGCCGCCGGATCGACGCCGGCCTCGGGCGCATCGGGCATCGTTTCCGCCCCGGCGGCGCCGATATCAGGCAGGAAGTCAGGCAGCGAGAACAGGGCGTTGAACGCACGGGCCAGCCAGACCCAGCACATTGAACTCGGCAGAATGAGGAAGTTGCCCTCCCACGGACAGGCAACGGCGTTGAAACTTCTGTCGGCGTAGTGCGAAACGAAGATCGGGGGCTTGCGCACGTCGTTGGCAGTTGCCTCATCGACCAGCTTGCCGGCGTGTTCCTCGAAGGCAACCATGTTCTCGCGCACCGTCCCCGACACCCAATCGCTATCGCTCAGCGGCAAAGCGAGATTTTGCCGTTTGATCAGGGCGATGGCGACCGATGGCCGCAGGAGGTCAGGAAGGCGAGGCACTGGGTTCCCGTCGATCCTTTTGCCTGGAGAGCGCAAACGATCCTAACGTGGGAAAGCGCGCGCTTTCAAGTATCCCGAAATCACGTGCGGCGCCGTCCGCCAACGACGTCATTGTGTCCGAAGCGATCCCCGCGCGTTATCGGACCAATGCACGCGGAAGATTGCTTCGCTTCGCTCGCAATGACGCCAAACGCGGGGCGACGTGAACGCTACAACTCCAGCCGCCGCACATAATCGGCCGTCGCATCCAGCGCCCGGCCGAGCCGCGCCAGCAGGTCGTCAATCTCCGCCTGTGTAATGATAAGCGGCGGGCTCAGCACCAACAGCTCCCCACGGCCGCGCATCAGCAGCCCCTCCTTATGCGCGCACTCCTCGAAGAACGTTCCCACTCCGGCCTTGGCATCGAACGGCTGCTTCGTTGCCTTGTCGCGCACCAGCTCGAGACCGGCCATCAGTCCGACGCCGCGCACGTCGCCCACCAGCGGATGCTCCAGGAACTGCCGCAGACCGGCCTGGAACCGCGGTGCCACCGTGCGCACGTGGCCGATGATGTCACGCTCCTGGTAGATCTTCAGCGTCTCCAGTGCCACCGCCGCGCAGACCGGATGGCCGGAATAGGTGAAGCCGTGGGTGAAGCTCGCCAGCTTCTCGCTGTTCGACGCCAGCCCCTGATACAGCTTCTCGTTGATGATCGTGGCGGAGATCGGCAGATAGGCGGATGACAGCGACTTAGCCACGGTCATGATGTCCGGCGCGATGGCGAACGTCTCGCAGCCGAACATGTTGCCGGTGCGGCCGAAACCGCAGATCACCTCGTCGGCGATGAACAGCACGTCGTGCTTGCGCAGCACCTCCTGCACCTTGGCGAAATAGCCGCGCGGCGGCACCACCACGCCGCCCGATCCCTGCACCGGCTCGGCAATGAACGCGGCCACGGTGTCCGGCCCCTCGCGCTCGATCAGCGCATCGAGGTTCTCCGCCATGCGGCCGGAGAATTCCTCCTCGGTCTCGCCCGGCTTGGCGCCGCGATAGAAGTTCGGGCAGTCGGTGTGGCGGATGCCGGCGATCGGCAGGTCGAAATCCTGGTGCATGAACGGCAGCCCGGCCAGGCTGGCGGACGCGATGGTCGAGCCGTGATAGCCCTTCATGCGCGCAACAATCTTCTTCTTGCGCGGGCGGCCGATGGCGTTGTTGTAGTACCAGACCAGCTTTACCGCGGTATCGTTCGCTTCTGAGCCGGAGTTGTTGAAGAACACCTTCGACATCGGCACCGGCATCAGCCCGATCAGCTTTTCCGCCAGCGCGATCGCCGTGGGATGCGAACGTTGACCGAAGGTCGAAGCATACGGCAGCTCCAGCATCTGCCGGTACGCCGCCTCGGCCAGGCGCTTCTCGCTGAAGCCCAGGCTGACGCACCACAATCCGGCCATGGCGTCGATATACTCGCGGCCGTTCTCGTCCGTGACATGGATGCCGTGGCCACTGGTGATGACGAACGGTCCCTCGCTCTCCAGCCGCCGCATGTTGGTGAATGGATGCAGGTGCCAGGCGATGTCACGCGCCGCATTGGTCACGTTGTCGCCGTGTTCGGGGTGCTCTGGCATGGGGCTGCCTTCCGGATGATCGGAGCAAAGTTAAGCAGGGTTTCCCGGAGCGCGCCACGGGGTTACGTTCACGTTGCTATAGCGATGCCATCGCCCATGCTTCGTGTCCTGGCCAACCGGCCGCGCCACCAGCGGCGCCCGTCGCCATCGCTGCCCCAATCTCGGTCCGCGTCGCGGCCCAAACTCACGACGGGACGGCCGAGCCGCGGACGCCTCATCTCCTTGGCCGTTGCGCGGCCACCGCTTCCATGCGCGCCGCGGCCGCCTCGCCTTGCAGCAAGGCATCAGCCGGCCCGGGCATCCGCCGCCGCCAGTTCGGGTGCTCATCCACCGTCCCGGGCAAATTCGGCTGCTCCTCCTGTCCGACCAGATCCTCGGTCGGCAGCAGGCACAGTGGCGACGGAGTGCGTGCGACGAAGGCCAGCGCCGCATCCACCGCGCACCGCGGCGCCTCCGGTGGCGGCGCCTCACCTTCCGCCACGCCCTCCGCCACGAAGCGCTGCCACAGTGCCGCACGGTCGCGGTCCCGCGCGGCCGCCTCGTCCTGCGCCGTGACCCCCTCTCCGAGCCGGCCGCATGCGGCGCGCACCGTGATATCGGTGCCATGCCACCAGCCCGCGACCGTGGGCAGGTCGTGCGTCGTGGTCATCGCCAGGGCCGAGGCATCCCAGGCCCCCGGCGGGGCGAAGCTGTTGTTTTCCCCCCGTTCGAACCACAGCACGCGCATGCCGTGCACGCCGGCCTGCCCCAGAGTCTCGCGGAAACCGGCCGGCATGGTGCCGAGATCCTCGCCCACCACCACGGCGTTGTGCCGGGCGGATTCCAGGGCCAGCAGGCGCAGCAGGTCGGTGAGCGGGTAGGCCAGATAGGCGCCGTCCGCCGGATCCGCCCCTTCCGGCACCAGCCACAGCCGGGCCATCCCCATGGCGTGGTCGATACGCATGCCTCCGGCGTTTCGCAGCACCGCGCGCAATGTGGCGATGAACGGAACGAAGCCACCGTCCTCCAGGGCGCGGGGGGAAAAACCGGTCAATCCCCAATTCTGGCCGTGTGGGTTGAACCAGTCCGGCGGAGCGCCGATCGCCAGCCCGAGCAAGACGTCGCGCTGGCGGCTCCAGGCATGGCTGCCGGTCGGGTCCATGCCGACCGCCAGGTCTCCGATCAGCCCGATGCGCATGCCCGCCTCGCGCGCCCGGCCTTGCGCCGCCGCCAGCGATCGGTCGGTCACCCATTGCAGGAATTCATGGAACGCCACGTCGAGGCGCCGGGACGCGGCAAACGCCTCCACCGCGGCACTGCCCGGATCACGGAGGTCGAGCGGCCAGCGCCGCCAGTCATGCTCCGGCGTCCGGTCCGCGTACAGCGCCTCGAACGTCGCATGCTGGTGCAGCAGATCCCCGCCGTCGGCGCGGAAGCGGGCGAAGTCGGCGCCGAGCGGGCCCTCGGCATCCGGCCCGTCGAGGAAGCTGTCGAACAGCGCGCGCAGCAAAGCGAGCTTGGCGGCGGACGAGGCGGGCCAGTCGATCAGTTTTTCCCCCTCGAGCCGGGCGAAAGCCTCCTTCACGCCGGCTTCCCGCATCGCCTGGGCGACATGCTCCGCGCCGAACACCAGCGCCGGGGCGGCGTGCAGCGGATTGAGGAACAGCCGGCTGGACGGCGAGTAGGGCGCAAATCGCGCTGGATCGGCGGTGAACAGCGCGTGCATCGGACTGAGGCAGAGGGCGTCGGCGCCCCGGGTCCCCGCCGCTTCGGCAAGCTGGGCGATCCCGGCGGCGTCGCCGATGCCGCCGTCGCCGTTGGAACGCAATGAATAAACCTGGGCGGCGAGGCCCCACAGCCGCGCGTCGGGCACCACGTCATCGATGGTGCGGCATTGCGGCGGCGCCACCGCCAGGACGAACTCGCGTTCGCCGGTCCGCAGCCGGTGGTAGCCGATCTCGGCCACGGCCGGAATGCGCAGCCGGCCGCGCGACGGCGGCAGCATGAGGTCGTGCGATCCGCCATGCTCCAGCATTAGCCTGGCTGGGAGCGGCTCGCCGGCGCCGAGGTCGAGCCGGGTCGGCCGTCCCGCGGTTGCGGTGACCAGCGGCGGAAGGTCGGTGAGGGTGGAGCGTTTGGACAGCTCCCGCCGGCTGGCTGCAAGGTCGCCGCGGCCGTCGGCCGGCAGGTCAATCGCCGCGAGAATGCGGCGTAACACATCGGGTGCCACGACCTGCGGCCGGTTGGCATAGTCGTTCCACTCGACGGCGATGCCGGCACGTCGGGCGAGGTCTCTGAGTGCCTCATCGTTCATGGGGCGGGGTCCAGGAAGGCCGCGGTGCAATGGCCCGGCAGGGTGCCGGATGGCAGCGCGGCGTTGGCGAACAGCATGCGCCCGGGCGGCGGTTCGAACGGCACCGGCGCGACATCGAGGTTGGTCGCGATGGTCAACAGGGTTGCCTCTCCCGAGGAGCGGGAGAGGTGTATGGGGCGCAGCGCCCATTGCGCCACCACTGCCTTGGGCCCGATCACGCGTGCGCCGAGCCCACGTGCGCCGTCGAGCAGGGGCGCGATCTCCCGCAACCGTAGCGCGATCAGCTTCCGATACAGTTCCAGCCGGGCCGAACCCTGCTCCGGATCGGGCAGTGGCACAGAAGCCTGGAACGTGGCAGGCGCGTTCGGGTCGGGGATGTGCGCGCGCTGCGCCGGATCGGCGAAGTCGGCGAAGCGAGCGAACTCGTTGCAGCGGCCCTCGCGCACCGCCGCGGCCAACGCCGGTGCATGGTCGGTGAAGAACAGGAAGGGCGATCGGCTGGCGGTCTCCTCGCCCATGAACAGCAGCGGGATCTGCGGTGACAGTAGCAGCAGCGCGATCGCCGCCTCCAGCGCGGCCTTGTCGGCGAGCACGGTGAGACGTTCGCCAAACGCCCGATTGCCGGTCTGGTCATGGTTCTGCAGGAACAGCACATGCGCGGTGGGGGGCAAGTGTGCGCTGGGACTGCCGCGCGGCGCGTCGAAATAGGTTGAGTGCCCGCCCTGGTAGACCCAGCCTTCGGCCAGACAGCGGGCTAGCTGTTCCGCCGGGCGGCTGGCGTAGTCGGCGTAGTAGCCGCTGTCCTCGTTGGTCAGCAGCACGTGCAGGGCGTGGTGGCCGTCGTCGTTCCACTGCGCGTCGCAATGGGCGCGTACATCGCGTTGCAGGTGCGATGCCTCGTTGTGGTGCTCCAGCACCAGGTGGACGTGGCGGCCGGGCTCGATCGTGGCGCGGACGGTGGCGGCCATCTCGTCCACCCAGGCCTGGTCCCCGATCGCGTGCACCGCGTCGAAGCGCAGGCCGTCGAAACGATATTCCATCAGCCACAGCAGCACGTTCTGCGTGAAGAACGCGCGCACCTCCTGGCGGCGGAAGTCGATGGCCCGGCCCCAGGGTGTTTTGTGCCCGTCGCGGAAGAATTGCGGCGCGTAGGCATGCAGGTGGTCTCCGTCGGGGCCGAAATGATTGTACACGACGTCCAGGAACATCATCAGCCCGTGGTCGTGCGCGGCATCGACCAGCGCCTTGAGGTCGTCCGGTGAGCCGTAGGCGGCGTCCGGCGCGTAGGGCAGCACGCCGTCATAGCCCCAGTTGTGGCCGCCCGGAAAATCGTTGACCGGCATGAGTTCGACGGCGGTGACACCGAGGTCGCGCAGCCGCGGCAGCTCCCGAGCGACGCCGGCGAAGCCGCCCAGCAGCCCGGCATGCAGCTCGTACAGCACGGTCTCGCGCCAAGGGCGGCCGCGCCACCTTGTGTTGCGCCAGACATAGGCGCGCGGGTCGATAACGGCTGACGCGCCGTGCACGTCGTCGGGCTGGAAGCGCGAGGCCGGATCGGGCACCAGCATGCCGTCAGACAGACAGTAGCGGTAGCGCGTGCCGGGCGGGCAGGGGGCGACGGTTTCGAACCAGCCATCGGGCGAGCGCTGCATCGGCAGCGAGTCGCCGGCTTCGAAGGCGAGCGAGACGGCGCCCTGTGCCGGCGCCCAGAGGCGGAAGCGCACCTGGCCCCCGGGCAGCAGCGTGGCGCCGTGCGAAACCTGTCCCGCAGCGCGGGAGAGGTTTTCATATCCACTCACGTTCCCGCCTCCGTGTGCGCGAACACCAACACGGCGCTGTGAGCGCCGACGGTCAGCGAGCCGCCGATCACCGTCGGAGCCGCGGCCTCGGGTGCCGCGGTGTCGAGCAATACGACGGACGGGAGGCTGGGCGGTGGCAGCCGAAAGCGCCGGTCCTCCTCCGTCGGGTTCAATAGCAGCGTGAGTATCGTCACCCGTCCGTCTGCATCCACAGCCGCGCGACGCAATATCAACGTCCGTTGGTGCGGGTCGTTCCACGCGGCAGGCGAAATCCCCTCGCCTTGCTCATCGAACCAGGCGATGTCCTGCACGCCGGGCGCCGGTTCGGCGCTGCCGTGCAGGAAGCTGGGCCAATGCAACACCGCATGCGCCTGCCGCAGGGCAACCAGCCGGGCGACATACGCGGCGAACGTGGCGTTGTCGGGGCGCGCCGCCGCTTGCCAGTCAAGCCAGGAAATCTCGTTGTCCTGGCAATAGGCGTTGTTGTTGCCGTGTTGCGTGTGGCCAAACTCGTCGCCGGCCAGCAGCATCGGCGTGCCGGCGGCGAACAACACGGTGGCGAGCAGGGCGCGGCGCACGCGCGTTCGGGTCTCGGCGATGGCAGGGTCGTTGCTGGGGCCTTCGGCGCCCCAGTTGGCGGAGTAATTTTCCGGCGAGCCGTCGTGGTTGGCTTCACCGTTCGCGTCATTGTGCTTGGTCCGGTAGCTCACAAGGTCGGCAAGCGTGAAGCCGTCGTGGCATGCGGCATAGTTGATCGACGCCCAGGCGCGGCGGCCGTGATGCTCGAACAGGTCGGCCGAGCCGGCGAGCCGCGCGGCGATGTCCGCGCGCTGTCCGGGATTGCCGCGCCAGAAGCGGCGAATGCCGTCGCGAAAACGATCGTTCCATTCGGCGAAGCCAGCGGGATGCTGGCCGAGCTGATAGCCGCCGGGTCCAATGTCCCACGGTTCGGCGATCAGCTTCACACCCGCCAGCGCAGGGTCCTGCCGCAAGGCGTCGAAGAAGCCGGCGCCGGGATCGAAGCCGCCCGGTTCGCGGCCGAGCGTCGTGGCGAGGTCGAAACGGAAGCCGTCCACGTGATAGGCGCTGACCCAGTAGCGCAGGCTGTCCATCACCATCTGCAGCACACGCGGATGTGACAGGTTGAGGGTGTTGCCGGTCCCGGTGTCGTTGACCGGACGGCGCGGGTCGGACGCCTCGAGCCGATAGTAGCTGGCGTTGTCCAGACCGCGGAATGACAGCGTGGGGCCGAGTTCGTCGCCTTCGGCAGTGTGGTTATAGACCACGTCGAGGATCACCTCGATGCCGGCGGCGTGCAGGTGGCGGATCGCGACGCGCATGTCATTGGGTGAGCCATGGTGCAAATAGGACGGTTCCGGCGCGAAATAGGCCAGCGTGTTATAGCCCCAGTAGTTGCGCAGCTCCTGCTGCACCAGCCGCCGGTCATGCACAAAGGCGTGTACCGGCAACAGTTCGATCGCGGTGATTCCCAGGCGGCGGTAGTGCTCGATCATCGGCGGCGCGGCGAGTGCCGCGAAGGTGCCGCGTTCCCGCGGGGTGATATCCGGGTGCAGTTTGGTAAGGCCACGGACATGCGCCTCGTAGATGATCGTGTCGGACCAGGGGATGTCGGGCGGATGATCGTCGCCCCAGTTGAAGGATTCGTCGGTCACCACGCCTTTCGGCATGGCGTGTGCGCTATCGTGCCGATCGGGGGAGCGATCGCCGCGCGGCGATTGCGGCGGGAAGCCGTAGAGCGTGTCGTTCCAGGTCAGACTGCCGGAAAGCGCGCGGGCGTAAGGGTCGAGCAAGAGCTTGTGGTGGTTGAAACGGTGGCCGCGCGGCGGGTCGTAGGGGCCGTAGGCGCGATAGCCATACAGCAGGCCGGCGGCGGCGTCCGGCAAATAGCCGTGCCAGATTTCGTCGGTGTATTCCGGCAGCGTGTAGCTGGCGATTTGGTGCCGGCCGGGAGGTTCGTACAGGCAGAGGTCGATGCGGGTGGCGTGGGCAGAGAACACGGCGAAGTTGATGCCGAGACCGTCCCAGGTGGCACCCAGCGGATACGGCTTGCCGGGCAGCAACTTGTCCGGGAGCCGCTGCATCAGTCAGACGACGCCGCGGTGCCATGGCAGGGGAGGGGAGTCTCTGCCGTCGCTGTTTCCCGCATGGCTCGCATTATTCCGGCGCCAGATACAGCGTCGCCAGCGGCGGAAGCGTCAATTCGAGCGACTGTGCCTCGCCGTGACGCTGTACCGGTGCGGGGCGGATAACGCTGCCGTTCCCCATATTCGAGCCGCCATACATCTCGGCGTCCGAATTCAACAGCTCGCGCCACGGTCCCGGGCGCGGCACGCCGATGGCGTAGCCGTGGCGCGGTACCGGCGTCATATTGCTCACCACCAGCACCGGCCGGGCGTCGTCGTTACCGTAGCGGATGAACGCGAACACCGCGTTCTGCGTGTCGTCGCCGATCACCCAGCGGAAGCCGGTGGAGACGGTGTCGCGCTGATGCAGCGCGCGCTCCTCGGCATAGACCCGGTTGAGGTCCTGCACCAGGCGCTGCATGCCGCGGTGCCGCGGATATTGCAGCAGGTTCCAGTCGATCTCGCCGTCGTGGCTCCATTCGCTCCATTGTGCGATCTCGCCACCCATGAACAGCAGCTTCTTGCCGGGATGGCCCCACATGAAGCTGAAATACGCGCGCAGATTGGCGAAGCGCTGCCAGTCGTCGCCGGGCATTTTCCGAATCAGCGAGCCCTTGCCGTAGACCACTTCGTCGTGCGACAGCGGCAACACGAAATTCTCTGAGAACGCGTACAGCAGCCCGAACGTCATCTCATTATGGTGCCATTTCCGATACACCGGGTCCTGCTCCATATAGGCCAGCGTGTCGTGCATCCAGCCCATGTTCCACTTATAGGCGAAGCCAAGGCCGCCTTCCTCGATCGGCCGCGACACGCCGGGCCAGGCGGTGGATTCCTCCGCCACGGTGATCGCGCCGGGGCAGCGCTCGCGCACCACCGCATTGCAGTGGCGCAGGAAGCCGATCGCTTCCAGGTTCTCGCGTCCGCCATAGACATTGGGAATCCATTCACCCTCCTTGCGGCTGTAGTCGCGGTACAGCATCGATGCCACCGCATCCACGCGCAGCCCGTCGACGTGGAAATGCTCCAGCCAGTGGATGCCGCTGGCGATCAGGAATCCCTGCACCTCGCGGCGGCCAAAATTATAGATGTAGGTGTTCCAGTCCTGGTGGAAGCCCTCGCGCGGGTCCGCATGCTCATAGAGTGGCGTGCCGTCGAACCGGGCCAGGCCGTGCGCGTCGGTGGGAAAATGCCCCGGCACCCAGTCGATGAAGACGCCGACGCCGGCGCGATGGCAGGCATCGACGAACCGGGCAAACCCTTCGACCGGGCCGAACCGACCGGACGGCGCGAACAGTCCCAGCGGCTGGTAGCCCCAGGAGCCACCGAACGGATACTCCGCCACCGGCATCAGCTCGACATGGGTGAAACGCATCTCGACGAGATAAGGCACCAGCCGCTCGATCAACTCGTCCCAGGTCGGCGTGCGCCCTTGTTCCGGCCGGAACCACGAGGCCGCATGCACTTCGTAGATCGCGAGCGGGGCGTTGGTGGCGTGACGTGCCGCGCGTTGCCGCATCCAGTCGTCGTCGCGCCAAACGAACGGCACTGTGTCGGCGACCACCGAGGCGGTAGCGGGCGGCGCTTCGGTGGCGCGCGCCAGCGGGTCGGCCTTCAGCGGCAGGGTTCCCCCGTCGGGACCAACGATCGCGTATTTGTAGCGCGCGCCCGGCTCCAGCCGCGGCACGAACAACTCCCACACGCCGGACGGATAGCGCAGCCGCATCGGATGGCGGCGCGGGTCCCAGGTGTCGAAGTCGCCCACCACCGACACGGCGCGCGCGTTCGGTGCCCAGACGGCGAAGCGCACGCCGCGCACGCCGTCGATCGTCATCGGCACGGCGCCGAGGGTGAAGGCCAGTTCGAACAGCCGGCCTTCGTTGAACAGATGCAGATCGTTCTCGCTCAACAGCAGTTGCGTGAAGGCGTACGGATCCTCGGTCTCCTGCACCGCGTTGGGCCAGGCGATGCGCAGCCGGTAGTCCTCGCGCGATTCGACGCGGCCAACGAACAGCCCGCGCGGCTGGCTCGGCAACAGCCTGCCGATGCTGTGGCCATCGCCGCGCGCGATGATTGCAACTTCCTGCGCGCCGGGCAGGAAGGCGCGGATGATGCGGCCGGCGCCGGTGTCGTGCGGACCCAACGTCGAGAACGGGTCACGCAGCTTGCCGCCGGCAAGCTGCGCTGCGATCTCAGGCGTCAGCGCTGGGACTTCGATAACCACGTCATTCACGATGCTGCCTCCGTGTGGAGCAATGAGTCTGCGAGCAATGCAAGGCCGCGCAACGGCACGTCGATCCAGGTGGGGCGGTTGAGGGCATCGACCTGATCCGCTCGCTCGGGCGTCGCCTTCCCCTGTTCCTACAAAGATCTGGGCATGCGCGGCGCAATCATTGAATGCGTCCCTTTTTTTGTATTAGCACGCGGGCGGAAATCTGATCCCCCGGTATTGGGTCTTCTCTGAACTCTATCAGGCGGCAATCCTGTTCCTCAAAAAGAGCATGCAGCTCCGGCTGCGGGAATACGTGCATTTCCGGAACTTGAAGCTTGAGCGGCTCGGCGAGGTATTTTTCTGAATTGAAGCCATATCCCAATCGATATGTCGGAACCTGAAAGTAGCCAATCCCGCCAGGCTTCAGCTTTGATAACAGAATACCCAGGACATGCCGCATAATCGGCGGGGGATTGTGCTGAAGCACAGCCATGGAAAAGAAGACGTCGAGCGGGGGTAACTCTCTGAGAGAGTCGATCCTGTTTGTGTGAACGAAGGTTACGTTCTCTCGGCCGAATTTTTCCACATTCCCTTGTGTCGCACGTAGGTGGGGGGCGGAAATATCGGCCGCAATCACCTGTCGAAACTGCTCAGCCAACCAAACCGTGCTACGACCGACGCCACATCCAAGCTCAAAGCAAATATCAAGTCCGTCTTTCGAAATCCCGCATCTGGCAAGCGTGGCGAGAAACTGACGCACGGGCAATTTGCCGAATTCGAAGAAATCCGCATCGCGTTCCGTGATGAGGGCCGCCAGGTACTTGTCGGCGATAGCGCCCGACTCGCTCGGATCCACCTCGCCCAGATGCCGAAACATGGACTCGACGCGCTCGATCATAGCGGAGAGCAACTGGTCAGACGCCCACACATCGACCGCAATCGGCGGCCAATCGAGGGGCCGTAGCCTGGCGTCGTTTGGTTCCTGCGGCACGTTCTGCCCGCCGGTGAGGCGCGTTGCCACCGCTTGACCACGGGCGAACACCGCGTCGCCGTCGCCCAGCAATCCGCCCGTGGCGGCGAAACGCAGCGTTATTCTCGGCTGGGTTTCCGGCGGGAATTCGGATGCGAACACATACCGAAAGCCGTGCCGCCCTTCGCCATAGATGCCCTTTTCCCTAAGGTCGGGTCTGTCGTCGTTACAGCGGATTTGCGCGATGTTCACTTCGTCGACGAAGAGACATACGTCCGCCACCGCATCCGGTTTCTCGTCGTCTGCCGCCCAACCAACGACCAGACGACGGGTGATCTGATCAACGTGACCACGCAGCATGGAGAACACAATCCTTAACAAAAACCAGCTTGTTTGGCGCTCGCCGTTAACGGAGCAGACGACCGCACCAACCGACATGTGACCACTTCGGTGGGGGCATTGCAATGCAATTTTCAGGTTGTCAAGGACTGGAGCCGGTCAGAACGCAAGTGGCAATCAATATAACAATGCTCGGTATGTGATCCACAAGCGGGTGTCGGGCGCCCTCGGAGTGTGCTCGCCAGATGGCATGCCATGAGGGAATTGCAATTGCTCGTGGTCACTCGGGAGGTGGTGACGTGTTCAGGATGTCCTCGCCGGAAACCGATACTCTGCCCGTGACCGCCAGTGCGTGCTGCACTCGGGAATATAGCTTCCGATCTTCCGGCGAAAACTCTCGGACATAGCCGAGTTCCTGATGTCCCAATTTGCTGAGCGAGACATACTTGGTCGACTCGTTCCGCCGGGTGTGCGCTGTAATCCCCCATTTTTCTGAGAGCCACGCATTGTAGTGCGCCGTATCCGTGACCTCAACAAGATGGCGGGCCAATCGTTCGACCACGACCTGTGCATCGCCGCCACCCAGCCAGCGGCACATCGAATTCGGCTCGACGATCTCGGCGTTCTGCAGCAGCCTGCGTGCGTACTTGTCGACGAACTGGGGGGTCACCGCCGGAGGCAATTCCTTCAGGCCCAGCTTTTGCAACCATTCTTCGGTGTCTCTTTCGACCACGCCGGCGTCGATGTTGAGCTGGAACTTCGTCAGGACGTAGTTGACCTGCGACAACGCGATCTCGGTCGGATCGCGCACGATGGTGAAGACCCGATCGGCCGGACGGATCAGCTCCGCGTCCGTGTATAAATCCAGCGGAATATGGCCGCGGGCGAACAGTGCGTCGGCGAACGACAGCTCCCGGACAAACCCGGCCAGGGCCTCGAACAACTCCTCCTTGCTGGTCCAGGTTTCATCCATCAGCCGCTGCTCGATCGAGGGAAATCGGGATGCGAGATGGAATGACAGGTCGCTGCCGGCGCATTTCGGGATATGCACAAACATCAGCCGCTGCTTCTCCGGGAAAGCCCGCAGCGCGTAAACCAGAACGTTTTGTTGGAACCGCGGCGAATATAGCAGGTCGTTCAGATAATCGCGCGCAAGCGCCGGCGACCAGGGCATCCCGCGCGGGTAGACCTCCGGCAACTTTCCCAAGACGCTGTAATCAAGATGGCTTGGCCGCACGCGCTCGAAATCCAGCCGGCAGAGCAACGGATACAATCCTAACGCCGGCTCGAGCAGCGCGAACAACCGGAACAGCGTCCGTGGATCGACCGGGGCGGGTACGATCAGTTGCTCCTGCTTCTGCGGTGGCTCCGGGACGACCACCGCCTCGGCGGCGCCACGCGCGAACAGCGCATTGCCGTGCCCGAGCGAGGTGCCCAATTCCGCAAAGCGCACGGCGATCCTGGCGGCCTCGGCAACCGGCAGCGCCGGCGTGAATTCATAGGTGAAGCCATGCCGGCCCTCGCCGTACAGGCCCTTATGACGCAGATCCGCGCGCGGCTGATTGCAGACCAGTTGCGTCAGTTTCCGCCCGTTGACAAAGATCGAAACCGCGACCTGCGCGTCAGGAGCCGCATCGTCGGCGGCCCAGCCGGTGATGACCTGCCGTGTTATCCGGTCGACATGACCCTGGATCATTTGCCTCGCCGTATGCTTCCGTCAGCCATCCCACATTTTTCTCCCGCTTTCAATGCGGTTGTATGCTGCGCCGCATGATCGCGCTCCGCCGCCATTCACGCTGCAAAAAACCCTGGTAATGACCGGCTTTCCGGCGCTATTGAGTTTACATGCTGCGCGGCCACGTCGATCTGATCACGCCCACGCTGTTTGCCGGATGGGCGGTTGATGAAGCGCGACCGGACGAGACGGTTGATATCAGCATCTTCGTGGACGGCCGCAAGCTGGTTCAGCTCACTTGCGACGATCTGCGCGGAGATTTGATCGGGCGGGAAGGGCTTGGCAACGGGCGGCATGGCTTCCGCTACAGCCCGTATCCGCCTCTGACCGGACACATGCCGAAGCGGGTTACCGTGCGCCTCGCCAGTACCGGCAGGATCCTCGGCAAGGGCGACGTGGTGCTGAACCCTGGCGCGACCGCGTTGCCGCCTGATCTCGGTGTCGACCTGCCGCCGGAGTTTCAGCGTTTGCCCGCACCCGAGACGCCGCGGCAGACCTTCGATCTGTTTTCTCTCTACGACCGCAGCCAGGGCCTGTATAACCTGTTCCTTCAGATGGACTTCGCCGGCCGCTCGGCCAGGCGGTTGGCGTACGCCGCTCTCGGTGGACTCGTGCCGGCCGTGGACAAGGTCCCGTCCGCCTTGCCGCCCGAGGCGGCACGCGACATGTTCAACGACATGCTGCTGTCGCGTGACTTCCAGCAGAATATCCTGGGGCTGTTCCTGGAGGCGTTTCCGGAAAAGCGGCGCCTGCTGTTCGTTCACATCCCCAAATGCGCCGGCAGCGACCTGTCGCATCATCTGGTAGGCCGCTATCCTGCCATCTCGGAGCAACTCCGCGTGCTGCACTGGACGGAAGAGCGGTCCCTGTTCGAGGCCCTGAGCGATACCGTGCGCCGGCTGCACTTCTCCGATACGATCTTCGTGCGCGGCCACGTCAACCTGGCGGACTATCTGGAGCAGGGGCTGGCCCGGCCATGCGATCGTCTGTTTACCATCTTGCGCGACCCGGTGGATATCGCGATCTCGCAGGCAAACTATGTCCTGACGCGGCTGAAGCAGGATGTGGTGGCGGGCCAGCTCCAGCCCGACGTGCGGGAGTGGCTGGATCTGCTGGGAATAAAGACGATACCAGACGAGTTGTCAGACCCGTTGTTGCGTCGGCTGGGAGAGCGTGCCCTGCGCTCGCAGGGGATCGTGACACCGAATACGATGTGCCATTGGCTGGGCGGCGGTGACGCAACGGCGGTGCTGGCGCGACTGGCCGAGCATGAGGTGGAGGTGACGAACACGCGGCAGTACCCGAATTGGCGGCGGGAGCGCTGGGGGATCAATGAGGACACCCGGCAGAACGAATCGATCAAGTTCCTGACGCGCGACAACCTGGAGACGGAGGATGTCGCCTATCTGTGCAACATCTCAGTGGAGGACGCTAAGTTGTATCGCGCCGTGGAGCAGCGTCTGCTGCAAACCGGAGGCTGCGCAGTGACAGACTGGCGGGGCGCGCCGGCCGAGGAAGTGGCGGTGGCGGCATGAAGCGGCTACCTGCCATGGGCGACATGCCGATTGGGAGCGGTGTGACAGTGCATTCGGCGTCTGGTGAGGCGACGCGGTGAGTACAACCAGGCTGTCGGCTGCTGCGACATGCATGCCCCCGCCGTACAGGGCAGACCGGCCACAGCATTGTTTGGTGAGCTTCGGGCCCTATGTGAGCCTTGGCGGCCCTTCGAGACGTGGAGGCTAGCGCGGCCTTGCGGTCGCCGCGAGTTGGCGGTGGAAACCTGGCCCAGGATCGCACCGGCTGTTCGGGGGGGGGGGAAGGTGCGGCCGATTGGTCGCTCGGTTACTAAGGTGGTGTGCCCTGGAATTGGTGTTGGAACGACCCCATGCGACGTATGGTGTTCATCGGGAACTGCCAGGTGCAGTCCCTCTCGCAGCTATATCAACGCTTTTCCGAAGGGAAAGGCGAGGAGGAGGTTGCTTACCTGCCGTCCTACGAGGATCTCACCGATGATCGCACCGCGGCGATCGCGGCCGCGGACATCATTATCGAGCAGCGCATGGACGTAGCGCCGCGGGCGGAAATCGACGGCATCGCCACCCGCGCCGAACGGCAATTCGTTCCCCTGCTCGCCGGCGGATTTCTCTGGCCGTTCGCCGGCCAGGAGCATCCGCGCAACGAGAGCCTCTGGTTCATGCCCAGTGGTCCGTACGGCGGCGAGATGGCCGACAGCTACCTCAATCGGCTGATTGACAAAGGGATGCCTCCGGCCGAGGCGGTGGACCAATATCTCGCCTTGGATGTGGCCCGGGTACGCCATCTCGATCGGCTGTTTGAACTGATCATCGATCGTCAGCGGTCACGCGATGCGGCATGCGGATACCAGCTTGCCGATCTCATCGAAGAACGTTTCCGCGAAGAGCCGATGTTTCGTACCCCGCACCATCCGAACCTTCGCCTGGCGCTCAGCTTCACCGCACAATTCTTCCAGCGAATGGGGATGGGGGCGACCGCGATAAAGAACCTGTACGAGCGTGTTCGGGTCACGCCGTTTCCCAAGGTTCAACTGCCGATCCACCCGGCCGTGGCACGGCATTTCAACCTGAAATACGCCGACGCCCAAACTCGCTACCGGATCAACGAGGAAGGCCGCTTTACCTTCGCCGAATTCGCGCTGCGCTACATGACGTATGATTGGAACCGTGATCTGGCCGAGGGGATCGCGTTGGCCGGACGCGATCTCGCACAGGCGCTACCCATGATGCAAGCCGGGCTGGAACGCAGCCCGAACTCCGCGGACGGCTGGTTCTGCTGCGCCGAAGCGCTCCGCCGGTCCGGCCGTCCGGCGGAGGCCGAGACCGCGGTCCGGCGTGCCATTGCAATCGACCCGACGGAGGCTCGCCACTATAACCTGCTTGGGCACACGCTTCTGGACCTCGGCAGGCTGGATGAAGCGGCGGAGGCGGCCGAGCGCGCGGTGGCGCTCGATCGGTTCGATCCGCACTTCCATGCCCTCTCGGCCAACATCGCCTCGCGTCTTGGGCGACTGACCGAAGCGGAAGGATTTGTCCGGCGCGCGGTAGAACTCGAGCCGACCAATCCGCACCTGCACAGCATGTTGGGCGATATCCTGCTGCGCCAGGAGCGCCCTGCCGATGCCGTTGCCGCATTTCAGCGCGCCACCGAGCTCGAACCGGATGGCAAGGGCTTCCATGCCGCGTTCAGCCGTGCCCTTGCGCAAGCGGGACGCATTCCCGAAGCGACTGAGGCGGCACGCCGCGCCGCGGCGCTCGACCCGGCTAACGCCTCGATCCAGGGGCACCTCAGCAGCCTGCTCGCGCAGAGCGGCGACGTGAAGGACGCCGAGACCACCATGCGCGCACTCCTCGCAGCCCATCCCGACGACGCCGGGGTCTACGAGCAATACGGTCATCTGCTCGCTCGGCTCGGGCGGCCCGAGGAAGCGGAAGAGGCGTTCCGCCGGGCCGTCGACCTGGCGCCCCATGCGGCCGGACCGCTCGCCGGCCTCAGTCACACGCTGGCCCGCCTCGGTCGGCATCACGAGGCGATCGCGGCCATCGAAGCGGCGATCGAGATCGAGCCACGGTTCCCGCCGTTTCACGTGCATCAAGGCAATCAGCTTTGGATCGTGGAGCAATTCGAAGCGGCCGCTTCCGCCTACCGGGCGGCGCTGGCCCTCGATCCCGCCAACCGCGACGCGGAGCGGCAGTTGCACCGGTTGCGGGCCGCCATGGAAACGGTGGGTTAGGCCCGGGCGTTCCGCGCCGTCGATGGGCCGGCGAACCGGCTTAGGGCGGCGCGGCGTAGGCCGCCCGCAGCGTGGGGGAGCCGGCGTAGTGCAGCAGCAGCGGACGTTGCTGCCAGTGCGTCTTCTCCGGCAAGGAGGCGGCAAAACTGCCGGACGCATCGGTGACCGCGGCAGCGATTGGCGTCGCGTCGTCGCCCACCGTGATGTTGGCGCGCTTGATGCCCTGTCGCTGTGCGTCCAGCCAGACTACCGTTGCGGTGCCGAACAGGCCACTGGCGTTCAGCGAACCGAGCGGCACCTGGAACTGGAACTGCGCGCCGGGGGTCACCGGGAACACCGGCGAGTTGAAGCCGAAATTACGGTTGGGCGCGACCTTGAGATGCATCAGTGGCTGGTTGGCGACCACCTCCGGCGTTGCGGTGAGGCCCGCTTCCGGCCGTGGCGGCGTGGCATCGCGGTATTCGTAGTGAACCGATCCGCCGGCGGTTTCCCGGTAAGAGAGGGGGCCGAACACCAGGTCGTTCGCGCCGGAGCACCAGCACTCGGAGTTCACGCGCAGGCCGAGCACGGCAAACCGCGCCTGGGGCGGCACGGTCCCCGCAACGCTGCGCACCGGCGGCGTGCGGCCCGGATCGTCGCCCAGGACTTCGACGGCGATCCGTGCGCCGGGGACCGGCTGGCCGCTGATCTGGGTGAGCCGGCCCTGCACGCCGGTCGCGCTCCGCTGCACTGTGAGGCGCGTCCGGGGCAGCAGGTACTGCGCCACCAGATAACTGTGCGCGGCATCCGAGGATTCCGGGAAGACGTGGGACGGATGATCGTTCCAGGTATGGAAGATCGCCTGGTCCGGGATCAGCCCGTAGCGGGTTTCCAGCTCGTCGAAGTGGCGCTTGGCCTCCGCGACCCAGACTTCGTCGGTCGGCGCCTGGCCGTCGCTGTTGTAGATCACCCCGAACTTCATGCCCGCGCCATGCGCGAGGTGTTCCATCGCGGCGACGGCCGTCGGCCAGTCCGGTTGTCGCCAGTTCACGTCCATGTGCAGGAAGGCCAGCTTGTGCCCGGTTGCCGCTTCAAAGTCGCGTTTGAACGTGAGAAAGGTCGCCTGCCAGTCGGGGGATTGGGAGAGAGCCTGTGGCGGCTCGACGTCGCCGACCACGAGATCGGGGAAGGCTTGGAACAATGGCCGCAAGGTTTCCGCCACGCGCGGCACGAGTTCTGCGAGTGGCAGCTTGCAGAACTGGTAATGGCCGAACCACAGCGGGCCATCGACCCGGAGGATTTGCAACCGGATGCCAAGGCGGGCGAACTCGCTGAGGATCTTGGGTATGACCGGCGGATAGACATAGCCTTCGGTTTTGTCGCAGTCCTCGCCGGGCCTCGTCGTCACTGCCCCCAGTTCAATGGCCAGCGCGATGTGGTGCTCGGCGAGATCGGATGCTATTGCCTTGAGCTGGTCGTCCGGGGTGACGAGGAAGAGCCCGGAGGCCAGGAAGACTTGAATCTGTCCCTCGAGTTGGTCCCATCCGGGATTCGGTTGGAACAACAAATTCCAATCTTTCACCCCGGGGCCGGCGTAGTCCGGCGTGCGCGGACCGAACCAGATTTCCTGGCTGCGGACGGATGCGGGGGCCAGGACGAGCAGCAGAGCTGCCGCAGACAGTAGCGTGCGTGCAACCCACGCGCGAGCGGTAGCGGCGCACCGGCGACACCGCAGCAACGGGGCGGTCCCATCCGGTGCCCGGCCAGAGTTCGGGCCACCAGGTCCGGAAGGGGGTCCGCTCCCAGCAAAATGCTGGACTTCGTTCACCCGTACGTGCAAATGGTGCGCGCTACGCACGGAAAAGGGACGTATGGCTCGCGCACTCATCACTGGCATCACCGGGATGGTCGGGTCGCATCTGGCCGATTACCTGCTCGCTCATACTGACTGGGAAATCCATGGCCTTTGCCGGTGGCGGAGCCCATTAGATAACATAGAGCACCTGCTGGACCGGATCAACCGTCGCGATCGTCTACAACTCATCTACGGCGACCTGCGCGACGGCGTCTCGATCGTCGATTGCGTGCGGCGGAGTCGGCCGGACTACGTGTTCCATCTCGCGGCGCAGTCGTTCCCGCGGACAAGTTTCGACGCCCCGGTCGAGACTTTGGACACTAATGTGAAAGGCACCTGTCATCTTCTCGAGGCGCTGAGAGCGGCTGAGGGATCGCCGCTGATTCACGTATGCTCGTCTTCTGAAGTATTCGGGCGTGTGCCGAGCGACAAGGTGCCGATCAACGAGGAGTGCTCATTTCATCCGGCGTCGCCGTATGCAATCTCCAAGGCTGGCACCGACCTACTTGGCCGATTCTATGCCGAGGCTTACGGGATGAAGGTAATGGTGACGCGTATGTTCACCCACACCGGCCCGCGGCGCGGCGACGTGTTCGCCGAGTCGAGCTTTGCCAAGCAGATCGCGATGATCGAGGCGAACCAGGCGCCGCCAGTGGTGAAGGTCGGCAATCTGGACTCGTTGCGCACTTTTGCCGACGTACGCGATGCGGTGCGGGCGTACTACATGCTGCTGACGGTGAATCCGACGCCCGGGGCCTACTACAACATCGGCGGCACTTACAGCTGCACGGTGGCGGACATGCTCGACACCCTGCTTGGAAAGTCCACCGTGCGCGACATCAAGGTTGAAGTGGACCCTGATCGCCTGCGACCGATCGATGCCGACCTGCAGGTGCCAGACACGCGCAAGTTCGCCGAGCACACCGGCTGGCGGCCGCAATACAGTTTCGACGAGACGATGACCGACCTGCTGAATTACTGGCGCGACCGCATACGCGCCGGGGGCAAGTTTCTGTCACGGTAACGCCTGCTCCGTCGATCATCCAACCCTTCAGGCCCTGGGGAATCCAGCCCATGCCCAGCCATTTCCATGAAGTTTCCGCCTGCCGCCTGTGCGGATCCGCACAGCTCGAAAGAGTACTTTTTTTGGGGTATCAGGTCCTGACTGGCGTATTTCGGCGCCCGGAAGACCCGGAGCCGATCTCGGCGCCGGTCGACCTGATGATTTGCCACGACTGCAAGTTCTTGCAATCGGGCCACACGGTGGACGCCGACATGATGTACGCGGAGTACTGGTACCGGTCGGGCACGAACCAGACGATGATCGATCATCTGGGCGGCGTGGTGTCTGACGCCTTGGCGCGTGTGACGCTGGTCCCAGGCGATATCTGCATTGATATTGGCTGCAACGACGGAACCCTTCTACGTGCCTATGAAGGGCGAGGCGCAAAGCGAATTGGCGTTGATCCATCGGACGCCATCAAGTCAATCAGCGACCCTGACATAACGCAAATCAACACTTATTTTACTGCATCGAATGTCGCCGCCGCGCTGAATGGACGCAAAGCGAAGGTTATAACATCGATATCGATGTTCTACGACCTGGACCGGCCGAACGATTTCGTGCACGACATCGCACAGGTATTAGAGAAGGACGGCATCTGGGTCGTCGAGATGAACTACACCGGCAGCATGATCGAGAATTGCGGATACGACATGATCAGTCATGAACATGTCGCGTATTACACGCTACGAACGTTCGACCGGCTGATCGCCAGACACGGCTTGAAGACCCTGGACGTGACATTCAATGCGATCAACGGCGGGAGCATCCGGCTATTCGTTGGGTTCGATGGCACGCCGTCGAACAGCGTCGCGGAGGTCAGCGCGCGTGAACTTGCCGCCGGTCTGGAGGAGCCCGACACCTATCGCGCGTTCGCTCGCAGAATTGAGGAATTCAAGATCAAGTTTCGGGCACTGCTGACCGAGATCCGCGCGCGCGGCGAGAAGGTTGCATTATACGGCGCATCTACCCGCGGGAATACCATACTGCAGCATTGCGACATTACCGCCGACCTAACCTTTGCCGCGGCCGACCGAAATCCAATGAAATGGGGTCTTCAGACCTCCGGCAGCAAGATTCCGATTCGCTCCGAGGAAGAGGTGCGGGCAATCAATCCTGAGTACATGCTTGTGCTGCCGTACTATTTCCTGCCCGAATTTCTGAATCGCGAGCGGCCATACCTGGAAAATGGCGGGAAGTTCATCGTGCCGCTGCCACGGCTGCGCGTCATATCATTGGAGAACGGCACGTTGCACGAGCAGCCGGTCTGACAGCCATGGGCGGAGATGGACAATGGCATCCACTGGGGCACGTCGGACATGACACCGGCTGAGCGTCTATGACAGAAGCTCTCTTGATGGAGCCGGACGACCGCATCATCGTGACCGGAGGCACCGGACTGGTCGGTAGCGCCCTCGTCCGCGTGCTGCGTCAGGCGGGGTACCGTAACATCCTGGCTTTGGGTTCGACGCACTGCAACCTGCTCGACTGGCATGCAACGCGCGAGTTCTTTGCGGAGCACCGTCCGGACTATTTATTCCACCTGGCGGCACGCGTGTTCGGCGTGCTTGGGCATCTGAAGAACAAGGGCGTCGCCTATTTAGACAACGTGCTGATTAACACGCACACAATCGAGGCTGCGCGTCTCTCCGGTGTACGGAAGATTGTGGCCATGGGTTCAGGCTGCGTCTATCCGCATCCCCCACCCGGCGTTCCGTTAACCGAGGATATGGTATGGGCCGGCCTACCGCATCACGCGGAAGACTCCTACGCCCACGCCAAACGCGCAATGCTGGCGCAACTCATTGCCTACCAGGAGCAGTACGAGCTTCCTTATGCGTTTGTTATCAGCGGCAATATCTACGGGCCGGATGACAAGTTCGATTCTGAACTGGGTCAGGTCACACCGGCCTTGGTGCGCAAGTTTTATGAAGCCAAGCGAACCGGCGGAAAGGTGATCGTGTGGGGAAACGGAACCGCGCGGCGCGATTTTTTGTACTCTGAGGATGCCGGCCGGGCCATGATGACGATCATGCAAGGAGTCGAAGGCGCGGTAAACATGGGAAGCGGCGAGGTCCACGCGATCCGCGACCTCGTCGAGGCACTGGCCGCGATCACCGGCCTGCACGACCGCATAGAGTGGGACACCAGCAAGCCGAACGGCCAGGACCATCGCGCCTACGACCTTTCCCGGCTGTTCGCCACCGGCTTCCGCCCGCAGGTTCCGCTCGCGGCCGGACTCCGCGCAACCTATGATCGGTTCGCCGCAGCCAGCGCAGCGCGAAAGTAGTGCCGATGCCGCAGCAAGTCCTTACCAGCGTGACGACCGCCACCCCGTTCCGGGTGAGCTTCTTCGGCGGCGGCACCGACTTTCCGGGATATTTCAATCGGCGCGGCGGCCTGGTGGTCGCGACGGCGATCCGGAAATACTCCTACGTCGCGCTCAATAGCCTGGAACGGTTGCTGGAAAAGCGGTTTCGCATTTCCTACTCGCGATTGGAGATGGTGGATACCGTCGCCGAAATCCAGCATGACATCGTCCGCGCCACAATGACCGAATACATGGCGCTGACCAATGACAGCTTCGTCGATATCCATTCCTACGCCGATTTGCCGGCGGGCACCGGGATAGGTTCGTCATCGGCATTCACTGTTGGTCTGCTGGCCGCGCTGCACACGCTGAACGGTATCTATCTGCCACCCGGGGAATTGGCGCGACGCGCAATCCGCATCGAGCGCGAGACGCTCGGTGAAGTCGGGGGTTGGCAGGACCAGATCATGGCGGCCTTCGGCGGGTTCAACGCGGTGTGGTTTCGCGCCGGCGATTTCGAGGTACATCCGCTGGCGGTCGGCAGGGAACGGCGCGCCGTTCTGGAAGCATCGTGCTGGCTCTATTTCACCGCACTTACCCGCTCCTCGGCGGCGATCCAGCAGGCGTCGTTCTCGCCAACCAACGTCGCCGACAAGGAGCGGGTACTGGACCGCACGCGTGAACTGGCCGAGGAGGCGCTGCATGTGTTCCGTACCGAGGCCGACCCCCGCTCGCTGGTGCGGCGTTGGGGTGAATTGCTGGATGTGGCCTGGGCACTGAAGAAGTCAATGTCGGACGGCGTCACGCTGCCCGAGATCGATCGGCTGTATGATGCGGCGCGCAGGGCGGGGGCGTATGGTGGCAAGATTGTTGGTGCGGGTGGCGGCGGATTTCTGCTGATCGTCGCCCCTCCCGAGCGGCGCGCCGAGATCGACGCCGCGGTGGGACATCTGCACAGTGTCCCGATCCAGTTGGAACCCGACGGTAACCGTGTGGTATACGTGAACGAAAAGTAGCTGATGGAGTCAGGATCTGTGGATACGGATCGAAAATACGTTCTGTTCGTTGCCACGGCCGTGGGTCTCGGGCATCTGTTTACCGCGGTGCTGAACAGCGCCTACTACGCCTGGCGGACCGGCCGGGTTCTGGCCTTGGACATGCGAGATTATCTGTACGCCAGCGGTGACAGGCACGCTGCTTTCTTTGAGCATTTCTCCCTGGAGCTGCCGCACGATCTGGAGGTCATCACCGACCTCGATGCGATCGATCGCGTGCGACAGGACGAAGACCTGCACTTCCTCAAGCTGGAGACCGATCGTCTGATCGTTGACCAGCCGTTCACCGAGCGAGTGCTGCTGATCCCCTGCCTGGTGCCCGGCGAACCCTACCCGATCAGTGCCAAACACAAGGACACCCCATTCCACGTCCACTTGCGCGGCAAACTGCTCGAGGCCTGGCACGCGGTGATGAGCCGCCCGGAATGGTCCGGCCATGTCATCGGCCTGCATTACCGCGGCACGATTGGCGAAGTTACCGAGCGGATGACCAAGGCCATCACGCCCGACTACGAAGAACGCTATCGGGCGGTGAAGGACAATTACATCGCGACCGCCCTCAAGGTGGCGGAAGACGCGGGCTACACCAATCCAGCGTTCCTGGTGACCAGCGACGACGTGGAGTTTGTCAGCTACGTAAAGGAACGGCTGCCGAATTCGTTCTCATTGGCGGGGCGGTTGCCGGACCAGGAAGTGGCTGCCTGGATCCGCGCGCACGGTCATGACTTCAATATCCTGTCGGATGCGGTCAACGATCTGTGGTGCCTCAGCGCCTGCGATCACCTGGTGCATTTCCGCAGCGGCTTCAGCCATTTCGCGATCCTCAACAGCACCAAACTCGACGAGGCCACCGTGCACTACGTGCATGTGCCGGCCCTGAAGGAGATCCTGGACTCGCTCGGACCGCAGGAGGCGGTGGCCTGGGCGCGCGGGGCGGTGCGCAAGGCCGGCATCCGCCGTCTGCAGCAGCGGTATTTGTTCGACTGGCTGGCCGACGCGCTCGATCGCGTGGGAGAAACCGAGGCAGCGGCACGTGAGCGCCAGCGGGCGCAGTGGCATTGGGAGACCGTTCAGCATCCGGTGATCGACAATCCCGACCGGCTGCAGATCGAGGAGCGCGCGCGCCGCGGCGACCTGAGTGGCGTTCTGGACCGGGCGCAGCGCGCCGTGCAGGAACTGCCGGGCAACCCGTTCTGGCTCGCCGGCTATGGCGGCAGCCTGAGCAACGTCCTGGCGCAGGTGGGCCGGTGGGAGGAGGCGATCGCGCTGGCGCGGCAGGCGCTGGAGATCGAACCGGAAGACCCGTTCCTGCATGAGCATCTCGGCTTCGTATTGACCGGGGCCGGAGCGCTGCAAGAGGGCGAGCAGGCGATCCGCCAGGCGATCGCGATCGATGGTGAGATCGGGCGGTTGCATAGCGCGCTGGCTGTGTCGCTGCAGCGGCAGGGCCGTGGCGCCGAGGCGGTGGAGGCGTTCCGCGAAGCGGTGCGGCTCGAGCCCGACGACCCGCATCTGCTGCGCCGGCTGGGCTCCGCGCTGGTGGCGTTGGGTGACTACGCCGCGGCCGAGGCCGCGTTCCGGCAGGCCCTGGCCATGCGCTCGGAAGCCGGCCCGCATATCGACCTGTACGACTGTTTCGTCCGCCAGGGGCGTCAGGACGAAGCGCTCGCCGAGGCCCAGGCAGCCGTGGCGCTGGAGCCGACCAACCCCCACTGGCACTATCGCGTGGCACTTTCGCTGATGCATCTAGAGCGGCTGGCGGAAGCGGAGGCCGCGGCCCGCGCGGCGCAGGCCGTAGCCCAGGCGTCGATCGCGAATGGTATCGGGATGAGGCCATTCCATGATCTGCTGATTCAGATCCTGCAACTTCAGGGGCACACCGATGAAATGATGGCGACCGTGCAGGAAGCCGCTGAGCTCGAACCGCAGGACCCGCAGCGTCAGCTACAATTGGCCCGCACCCTGTTGCAGGGCGAGCAGTTGGCGGCGGCGGAAGCCGCTGCGCTGCGGGCGGCGGCGCTGCAGCCGGACCTCGTGGAAGCGCACGACCTTCTCAGTGTGATCCTGGAGCGCCAGAACCGTCCGGCAGAAGCTATCGTGGCAGCGCAGCGCGCGGCTGATCTGACGCCGCAGAATAGTGGCCGGCAACATCGCCTTGCGCTCATGCTGTATCACTCGGGCGATATGACCGGAGCCGAGCGGGCGCTGCGACAGGAGAGGCGCCTGGCCCCCGGGCCGTCTACCTTCCACCGCCATCATCTGCTGGGCATTGTACTTGAACGGCAGGGTCGGATGGAGGAGGCAGTTGCCGAGGCACGCACGGCAAGCGACCTGGAACCAGAGGACCCGAACCTGGTGGCTCGGGTCTCGGCGACACTGCGGGCGGCGAACAGAATCGACGAGGCTGAGACCGTCGCACGCAAGGCGGTCTCGATGAAACCCGATGCCGAACCGCTCCAGCGTCTTTTGGCCGCCATCATTGAGCAACGTCTCGGGCCAGCCCAGCCGGCGCAGGAGCCTGCGGCCGCCAATGCTCCGCCGACCGAGGTGCTTGTGCCGGAAGCCGAGCCGGCAAAGCCGATGCAGCAACCAACCCAACAACAACCTGCCCGCCCGCCACGTCGTCAATGGTTGTCGGGCACGTCGCTTTCCTCGCCGCTGCGTCAAATGTTCATGGGGAAACCGAAGCGTGATGCCTAGCGTGCCGCACGCGCTCCGGATCTTGGGACAGACCGTGCTGCTCCGGGTAGTGCGCCGGCAATGATCTGGCCATTCGGAGAAGGTCCGGTCGGCGCCTGGCTCGAGCGGCGCCGCGCGTTTCGGGATCTGAAACGGGTTGTCGCCCTCGAAGACGCAACGGTGTCACTTCGCGACGACAATCCGCTGCATCGCGCGAAGGTATCGCTGGAGGTAAACGACCTCAAAGGTGCACGAGAGTTCCTGGATCTCGCCCGCATGCGGATACCAAATTATGTTCTCACCTGCCCAGATACCGTGGACATTTTGCTCGGCCTTGGCGATTTTGCCGAGGCGGACGCGTTCACGCTGAGTGGCGCAAAGCGCTTTCCCAAGCAGCCGCATTATCTGGAGGGCTATGCGCTGTCTGCGGAATGCCGACGTGATTTCGCCGAGGCGGTTCAGCGCTGGGCTGTCGTGCGCAAGAAATTTCCCTACCGGAAATTCGGATATATCAACGCCGTCGGCTGTCTGCGCCAGCTCGGCCGGCTCGACGACGCGGAGCCCCTGCTGGCTCAGGCGATGCGACTGATGCCTGACGATATGACCATCCTGTTGGAATGGGGGCGCGTTGCCGAGGCGCGTGGGGACTGGAAGGAGGCTTACCGGCGCTGGGACAGCCTGCGGAACAGGCACCCGGCGGGGTACCATGGCGCCGCCCTGGCGCTGCATAAGCTCGGCCGCACGGCAGAGGCCGAGGCGCTGCTGGCGGAGGGGCGGTTTTGCCACCCGATCTATGCGGGCCTCGCGATCATGCAGGCGCAAATTGCGGAGGAGACCGGCGACAAGGCCGAGGCCCTGAAACGTTGGGCGACCGTCCGGCAGCGCTTCCCGTTGGATCGGGCGGGATATGTCGATGGGCTGCGTGTGCTGCGCGAGCAGCAGGAGTGGGCGGAGGCCGAGGCCGTCGCGCGGGCGGCGATTGACCGGTTCGCGACGGAGGCTTGGCCGCTGGTGGAGTACGCCGAGCTTGCGCACGCTCGTCGGGACTGGCCCGAGGCGGCGAGCCGCTGGGCAGCGGTGCGCATGGCCTTCCCCGATCGGAAGGACGCATACCAACGCGAGGCAGAGGCTTTGGCGGCGGCGGGCCAGCCCGCGGCAGCAGCGGAAGTGCTGGCAGCGCTTGGAGTTCACGCCCCTAACTGAAATCCAGTTCCCGGAGGGGGCCGCGCCAGCTTGGCTCTCGAGATTGGCATCCTGATCGCTACACCGAAGGGGGATGGGTCCGGTATTGTTCAAATGACCTGCTTTGTTGGATAATCAGGACGGTATGTGGGAGCAGGCATATGGACGAAAGCCTCGACGCGATCGGAATCCTTGAAGGGACCGACAAGAGTTCGATCGGGCACGGGTACCTGCGGCATTATGACCGTATTCTCCGACACCTCCGGCACGAGCCGATTACGCTGCTTGAGATCGGCGTTTTCCGCGGCGCCTCGCTGCGGGTGTGGTCACGCTATTTCGACCGTGCCAAGATCGTCGGTGTCGATATAAAGCCCGAATGCCGGCAGTACGCCGACAGCCGGTGCGAGGTGGAAATCGGCTCCCAGGCAGACCCACAATTCCTTGATGCGCTTGGCCGGAAGTGGCGTCCGGACGTCATTATTGACGATGGATCGCATCAGGCCGACCACGTCATCCTGACGTTCCGCAAGCTGTTTCCGCACTTGCGCGAGGCGGGCATTTACATCGTTGAAGACCTGCATTTGCATAGCGGCCCCTTTGGCCGCCAGTACCGCGGTTCATCGGACATAGCGCCGGTCGACCTGTTTTTGCAGATCACCCGGCTTGTTTCTTGTCCGGAGGACACGATCTCCCCGGATCGCCATCTGATCCATGGCATCGACTCGGTCGAGTATTTTTATGGTGGCGTTGCGGTCAGGAAAAAGCCAGCCGCCGAGACTGACCCTGTTCCGCCCCGCAGGCCGCTCGTGGAAGCGGCGAACAAGGCAGAACTATGGGCGAGTTTCGCCATGTATATTCTTCGTGTCGGTGGTGACGTAGACGAAGCCCTTGCGTGCATTCGTCGGGCCATCGCACAGGAGCCTCGGGCCGCAGTCAATCACTACCACCTCAGCCAAATCCTGCAACGTAAGGGCGACCTGGCCGGCGCGCTGACCGCTGCGCGGGAGGCCGTTCGCCTGGATCCTGGTTTCGAGGTCTTTCAGGTGGAGCTCGCCAAGCTGGAAGGGAAGATGCCCCGGTGAGGCGACGGTTTCCGGTGATGCATGGCCTTGCTTTCGGTCGCAGCGCGTCATGCCCGGAGCCACTTTCGGCGGCTACGCATGCAGCATCCGCGGGGCGATTCAAGGCGTGGCCGCGGGCCATTTTCCAGCGCAAATCAATTGACAAACATAATGATATATGGCATACTAACGCGCTGTTTTTACACCGCTATTTGCCAACAGGAGCATCCATGGCCAAGCCTTCGAACCGCCGCTTTTCCATCGCCTCGCCGCAGCACTTGCGCGCTATGAGCCGGGCGCCGGCGCGGATCAGCCCCAACAGCTCTAGCCGTGCGGACGGTCTATGGCTCGGCGCACCAGATCGCGCCATCACAACCGACGCAATGAGCGCGGTCGGACGGTTCGGACGCTTCATGCCGCGCGCCGCCAAGTACCCGTGATGGAAGCGGCCGCCGCATTGTCATACGGGACTACGAGACGAATGCGGGACTACGAGACGAATACGGAGCAGCGAGACACTGATGAGACGCGGCCGGTCGTCAGCCGCGCTGCGACCGGACCGCGGCGATCCGGGTCTGGGTGAACGCGCCCTAGTACTTCGGCGCAGAGGTCTTGACGGGTTGGATCGGATCGGTCTGCTTTGGGTGGAAAGCAGACATTGTGAGGCGTCGCAATGTGGGCTGCCCCCGCGCCCGAATACTTCTCCTAAAGCCGCCGTCAGCCTAGCGCCTTGGCCCTTCGCGCTATCCCGTATATGGTCCGTAGCTAAGGAAGCCACTTCACGCGGAAGAACACTGCCTTTCCCAACAGCGCTGGACAGTTGTCTCTCGTGCCCAGTGCCTATAAGGCTTCGGCCAGCTCCATTCACCCGGCCTCTCCGGCCCAACCGCAGGGCTTTCCTAAGTGTCCACAAACCCCTTTCGACGCAGACGTGAGCTGCAATGGCAATACGACGAGCGAGCACGGTCGGCCGTACGAGATGCGCAACTGCGGGAGAATAGTCCTACTTGGCGTTCAACGCCCGAATGGTTTTCCGCGGCAGCTACATGGGTGCTTGCCGTAGCAACGATATGCCTGTTTTTGGCCACAGGCGCAATCGTTTGGGCCACGCTGAGGCAGGAGAGGGCCACTTTCGAGTCGAACCTCTACGCTAGGCAGATCGAGGCATTCGCAGAAGCTGCGAACAAGTTTAATCTTATCGCTGACGAGTCCGCGCAACGCCTAATCGATGCCGATGTTGCAAACGCTGCGAGAGGGGACGAACAAAAGTTAGATGATCTAGTTAAGAGAGTGGCCACGCTCGACTCAGATATAGAGTCACTAAGGCAGAGTCCGGCAGTTTTCGTCCTCCCAAACGAATACGCCTATTTGTACGCGAGTATATATAGTGATTTCTTGGACGTCAGAAGAGAATTAAGCGCCGCACTAGCGTTCATTGCGCAAGGCAAAAAGCTTGAGGCGGTAATGGGCACTTCTCACCCTTTCGCGACCGCTAACACGAGGCGCAACGCGGCATATGATAATATGGTAGTATTTGTGAGATGCGGAGCTTTTCAATTGCGCTCAGGTCATTATCTAACCGCCATTGGGGATTGTCCGCCAGCGGTAAAGGCTGCATCAGATATATACTGGCCCTATGTCTACGAGCGTCGGTAAATAGGTGAATTTGGCTTCCGCAAATCGCGCGCGCCCAGAATATCACCAGATAGACATGGGACGCGACACTCGCCGCTGCATAAGTCAAGACTTTCGGACTCTCCGACCGCCTCAATCTGATCAAGGGTTACACTTTCCAAACCATACGACCGAAATCGACCGTGAGTCCTGTCAGGCCGGGGTGCGTCTGCCTCAGAGCCGGAGAGAACCCGTGCCGATCGTGGGTCCGCGTTGGGTCGAGAGCGGCGGTCCCATGCCGGGCCGCACACCGGGTGACAAATGGTCTTGACCACCATGCCGGTCTTGCAACCCGTCAAAAACTCTGTGCCGAGGTACTGGAGCGTCTTCACCCTCCCCGAAAGCGCGCCATCCGCCAGGAACCGTGGGTGATTGTCGCGGCGGCGCTTGCACAGTCAGGGTGCGCGCCTGGGGCACGCCGCCGCGGGG
>Ga0209415_10002783_pt1 | contig 32742 bp, 22 predicted proteins | sample PeaSoiSIISIP2007_FD_187696 | JGI IMG/M metagenome (GOLD analysis project Ga0209415, IMG submission 187696) | Peat soil microbial communities from Weissenstadt, Germany - SII-SIP-2007 (SPAdes) (version 2) | ecosystem: Environmental > Terrestrial > Soil > Wetlands > Peat | place: Germany... | reverse complement strand
AGGATCGGGCCACGGAGGACGCGGAGCCCGGCGTCGTGCGCTTAATCATTGAATGCGGCTTCCACCTCTACTCAGCAACTTCCGTTTGCGCTTCCCGTGACTCAGTTGCCTGGAGGGGGCAACGCAAGCGTTTTCTTCATGGCTTGTCCTTCAACAATCTCATAGATCGCGTCTCCCGCAACGTTGCGGAACTCCTGCTCGAGGCCGCTGGGCCATTGGACTTTCACCTTGTTCATCAGGGCGTCGCGGCCCAACCCGAAATGGAGGCGCGTGTCATTGGTTGAGTTGTAGCTTCCGCCCCCGCGGACTTCGTCAATCTGAGTCATTTGCGACGTGTAGATGGTGAGTCGCGCGCCGACCGCAGCGCGATTGCTCTTAGTACCAATGAGACGAAACAGAACACGATGGTTTGCGTTCTGCGTTTCGTTGAGAAATAAGGAAGGCGGACCGGCGGCATTGAAGACGACTACGTCGAGATGGCCATCGTTGTTGACGTCGCCCAATGCGGTGCCACGGCGCGACTGGAGAGGGTCATCGTTGAGCCCGGCGCGATCCGCAATTTCGTCGAAAGTCCCGTTTCCCAAGTTGCGAAACAACTGGAGCGGCTCGCGATACTTGACTTCGTTTTCCAGCGTATCCATCAAAGATGAAAAGTTGCCGTTCGCGATCAGGAGATCGGGCCAGCCATCGTTGTCGAAATCGCCGAAGCCAACGCCCCACTTTACGGGAGCGTAGGTCAGAGGCGCAATTTTGGCTTCCGCGGCGATATCCGTGAAGCCTTGCTCCTCATTTCGGTAGAGGCTGGCGGGCTGTTTGCCGTAGCGGGTCACAACCAAGCCGAGCTTGCCGTCCCGATTGAAGTCGCCGAAATCCGCGGCCATGTTGCCGAAGATTTCCCCGTTGGGTCCCAGTCCCGTGCCCGAGACAAGTCCGACTTCCTCGAATCTGCCGTCACCCTTATTGTGATAGAGGAAGTTCTGGCCATCGTCGTTCGTGACGAAGAGGTCGGGCCAACCATCGTTGTCGTAATCGCCCCAGGCAACCCCCATGCCATGAAGCTTGTGGGGATTGTTGACGCCCGCTTTTTGAGACACATCTTCGAAGGTGCCGTCGCCTCGATTGCGGAACAGATAATCAGATTCACCTGGCATTTCGCTGGGCATCTCCAGGATGACGGACCGGTAGCCGGTAGCGGAGGGATCCGGCAGCGGCAAGTGGTGGAGATCGGTGTGAACGTAGCGAGCCACAAACAGGTCGAGATACCCATCTCGATCGTAGTCAGCCCAGGCCGCACCGGTGCTGAACCCATTGACTTTGAGGCCTGCCTTTTCGGTGACGTCCTCAAATTTGCAGCCGCCGAGATTGTGGTACAGCACGTTGTGGCCATAGCCGGTGACATAGAGGTCCGGCAAGCCATCGTTATCGAAGTCTCCCACAGCGATGCCATTTCCCCAACCGCGTGTTGTGAGGCCGGCAGACTGGGTCACATCGGTGAAATGAATATTCCCGGAACCCGAATCCTGATGGTAGAGGGTGATCATCGGATCGCCGCCGCGAAGATATCGCTCGATGGTGGAGTCGTTCACGACCGCGATGTCAAGCTTGCCGTCATTGTCGCAATCGAAGAGGGCGACGCCGCCCCCACCCATCGTTTCCACGAGATAGCGGCGCTCGGACGACGAGCGTGGAATGGTCGTGAGTCCTGCCTCCGCAGCAATGTCGCGAAAGTGCATGGGAGAAATGGAGGGCGCAATTGAGATTGCTTGACCCGTACTGTGTCCGGTGCGGGGCGGCGATTGTGTAGAAGATGGGAGTTGACCGAGACAGAGGGACGCCGCCAGAGTGCCCGTGACGAAGATCCAGTGTTTTCGGACGAGCAACCGCCGGCTTGCCTCCCATGAGCCAGTCACCCGCCCCTTACCTCCACTGGAATGTTTTTTCATTGTGTCATTCCCGAGCTGGCTGAGCGCCACGTTTCAAGCTCTCTCCAACGGAGGCCGTGTGCGCGATTCATTTTATTCGAAGGCCCCCGGCCCCTCAAGCTCAGAAGCGAGACGCGACTAAACGCTGTGCGGGAAACCCTGTTGCGCCTGGTCAAGTTTAGGTTAGAATTCGCTGCTTGAATTAGCCTGGAGGTGAGGAGATGAGTTCTTCCAAGTTTACGTCCGCAGCGCTGGCCTTGTTGGTTTGCTGCCTGGCCGCACCGGGCCAGGAGCAGCAATATCGCGGGACGCCCTTCCACGATAGCGTATACCAAAGTGGCCCACAAAAGATTCCGGGGCGCGTGCAATGCGCGTATTACGATCTGGGCGGGGAAGGCGTGGCGTATCACGACGCCGATGCGAAAAACCAGGGAAGCGGTGGGCTGAACCCGGCGGACGGTACCTACCTCAACGAGTTTCGAATCGACGAGGGGGTGGACACTTCCTACGCCAAGTTTCATCGCGACGTGCCCATCGACGACAATCCTTACAATCTTGTTGTCCCGCCGGAAAATCAGCTTTACGTCGGCTGGACCGAGCCGGGTGAATGGTTCAACCTTACGGTTGAGGTAGCTCGCGCCGGAATCTACGCAATGGATCTTCTGTACACCTCCAACCGCGGCGGCACGATTTCGTTGGACCTCGACGGAAAGAAGCTGACGGATGCTCTGGAGATCGCGTCGACGAAAAACGATGCCGACCCGGTGGCCTGGCGCCAATGGCATCATTGGAACGTCACGAAGGGGTTAGCTGCGGTATCCTTGCCGAAGGGCAAACATGTTCTTACCATTCATATTCTCACCAACGGCAATATGAATCTCGCCTATTTCGATTTCATGCCTGGGACCAAACGAGCGAATTGATGGAGTCCGGCGGAAGCACAACGTTCACGGCGTGAGCACCGAGCGTACACTGCACGCGCTGCTCAACGGCGCTTTCGTTAGTCATCACGACCACTCGGCTGCCGTCCGCATTCTCGGCGGCAACGTGCGCGATTCCGGGCACTTCGCCGGTGGAAGCGAAAATGTGTGCTCCCCGCTTAATGGTCTTCGAGTAGTGCGCGAAGGCGTAGTACGACCCGCTGCGCGCGATCTCCTGAGACTTGGTATCCATCGAGACCAGGCCGCCGCGATGGAATGGCCGGGGCGGGATGCTGATATCCGGCCGGCCGTTTTCATCCAGGAGAAGATTCCAGACGCAGATGCATCGTGCCCAGTTGCGCAGCATATCGGTATAGGCGCTCGACCACCTGGACCAGTCCGAGCCGTAGTGGGGCAGATGAGCCCAGTATTGTTCTTCGGTGGGAAAAGTGGGGCGTGTCGGGCCGCCCTCGGTAAAATACATGTGCTTCTGCGGAAACATGTCGTGCACCCGGCTCATGGCATCCGGCGTCCCCGCGTAGGAGTGCCAGGCGACACCCTCCACGTACTTGCTCACGATGGGGTCGCTCAGCTCATCGGCGGCTCGTCCCCAAAGGCTGTAGTTGTGATCGAGAATCCAGATTTTAGTGTCCGGCAAAACCTGTTGCAGAGCGGGGCCCAGGTGGTTCGCAACAAATTGCATTTCGTATTCCTGTCCCCAAAGCGTGGCCGGAAAGACGCCATCCTGATCGGTGTCGACTTCGTTATTCACGGTGACCGCCTGGACCTTGACTCCGGCGGCCTCGTAAGCCTGAAGGAATTTCACGAAATATTGCGCGTGGGGAGCGAACCAGTGCTTGCGCATCGAGCCGCCCAGCATCGATCCACCCGTTTTCATCCATCCGGGAGGGCTCCACACGCAGGAGAAGAGGAACAGATTAGGATTTATCTCTCGCGCTTCGCGGAGTGTGGGAAGCAGCCAGGCGTTGTCATGGCCGATGCTGAAGTACTTCAACTCCGGGTCGGGGTCGGCACTCTCGTCGTAGTTATACATCACGGTCGAGTAATCGCTCGAACCAATGCAGGTTCGTCCCACGGACAGTTGCAGTCCCGCAGGCCCATAAAGCTCAGACAGGAGAGAGTGGCGGGCGTCCGGCGACATCTGATGAAAAAGATAACAGGAAGCATCCGTGAAAGCGCCACCGAATCCAAGCACTTCCTGATAGCGCTTGCCGGGGTCAAGATGGATGCCGGTGGATGAGGCGCCCGAACCGAGTTCCCATTGCGGTGATTCAATCGGCTGGAACTTGTGATCCTTTGTCGTTCTCCAGGCGCTCACGCGTCCTGGAGAGGCTCCGGAGCCAGCGTGCAGCTGGGCCGCTTCTGCCAGGACTGCGAATGCGCCCGCGGAGGCGGCCCCTGTCAGAAACTCACGACGGTTTGTTGTGTTCATAATTGCTCTCCTCAGCACCGTCTTCATCCCATGTCGCGTGTATTCCCTTACTCGCAAGGCTCCGCGCGTGTGCCGCCGGCATACTCGGGGCAGCGACTGGTCAGCGCCAGAATTGAGGCGGCCGGCATTCGGTCATGCCAAATCATAGAACACCTCGAGCCGTTGGATCCTGTCCAAGCGGTCGAAGACGGCCGCGCTCATCGCCGCATCCAGCTTAAGTCCATCGACAGTCTGCGATGTTCCGTCGGCAAGGGTCACCCGGATGCGCCGCGGGCCGCTTCGGTGCGCCACCACCGGAACCTGACAGTAAGTAAAGGCCACCGTGCCTCTATCCAGCTTTAGCGCTTTGGGATTGCCTTTGACATCCCAATATTGAAACGTTTTGGGATCGGCAAGGAACTCCGTCCGGCAGATATGCTCGGGAACGAAAGCAAGCTGTCCGTTCTCAACATGAATGCCCATTTCGCCCATACGAGCGATAAAGTCCTCCTTCACCTGGCCGGTCATCCCCGGCTGCTGTGCCCCAGCGAATGCCGGAGTGTGCGAATACGGGTCGGTGGGAATCGCACCGAAGGCGGCTGGAGACTTGTGTACTCCCAGGCCGTCATAAAGGCGGTTGTAATAAGCTCGGAGTCGTCGAAGGACGGAGTCATCCGCGCCGCTCGCGACGGCACGCTCCAACGCCTCCCGCACAGCCAAGAGCAACTTTGAGACCATGTGCCAGTAAATGCACCCTAATCCCTCGTACTTGTAGAACGTGCCGGAGCGCCCGGTGAACGATTGATGATCGAAAACCTTCTCGTAGAGGTCAAGAATCTGTGGTTCCTCAGCTTTTGCAAGCTGACCGAGGTCGCTCTTATTCAGCTCGCGAAGCGCTTGCTTGAGATTCTCCACGCTGGAAAACGAGGCATTAAAGTGAAAGCCGCCCTCAACGTCGCGAACTACGATGCGGCGATCATCCCGCTCCAGCATGGCGATCAGCAGCTCCGACTTCTCGACTTCGCACTGCGGAACGTTGTTCTTCTGGAGAAAGCAGGGCAGCGGGCGGTTCGGATAGAGAATATAGCTCGCCTGGTCGGGGCGGTAGAGGCTGCTTTTTCCAAGCGCCTCGAGCAGAGCTACGCTCTCGCCGGGTGTGAGCGCTCCCGAACTCAGCACCGCTACCTGGCCCTCCAACATCTCGTGCAGCGTCCGAATCCTGATCGAGTCTGCGGCGATGCTCATCAGATTGTACGAATGGTAGAGCCCATCGTTCCGGCGATTGGCGTGGACGGAATGATCCAGATGCTGCAAAGCGGAATCGCAAAACGACCGCAAACGCGCAACTGATTCGCCGCGGCGCTCTCCGGAAAGACCTTGCACGTAGAGCTTCTCCCGATAAATCGATCCGGCGCTTCCTAGCTCGTCCAAAATCGCCTTGCGCTGGCGGTCAGAGATGGGGCCAGTGAGGAGCGGCAGGAAGCGTAGCAGCGCGTCGAAGACTTGGCCGAAAAGCTCTGCCAGTTCCGCGGACAGCTCAATTTCTCCGCCTTGTTCCTGGGCAAGCAGTTCGCGCGTGAAGACCAGGAAGCGGCGCAGATAGTACAAGGTCACCATTGAAGCGCCCGCGCCGACGAGCGCGTTATTCGCATCGTTCCACTCGGGCCGCTGCGTGTTCATCCATATGCCGGCTTCGGGAACGTAGTTCGCAAGCTTTGCCAGAATCACGAGAAGAATCTTCTCCGCCAGGTTAGCTCGAGCAAGCTGACGGTCGCGAGTGAGCAACGCTTTTCCGTCCGCTCCAAGCTCCGCCGAGCGGTCCATGGTCTTCCGATGCGCCACGCTGTCAAAAACAATGGTGTTCCGCGAATCAGCAAGCAGCGATGAATAGGGCAAGATGCGATACGGAACGTTCGCATAGGAGAATTCGGCGCGCGACAGCAGTTTTCGCAACCGGTCCGGATAGTGCCGCCTCGCCTGCTCGAGCAACTTCAGCAGATAAATGACCTGGTGATCTCCCCAGTAGCCGATATACGACCAGGGATCATGCGGATCAACGGTTTCCCACTCGTAGCCGTCGCTGGAGATGCGGTAAGGGTTATAACCGTCGGCGGTGGAGGAGTCCAGGAACTTATAGATCATGCTTTCGGCGAAGCCGGGAAACGACAGGCTGAGGGCTTCCCAGTTCTGAAAGATGTCGCGCCAGTTTCCTTGGTAGTTCAACACCCTGCAACCGCGCTCATCCTTGAGTTTGATCTCGAAGCTGTTCCACGGGCGGCTCGGGTCGCCGTGGCGGCGGCTGAAAGTGAGCGGCAGATACTCATGGGCAAGGCGCGCCAAGTCCGGATCACGCCGTTCGCACACTCTTTCGAGGAGAACCTGGTGCGCGAGCGACTCCGGCAACCCCTCGAGAAAGGCCTTGTGCTTCTGAGCAACCTGCCGACTGGCCTTCGAGATGAACAGCTTTAGATGCGCACCCGAAATACAGTAGTTATGGTCCGGAATGCCGCCGCGCATTACGTTGAAGAGGGTGCTCGAATAATGGCGCCAGACGGCCGGCTCATCCTGAGTTATCTGGAGTCCGTCAGCCGCAGCCACAATTCTCACCAGGTTCCGGGTGCCACGCGCAACGTCCTCATCAATCTGCGCCTCAATGTTCTCGAGGGTACGGAGATCATGGAGCGTAGACTTCACGCCTGCCGCGTCCTGGTTGACTTCGGCAACGATCTTCCATTCCTTCTCGCCCCGGGCGGGCAAGGCAAGCGCAGCCTTCAGAAAACAAGCACCGCGGCGCCCCTGGATGTCCGTCTCTTGGGTAACGGCACGTCCGCGGCGAAACGCGTCGAGTTGAACGCTGGAAAGAAGCCGCGCCTCAGGATGCAGCCCCACCGACCAGGCGGTGTTGACGCGTAGCGCTTCGCTGGGTTCCGGCTTGTCCACCGGAATCGACGATAGACGAAACAGAACAAGGCCCGTCGCCGGCTCCAGTTCGGTGCGCTTGTAGCCATCGACGAGCGTGCTGTATTCCAACTGGAATCGCCGCGTAATGCCGCAGGGCAAAACGTTCTGAATGCCATCGAGGATCTCAACCGTCACCGGCCGGGCGCGGTGATTCACCAGCCGGGCCGGCCGGACGAACCCAAAGCGCTCGCTCGTCATCCACCCATAGGAGAACGTCAAGCCAAGATCATGGTTCACTTCTTCAAAGATGATCTTGTTTCCGTACGCGCTTTTGTAAAGGTAGCGCGAGACATGATGGCGCACGTCGCATTGGCCTGAGAACGGCTCCCAGAGCGCGTCTTCGCCGTCTTCGATGACGCGAACGATGGTCTTGCTTCCTGTGTGCTCGCAGCTATCGTGGATACGATCCTCGGGATAATAGGGAAACAGCGCGTGGTCGGGATCTATTCGGCCCGCCGTCAGGCCGCCGTTGCTGGAAATGAAAAGCCAGTGATCCGAGTCACTGACGATACTCATGAAGAAAGGCGGAATGGCATCGTAGTGCGCAAGGCGATAGAACCGTTCCCCTCCAAGATCGACAAAGGAGCCCTCAACAACTCCGGCAGAGACAGGAGCCTTCCGCCCGGCGGCGAGCGCCTTTGCACTGCTGATTTTCTTCCTCGCACGCAAAGATTTTACCTCCCAGGAGCCCTTCTAGCCGCCACTCCTGGATTTTGCACTGTGGAATTTGAAGTGCGGCTCAGCCGCGCCGAGCTACTCATTCTGCCTCTTAATTGGATGACGACAACGGACCGGCGGCCTACTGCAAACTTCTGCGCTGCTTGAGATCCTGTTCGATCTGTACCATCGTCGTATCGTCCAATTTGTAAAATAACACCGCCGTGGCTGACAGGAAGCCGACGATCGCAGGGAAAAAGCTCATCATGTAACGTATGCCGGTCTGTACATGGAGAGGCTGTGCCACGTTGGCCTTGAATCCGATGTAGCCCATCAGCCAGAGAAAGAGGGAACTCCCCGCCGCCCAGCCCAGTTTCTGAGAGAACGAGGCAGCCGAGAACACCAACCCCGTCGCGCGGCGTCCGGTCTTCCACTCTGAATAATCCGCCGTGTCGGCGTAGAAGGCCCAGAGCAGCGGCGAGGTGGGGGCGAACAGCGTCGAAATTGCGATGTGGGTGGCGAAAATAAGGGGAATGCTGGTGAGCGGAACAAAATAGAAGAGCACGGTAAGCGCGCTTGCAAGCGTCATCAATATGATATAAGCGCGTCGTTTGCCGCCCAGCAGCGTCGAAAGGGGCCGCGCCATCGCCGCGCCGAAGATCACGCCCACGGTTCCCATCACCATGAACCACGAGGCGAGGGCCTCGGCCCCGAGGTCAACCTTAACGTGCTGTCCCAGAAACGCGTGCTCAAAATGGTAGAAGTGCCCGGGTTCGACGACGCAATACTTGAAGTAGTAAAGGATGGCGCCCATGCGGAGAGAGATAAAGAAAACCGCGAATACTCCGATAAAGCACACCATCACCCAGGGCAGATTCTTCAGCAGATCCCGCAGATCATCCTTCAGCGCGTCGCCCGGCCGGTGGGCCGTCTGGACACGTTCGCGGGTGGTGAAGAAGGTTACTAGAAACAGCGCGATGGCCAGGATTCCATAGACGACCATCGCGAACTGGAAGCCCCGCTGATAGTTGCCGTGGCCGAATCGCTTCACCATCGGAATGGTGAGCCCCTGAACCATGAAGAGCCCGCCATACGCGAGAACGAACCGGTAGCTCGAGACGCTGGTTCGTTCCAGGGAGTTTGGCGAAATCACTCCCATCAGCGCGCTGTAAGGAATATTGATGAACGTGTACGCCAGCATGATCAAGCCGTAGGTCACATAGGCGTAAGTCAGCTTGCCCTGCGGTCCCAGGTTGGGAGTGCTGCACATCGCCACCCCGACTAACGCCATCGGCAGGCATCCCCACAACAAGTAAGGTCGATAATGGCCCCACCGGGTCTGGGTGCGGTCCGCAAGCACACCCATCACAGGGTCAATGCAGGTGTCCGGAATACGGACCACCAGGAACATGGTGCCGGTGGCGGCGGCGCTGAGGCCAAAAACGTCTGTATAGAAGTAGGAGAGAAAGTTTAGGAAGGTTTGCCAGTAGAAGTTCGAGGCCGTGTCGCCGACGCCGTAGCCGACTTTTTCAAGGAAAGAGAGCTTGCTGCTTTCCGTTTTCGTTCCTTCCGCCAACCCGCCGCTCGCCCGTGCGCTCAAGCGATTCTCCGTTACTGACCTGACCGGGAGTGGGCTCATGGCCTCAGATAGGAGACCTGAACCGGTTTAAGAAGCCAGATTTCACTCCAACGCCGCGGCTTTGTCAAGAACTATTTCCATGACCTATGAGAGGTGCTTGAAGGGGGTGTCACGTGCGGGGGCGGTGGAATTGCGGATGACCAACTGCGGGGTCAGTACCAGTTTCTCATCCTTCACGCCATTGGTGATGGCGTTGATGACTTCGCGAGCGGCCATTTGCCCCATCAATTGCAGCGGTTGTTGAACAGTGGTGAGCGCGGGATAAACGATGCGGGCGGCCACCACGTCGTCAAAACCTACCACGGAGAGATCCTGAGGTATGTGCCATCCGAGCTCGCGGAAGCGGTTGATGGCGCCGATGGCGGAGTTATCGTTGAAGGCCATCAGCGCCGTAAAATCGCGATGACGCGAGAGGAGTTGTTGGGCGCAGGACGCGCCCTCTTCAATGGCAGACATCTGCTGGGCGCCTAGCCTTTCCAGTTGCACGACCAGTCTGGGGTCCACCTTTATGGAGAGGCTCCCCGCCGCGCTCACGAACGCGTCCCAGCGGTCCTCCGTATCCGCGCTGTCCTTGTGGCCTTTGATGAAGGCGATTTTACGGTGGCCGAGGGAGACCAGATGCTCGAGCGCACGCCGTATTCCCGCATGATTGTCGATGACGATTGAGATGCCTCGTTCAACGGTGTCGGCGTTGCCAATCACCGCCAGCGGAATATCCACCTCAGAGCTGAGGGATGTGTTGATGAGGATGAGGCCATCTACGCCCCGCTCCAGAAACATCTGTATGGTTCGTTCGATTCGGGTCTTCGACCATTCGTGCGTGGCCAGAAAGTAGCGGTAGTCGCTCTGGAGGAGGTAATCCTCGATTCCCCCCAAAACCCCGGCGTTATAACCTTCCGCCAAGTCCGGCGAAAGCACACCAATCAGATAGCTGCGCTGGTGGTTCAGATACCGGGCAAAGTAGTTTGGCCTATATTTATACTCTTCCGCCGCTTTATAGATGCGCTCGCGGGTCTCCGGGGCGAAGCTGCGGGCTAAGGGAGCGTTATTGAGAACGCTGGAGACCGCTGATTTGGAAAGGCCCAGGCGCTCCGCCAGGAACTTCAAAGTCACCTTCTTCGGCATGTTCTCCCAACCTTGGCGTAGTCAGAGGGGCAGTATATCACGAGGCCCGAGGTCAAGAAAATATTTTAAAATAATCCTTGACAAAGGGACGCAAGTAGAATATAGAAGTTTATTGAACCGGTTTAATCAACCGGTTCAAATCCGCAATTGGAGCCCATGGAGGTGAAATCGTGAACGGCTTTGTCTCAGTGGACTTTCGAGCGAAGCGGGTATTCTGCTTCGCCTTGTTGTTTTGCATGATCTTTTTCTTGCCCAAATCGGCTCTTTCACAGAATACAAATACAGGCGAAATCCGTGGCTCGGTGACGGATACGTCGGGAGCCGTCGTACCGGACGTAACCGTGACGCTGACAAATACAGATACTGGAGTGACCGCTGACTTCAAGACAAACGGATCGGGAATCTTCGATACCGTCTCGACGCCTCCCGGAAATTACAACATTACTTTTTCCAAGGAGGGCTTCAAGAAATTGGTGCGCGGCCCCATCGTACTCCAGGTGGCCGTGATCACGGAAGACGCTGTCCTGCAAGTCGGCGCGGTCACGCAAGAGGTGACCGTGGTAGGGGGTGGCGCGCCGCTCCTCGAGACCGAAACGGGCCAGCAGGGCTCCATTATGGTGGCGAGCACCCTTGACGAGTTGCCGCAGTTGGGCGCCGGAATCACCGGCAACGACTGGGCTAACTTCAACATCTATCTCCCGGGCGCTGGAGGCACCACTGAGGGGCGGAACTCCATGAATAGAGGCGCTTGGGATGCGGGCGACGCGGTTTCCATTAATGGCAACCTGCCCAATTTTTCCAACTTCCTCCAGGATGGCGCCAGCACCATTCTGCCGGCGAGCTACAACAACGACGACGAGATTATGGACACCATCCAGGAGGTCCAGGTCAACACCTCTTCGTTTTCCGCGCAGTACGGCATGGGCGGTGTTGTCTTCAACCAGATCAGCAAGGGCGGGAGCAATAGCTTTCACGGATCCGCGTACGACTATACGCAGAACGACGCTCTCAACGCCGCAGGCTATTTCAACAATCAGGCGTCCTTGACGCAGGTCAATCCCCTGAACCCCACCGGCCCGCAAATTCCGAACCCAGCCCATGAGGTATCGCGCGAGCGTTACGACCAATTCGGCGGCTCGGTCGGTGGGCCGATTCTCAAGAACAAGTTCTTTTTCTTCTTCGACGTCGACAGGATCGTAGCCAACAGCTCGGGCACCGGATTCATTACCCTTCCCACTCCCCTTGAGGAGCAGGGTAATTTCCAAAACATGTATCCCATTTACGACCCCCTTACTACCACCGGGTCGGGCGCCACGTTGAGCCGGACGCAATTCGCGAATAACACGATTCCGACGAGTCGATTCGACCCGGTGTCGAAGGCCATTATGACTTCCAGTTATGGCTGGCCCACAGCGACGCCGGGGGTGGGAACATGCGCGGCCGCCCCATATCAGTACGAATGTACAAACAACGCCTTCCTTTCACAAGCCAGTCGCGCCCCGGTTCACAGGTATTTTGGCCGCTTGGACTACAGTCTGAGTGAGAAGAATCGGATTAGCTATTCCATCAGCCAGAAGGACAACCCTGCAACCGATAACGGCTTGCTGCCCTGCCCTGGGGACTGCGGTAGCGGGGACGTGGACGGTTACAATACGCAAATTACCGATACTTGGACGATCAGTCCCTCCATGGTAAACGAATTTCGATTTGGGTATACCAAGCAAGGTAACTGGTTCTATTCCTCCACTATCGGACTAAACCCTGCAACGGCCTTTGGCCTGCAGAATACCCACTTCAATCAATTGCCCTTTATCGGCAACAGCAGCATCTGGGGTGGATTCGGCGGCCCCGACGCCGTGAACACCCTGGCTCCCGCGACGGACGCCGTTTACATCGAGAATTCGTTTGACCCGGCGGATGTGGTCACCCTGATCCACGGCAAACACATTCTGAAGTTCGGGCTCGAAGTGTTGATGAGTGAGGGCAACACCACGGCCTGGGGCGCCAACAGCGCCGGCAACTACGGTTTTAGCGGGCAATACACTGCCGGCGTGGCCAACGGAGCGCTGAATACCGGCACGGCAGGATCGGGCTTCGCCGATTTCCTGCTCGGGAACGTCCAAGCCTGGGCGGCGGAGAATCAGTTTATAACGGGCATGCGAATGAAGAGCCCGCAGGCCTTCATTCAAGACGACTGGAAAGTCAAACCCAATCTCACCGTCAACCTCGGCATGCGGTGGACCGGGAACACGGGCATGAGCGAGGAGCACAATCGCCTTGGCGATTTCGATCAAAACCTCATTAATACGGTCGGCCCCTTCGCGGGCACCGCTGGCGGGATATGGTTCGCCGGTCAGGATAGCCGCACGACGTTGCAGAAGCCTCTTTGGGACCTCTTCCTCCCTCGGGCCGGCTTTGCCTGGGCGCTCAAGAACAACACCACCATCCGGGGCGGAGTTGGGTTCTTCGCCTATAACTACAGTATGGACCTCTACGGTGGTGAGGGTGGGGGGCAAATGGGCTTCGGAGCCGCATCCCAGGGTAGCAACAGCGACCCTGATTCGGCAGCGGGGGACACGGGCTGGATTTCGGGTACTGGCAACACCACCCCGCTCTACTTGAGCTCGAGTGCTGCTATGATGGCCAGTGCCCTGCCTTACTTACATGCCTCAAGGGACCCTGCGGCCTACATCACCAATCCCGCAGGCGCCGGCGGTAGTCCCGGTTTCGAACCGTATAACATCACGCCGGGGGAAATCTGGGAATGGACGCTTTCCGCCGAGCATCAGTTCGCTAAGGATTTTCTGGTGTCGGTTGCTTACGTCGGCAGTCACGCCTCGCATCTTCAATACCCGACCGACCTTAACCAAATCCTGATCGGGCGGAACCCCAACGATGTATCGGCCTGCAACGGAGCCACGCCCGCGTCGATCGCTGCGAACCCCAGCACTTGCGAGCGTCCGTATCCGGCGTTCGCAGGCCTTGGAGGCTCAGACTTCAACGCCATCTCCAACTACAATTCGTTGCAAGTCGATGTGAGGAAGCGCGCTTCCCACGGGCTAACCTTCGATGTCAACTATGCCTGGACGCATATGTTGGATGACCAGGACTCGGCCGGATGGGGCAGCACCTCAGGGGCGCAAGTTTGGCAAATCGGCAACAATCCCGCCTCTAACTACGGCAATTCCAACTTCGACATCCCCCAGGCGCTCAAGGGGACCGTTACTTACCAACTGCCCTTTGGCATTGGCAGGCCCTACGCGAACAACAAATATCTCGACGCTGCCGTCGGCGGATGGCGGCTGGCAGGAACATTTATCCACCAGAGCGGCACTCCCTTCACGGTGTTGGACAACGGTGTTAACGATTATTCGCAGGCCGGCAATGTGTATGCCAACCCTGTGTCTGGTGTCTCGCCGACAATCAGCAACAAGAACATAGGCAACATCGCATCATCATCACCGACAGCCACCTGGTTCAATCCCGCAGCCTTTGAGACTCCGGCAGAGCAGGGCAACGGAACCTTCGGAACTCTAGGCAGGAATACGCTCTTCGGGCCAAGGCTGACCAATGTTGACTTGTCTCTTGCGAAGACCTGGACTTTCACGGAACGGAAGATTGGTTTCACGCTTCGCGGAGACTTCATTAACGCCTTCAACCATCCGAGCTTCAATCTGCCAAACAATGACGTGAGTAGTTCGGGTGTGGGCACTATAAATGGGGTCTCGAACGCTGCGCGGTTTGTTCAACTCGGCGCCAAGGTAACCTTCTAACCGCTATTGGGGGCGCCTAACCTTGAAGGGCGGCGGCGTTTGCCGCCGTCCCTCCCTCTACTTGCGTATTCGGGTCTTGGGTCTTCGGTTTGATCAATCGAGAGGCGGTTTTTCGCCTCTCCACCGTGGGGGACGGCTTGCCGTCCCCCTCTTTGTTGTACGGTGATGCAACGGGGAGAGCGCGAGCCCTACACCCGCGCCGCCCGTTGCCCACGCGGAGTATAATGCCGGCATGAGGACGAGATCGCTCGCAGTTTTGTTGTGGGCCTTGTTCGGCATAGCGGCAATCCCGTGTTTCACCCGCCCCGACCGTAGCCCTTCTGGGCAAATTACTGCTCCGATCCATTTCACTTATCATCCTATAGACTTCAAGCTAGACAGTTGCGAGACGCCGCAGCGCCATGCGCCCGAGACTATGGCCGGCGGGGTGGCGGTTTTCGACTATAACAATGACGGCTATTTGGATATTTTCTTCACCAACGGGGCCGATATCCGGACGCTGAAAAAGACTTCCGCAAGGTATTCCGACCGGCTCTTCGAAAACGATGGTAAAGGCAACTTCAAGGATGTCACGGAAAAGGCCGGTCTGGCGGGGGTAGGTTTCGACAACGCTGTAGCCATCGGCGATTACGACAACGACGGTTACAAAGACATCTTCGTGGGCGGCGTCCACGGCAACCACCTATACCATAACAACGGCGACGGCACGTTTACGGACGTCACAACGAAGGCGGGGCTGAACCAGCCGGACAGCCAGTACGGTCCCTTGTGGACGGTGGGCGCGGCTTGGCTGGATGTGAACAACGACGGGCTTTTGGATCTTTTTGTGGTCAACTACCTCGCCTGGGACATCAACACTGAACCCACCTGCGGAGTGACGCCGGACCTGCCCGACTACTGCGATCCAAGATTCTATAAGCCCACTCCCAATCAGCTATTCCTGAACAATGGCGACGGGACCTTCCGGGATATTTCGGCGGAATCCGGCATCCGCGCCCATCCGGGAAAAGGGATGGGCGTAGGAGTCGCTGACTTCGACCTGGATGGTTGGATGGACATATTCGTTACCAACGACAGGATGTACAACTCATTTTTCCTCAACCTAGGCGGAGGCAAATTCAAGGAACTGGCTTTCCCGGCCGGTGTGGCGCTCGCGGCGAACGGAGGTCTAATTTCCGGGATGGGCGTGGACTTTCGTGACCTCGACAACGACGGTTATCCGGACATTACTTTCGTGGCGCTCGACAAAGAGACATTTCCAGTGTTCCGGAATCTGGGGGACGGTGAGTTTGAGGACATCACAGAACGCAGTGGGATTGCCTGGGTCAGCATTCCGATGGCTGGCTATTCGCCCACCATCGCCGATTTCGACAACGACGGATGGAAGGACATCTTTGTGACTCGTGGGCACGTTGAGTCGCATGATTACGCGTGGCGAGTGCCCGTGGCGCAGCCTAACACCGTTTTTCGGAATTTGGGCGGGGCAAAGTTTCAGGCCCTCACGGCGGAGGCCGGATTGACTGCGCAACCGCCTAGCCGGCATCGAGGCTCGGCGATCGGAGATCTGAACGGGGACGGGCGCCTTGACGTCGTGGTCAGCGCTCTCAGCGCGCCGGCTGAGATTTGGATGAACGACAGCCCCGGCGGCGATCACTGGCTGGAGTTCGCGCTCCAGGGCACAAAGAGCAATCGCGATGGTATCGGAGCCAGGATCAAGGTGGTGGCCGGAGGGACTACACAATACAATCACGTCTCTTTCGCGGCGGGTTATGCCTCCTCGAGTGCCGGACCCACCCACTTCGGCCTGGGTCGCAACAAGTCTGCGGATTTGGTCGAAATCCACTGGCCTTCCGGAATTGCCCAGCAACTGCGCAACGTACCTGCGGATCAGATTGTTAAAGTGAAGGAACCCCCGAAGTAACTGGGCAGGATCCATCTCCTTTTTCTTCTTTTTTGCGCGCAAGTGATGGGCTGAACCATCGCTGGCGCGGCGTATAATAACCTCATGAGGACAAGAAAAGTCGCTGTTTTACTATGGGCGGTGCTCTTCATTGCCGCCCTTCCATGTTTCTCCCAGTCTGCTCCTAGCCGCCAGCAGCAAATCGCATCCCACGCCCGCCAGGCGCAGGAATACATGAAGGAGAACAAGCTCGATCTGGCGGCGGCAGAGTTCGCAGCCATCATCGCCCTCGACCCGACAAACGTGGATGCCCGCGGAAACCTGGGGGTACTGCTGTTCTTCCAGGGGAAGTATGCGGAGTCGATTCCGCACTTCCGCGCCGCGCTTAAAATGCAACCGGAGTTGTGGAAAATTCAGGCTCTGCTCGGCGTCGCTGAAAAGCGCACCGGTGACGGCCAGCAAGCCCGAGGCGACTTGGAGAAAGCCTTTCCGCACGTGCAGGAGGAGAAGATTCGCGTTGAAACAGGCATGGAGCTGATCGACCTCTACTCCCAAACCGGAGATCTGAATAAAGCCGCAGCCACCGTCGGCGTACTGCGCGAACTCGAGCCCACGAATGAGGCGATTCTGTACAGCGCCTACCGAATCTACTCGGACCTTACCGACGAGTCCATTCTCAGCCTGATGGTCGTCGCTCCGAAATCCGCCCACATGCACGAACTGATGGCGCACGAATTGGCGAAGCATGGGCACACGGCTGAAGCGATCGAGAATTTCCGCGTGGCTATCAAGATCGACCCGCAGCTTCCTGGACTCCATTATGAGCTTGCGGAGATGCTGTACGCTTCGTCAGAGGGCCGGGAAGAGGCCGCGAGCGAGTACAAAAAGGCCTTGGCGCTCAATCCCATGGATGAAGCGTCGGAGTGCAGGCTAGGCGATATCGCTTCTCAGAAAAGCGATCTGAAGGAAGCTTCCGAGCGCTACTCGCGGGCTGTGCAACTGCGCCCGGATGACCCGGAGGCCAGCCTGGGCATGGCGAAGGTCTTGATGTCAATGGGGCAGATAGAAAAAGCTGAGCAGTTTCTCCTTCGCGCGGTCCAGCTTGACCCCACCAGTGCGGTGGCCCATTTCCGTCTGAGCGCGCTCTACCGGCGGGCCGGACGCACCACGGATGCCCAACGCGAACTCGAGCAATACCAGAAATACCGCGCCATGAAAGAGAAGCTCAGGGATCTTTACCACACCATGCGTGTGGAACCCGCCAAGGAAGAGCCCGACGAGGCTGGTGAGCAGAATTAAGTAGGTCGTCGCCTGCGGGAACAGAATTGTCCCCGTTTCTCCCGTTGGATTGGCTAGTGGCGATACCCTCGTGTTGAACTCCGAACCACGCGATATGATTCTTGATGGTAGGAGGGGTGTGGCCGCTGTCATAAACGAACTCCGGCCCGCAACCCGCTGGCCCCGGTGATATTCCACAGCTCTGCGGGTGGCGGGTTGCAAGCGAGTGGAGTGGAAAGCCCCGCGGGTTAATGTGGTAGAATTTCTGGCTGAGGAGAGTGGGGTGATGGGCGCCAACGAAACTGACGATGTTGCTGCGAAAGGACCTAGATACCTTGCAACCCTATCCTCTTTACTTGAAGAACTCAAACCGATTTACAAGGATTTTGTCGAGGAGTATAAGTTTCACGCACTGACACGTTACGGAAGAGCGTGGGTAGCTTACGACATCATTGCAGACCTACTCAGGTCCGGTTGGCGAGCGCGACGGACGGTCGATGAACACGCCCCAAAGGGTTAGATATGGGAACATTCGATGCATTTCCATTTGACGACTGCGCCGACGAAAGGAAGCGCGCGCCTCGCAATCGCACGCTAACGGCCAACGCCTCCGAGCTCAGAGAGCTACGGGCGCGCTTGCTCACGCCGGACACCGTCGGCCACGAAAACTTCGTGGGCCGAACCATCTTCGGGGACTGCTTCGCTACGTTTGGTAAACTTCCGGCGCACGTGGTTGACCTGCTGATCTTAGACCCACCGTACAACCTCACCAAGAAATTCGGCAGCAAGACTTATTCGCGCGTTTCAGTGAACCAGTACACAGGTTGGCTGCGCCAGCTCTTTCGTGCCGTTCAGCCCTTGCTTAAGCCGACGGCGAGCATTTACATCTGCGGCGACTGGTTGTCCTCCGCTTCCATCTTCACGGCAGCTTCGGAGTATTTCGAGGTTCGCAACCGGGTCACATGGGAACGAGAGAAAGGCCGCGGGGCCTTGACGAACTGGAAGAATGCGAGCGAGGACGTCTGGTTTTGTACCATGTCAGACCAGTACACATTTAACGTAGAAGCAGTGAAGGTTCGTCGTCGTGTAATTGCACCGTACCGACACCCGGACGGCGGCCCTAAAGATTGGCGTGATACGGAAAACGGTAATTTCCGCGACACCCATCCATCTAACTTGTGGACGGACATCACCGTACCGTTCTGGTCAATGCCGGAGAATACCGATCACCCCACACAAAAGAGCGAGAAATTCGCTGCGAAGCTCATTCTGGCCAGCTCGCGTCCCGGTGACCTCGTCTTCGATCCATTCCTCGGCAGCGGCACCTCGTCAGTGGTGGCTAAGAAACTCGATCGAAAGTTCTGCGGGATTGAACTCGATGAAGGCTACGCACTGCTGGCTGAGAAGCGGCTCCTGCTTGCGGAAACCGATTCGACAATTCAAGGTTACCAAGATAAGGTTTTTTGGGAGCGTAATTCCTTGAGTGTGATGAACGGCAGCAAAAGCGAAGCTCCATTTCTACCCTTCAAGAAACCATCGTAACAACTCTCTGCCGCCTGCGACATCGACCGTGGAGCGGTAGTCAGGCGCAAAGATGCGCTCCACATCCCCGCTGAACTGTACGGATCCGCGCGATCCCCGGGCCGACCACCGCACGTCGATCCGGGTAACACTGATAAGCGTCGGATCAAAAATCGACACCAGCCGCGGCTGGACGATTTTCCTGGCGGCGTCAAGTCCAATATAGAACACGCTGAACACACGGCCGGGCTGGGCAAGGCTGTGAAGCACCTTGTCAATGTTATAGGCTTTCGGGGCCGCGGAGCGGTCAAGCAGCTTGCTCTTAATATCCACGATAAGCTGCCTGCCGGCGCCCAAGTCGAAGGTCTCGTCGTCCAGGCGGTGAGCGTTCCCCGCCCCCGTAACGATGTGCTCGGCCGTATCGCCGCGAATCTTCACGTTATCGATCGCCGCGGCTTGCAGCAACGCGTTACACTTTGCTTCCACGCGCGCGCACAACTGCCGCTCGGCGTCCCGATATTTCCCGCTGCGGAGTGCGGCGGCGGCGCGTGCCGGCGCATCCATCAAATTGTCCAGGAGCGTTCAGGTAGCCTCGAAGCGATTGGGCCGCCCGACAATGGCGTTTGTTGCCTCCACGATCTTGGCAATGTTTTCGTCAAAGCCGGTCTCGTTGTGCATTTCGAAGAGCTCGACGAACTTTTCCGGCCGGTTTTCCACGCCCTTATATTCATCCATGATATCGTGCCCGAGAAAAGTCCCGCGAATGTTGCCCACGCGAAGATTCTGCGAGGTCTGGCTAATTCGACGCAGGAAGGTCACATTGGCAAGTCGAAAATCCAAGCGGTCCCGGCGTACGATGCAGATCACCATCATTAGGCTAGGGTACTTGCACACGACGGCGAGGGAAACAACGCAGCCTGAGAATGCAGGGGAATTCACTTCGCAAAAGCGCAAAACAAAGCCGTCACCCACATAGACGGAGCGTTGTTTTTCCGCCTTACACCGTTTTCGAAACTCTTCTTCGATCTCGGCCTTCATGGCCGTCGGATGCGAATTCTTAAATCGTTGAAGGAACGCAATGGTTTCCTCAAGGTTCATGGCAGTAACTCCCTTGGTTGAACGCCCAAAGCGCGTGCGATTTTATGGATATTTATGAGGCTGATATTTCTTTCGCCCCGTTCAACGCCGCCCATGTAGGAGCGGTCGAGACCACAGCTCAGCGCCAGCGATTCTTGCGAAAACCCCCTTTGTTTTCGGAGTTCTCGTAGCCGGTGACCAAATCGCTTCTGCACTTCCGCTTCGCGCTTCTTATTCATCGAGATTGTGACGACATCATGGATGACCTCTGACCATGAGTCCACGGACTTTACGTACCGTCGACTTGATCGGCTGCCACCCGCCCAAGATGGTAGTGTATTTCAAACCTAAGAAAGAAGATCAGCCCGCGGGTGGCGCAGACGTCGCGACGCCTGTTGGCGCGATGTATGCGCCAGCCGCGCTTGCCCTCTGTCAGCCAAGTATATCAATGCCCGAATGAGATGTTTGACATCACCCTTGTGCGGAAACAAGTTGGCGTACCCGGTCCACTACCTTGGGGAGGGCCGCGGAAACGATGGGTGAAAGGGAATCTCCAAAATCGAACGACTGTGCGGAGACGGTAATTAAAACCGCCTGGGGACACCGGCCATAGAGTCGCGCGGCGCTAGCGAGCAACCCTGCGGGCGAGCAAGTGTGGGTGAGCGCTGAAGTAGAGGGGGCTTGGGGCTGGACCTCCCGGCAGTGGATCTCGCCAGGTTCACGTTCGGCATCGGCATCGATGAAAACGGCTTGGCTGCACTGGCTGAGCGGTTCGGCGAGTTCCGGGGTAAGCTGATGGCAGGTGATCACCTCAACATCATGACCAGCGAGTTCGCGGGCAATCAAGCGGCTAGCGTGCCAGCCGACTCCGTCGTCGCTTCGCAGAGGATTTCCGTAGCCGATGATGAGCGCCTTGGTCATGGCTTTCAGCTCTCAGCCTTCGGCTTTCAGCGTGGATTCCCGCTTTCGCGGGAATGACACCTTTTATCGCAATTCCCAATTCTTACAGGAACGACTTCCATCGTCGCCACCTCGCCGGAGTATAACAGCTTGTGATCGCTCCGGCGCGTATGAACTTCCGGGATTTTGGGTGCCGATGGTTGAGAGCTGATCGCTGATGGCTAATCAGTTTTCAGCTCATCGAGCAAGGACCCTTGCGGGCCAAACAACTGAATGTGCATGGCGATCTGGCCGGAAGCATGGGTGGAACAACTGAAGCACGGGTCGTAGGCGCGCACGACTGCGGAGACTCGGTTCAACATCCCCTCCCGCAGGTGGTTGCCGTCCACGAAATGCTGCGCCACCTGGTGGATACTGCGGTTGATGGCCAGGTTGTTATGCCCCGTCGCGACAATGAGGTTCGCCCAGGTAATGGCCCCTTCCTCATTGACCTTATAGTGGTGAATCAAGATGCCGCGCGGCGCTTCGATCATCCCCACGCCTTCCAGGCAGTTAACGCCGGCGTGAGCCCGAATCTGCCGGCCGAGTATTGCCGGATCATTCAGCAGGCCTTCCATCCGTTCCAATCCGTAAAGTGCTTCAATCAAGCGGGCATAATGGAAATGGAACGAGCCAGGGACGATCTTTCCCAAACGCTGGTGGAATTCGGTGAACTCGGCATCGGCCATAGAAGTTCCACAACTCTTGGCGACGTTCAGGCGCGCCAAAGGTCCCACGCGATAAACCCCGTCCGGAAACCCGACGGGCTTGAAGTAAGGCGCCTTCAAATAGGAATTCGCCAGGGCCGCCTCGCCGATAAAGTTGCGGTAATCGCGCCCCGCGATGTGATCAGCCACGATCTTGCCATCGGCATCTTTAAACCGGATTCCCCCGTCGTAAAGTTGGAGTTTCCCCGCCGCGTCCACCAGGCCCGCGTACATGCTAGGGGCATTTCCAAAGTGTTCGATTTCCTCTTTGAACTGATCCAAAATTCCCTTAAAGAACTTCAGCGTGCGCCGAACCGTAGACTTGGCGTCGGGCAAACCGGAGAGAATCTTATCGCGGACCGCGGGTTCGAGCGGCGTATTCACGCCGCCGGGAACCACCCAGGAAGGGTGAATGCGCTCCTTGGCGAGACCCTCGATCACCTGCTGCCCGAACTTGCGCAAGGCAATACCGTCTCGCGCGATATCCGGGAATTTCTCCAGCAGCCCAAGCACATTGCGGCGAGCGGGGTCAGAATCCATGCCCAGCAAGAGATCGGGCGCGGAAAGATGGAAGAAGCTCAAGGCGTGCGACTGCACAACTTGGCCGCAGTGCAGGATCTCGCGGAGCAGCACCGCCGTGTCAGGAATCCGTACGCTCATGATGGCATCGCAGGCTTTGGAAGCGGCCAGAAGATGGCTGATCGGGCAGATTCCGCAGATCCGCGCGGTGATGGACGGCATCTCATAGTACGGCCGGCCCTCCGTGAACTTCTCAAAGCCGCGGATCTGCGTCACATGCAACTGGGTATTCGCCACCTTTCCGTCATCATCGAGCTGGATCGAAACTTTCGCGTGACCCTCAATACGCGTGACGGCGTCAATCATGATTTTTCGCATCAGCACCTCTCATCAACACATTAGGCAGAAGGCACTAGACGGAGCACGCTAACTTAGCGACACGGCAAACTGATACTCTGCCCTCAGAACGTCAATACTTCGCGTCGTATCAAAGCTCTGGTACATGAACGAACCAGCCATCACAGACCATCGAAGCCTCGTGTGTTCTTCTTTCTGCCTTCTGCCTTCTGCCTTCTGCTTTCTGCTTTCTGCTTTCTGCCTAATGCCTACTTCTCGCCTTCACTAGCCAAATTTGACCTTCGAATTCAAGTCCGGCATTCGCCCGTTGAGTAATTCACCCAGGACGTACGCGATGGCGGCGGCGGGAGGCGGACAGCCGGGAACGAACAGGTCGACTTTCACAACTTCGTGTAACGGCAACGCGCGCTTGAGTAAAGGAGGAACTCCTTCGGTAGGAATGCGAGGCTTCTCATCGACTCCCTGAATGTAAACTCGCTCCAACAGCTTCTTGACCGGAATAGAATTGCGCATGGCCGGCACGTTGCTCGTGACCGCGCAATCACCTAAGGCAACCAGCAGACGAGCCCGCTCGCGAAGGCGTTGGATCTTCTCGTAGTCTTCCTGGCTGCTGACCGCGCCTTCAACGATCGCGACATCCACATCGTCAGGCATCTCCTGAGCGTCAACCAGGGGGCCATACACCAAGTCAATCTTGGGGGCAATCGAGGCAAGCGCCTCGTCAATATCCAGGATTGACATGTGGCAGCCGGAACACCCGTCCAGCCACATCGTTGCCACTTTCGCTTTTTTCATGAGCTAACTCCAGTCCGGGTGAGTGGACAGATGGGCAGTGGGCAGATGGACAGATGGGCAGGTCGGCAGGTGGGCAGGTCGCTGGATTTTGCTGCGCACCGACGCTGATTCGAAATTTCAGATTCCAGATTCAAGACCGGGCCCCTACGTTCTGCCTGCTGAATTCTGCCTTCTGCATTCTGCTTCCCGCCTACTGCCTGCTGCCTTCCGCCTTCCGCTTTCTGCCGTTCTGCCGACCTGCCCACTGCCTATCTGCCGACCTGCCCACCTCACGCGTGCACTGCCCGCCGCGCGGCGAGAAACTTGATGTTCTCGCTGCTCTTGGTCATTTCTTCCACGGAGCGGCCTTTTTCCGCCAGCGCTCCGGTGGGACACACCTGTACGCATTTGCCACAACTCGTGCAGGCTTCCGATTCACCCCACGTCCCACTAAGGTCAGAAACCAGGCGCGAGTTAATTCCTCGGGCGCTGATTTCCCAGACGTTGGCCCCCTCCACTTCCGCGCACACACGCACGCACCGCGTGCAGAGGATGCAGCGGTTTTGGTCAAGCACATAGCGCTCGTGCGAAACATCCACCGGCAAGCGCGGGTAGTTGTAAGGGAAACGGACGTGGGTGATTCCCAAACGCATAGCCATGGCTTGCAATTCACAGTGATTGTTGCTCACACAGACAGCGCAGTAGTGGTTGCGCTCCAGCAAAAGGAACTCGGTCGCCATCTGACGATGCCGCAAAAGCTTCTCGGAATTGGTGGTCACCGACATGCCGTTCTGGATCGGGGTAGTGCAGGCCGGAAGCAGGCGCCCAACCCCGGCCACTTCAACCAGGCAGAGGCGGCAGGAACCCGAAGGGCTCAGCCCTTCCAGGAAGCAGAGTGTGGGGATGTACTTCTTGTTCGCCCGCGCCACGTCCAGGATCGTCTGGCCTTCCGTGGCCCGGCACAACTCGCCGTCGATCCGGACGGATATCTCTTGCGCCATATCGAATCTCCTTTAGTCTCATCGGGTGATCGCGTTAGTAATCTGTGATTTGTGATTTCTGATTTGCGATTGTGCTTTTCGATCACGCATCAGAAACTGCTCACCCGATCTTCCGATCACCGGATTTCGTGATCTTACCCTTGGACTCCCACGGCGCTGGTATCGCGAACGTCGCAACGCAGGCAACGGCTTGCCTCTTCCGCAGCCTCCAGGGGGGTTAGCGCCTGGACCGCCTCCTGGAAATCCTTGACGCGCTGCTTCGCGGGCAGCGGATGGGGATGGTGGCGCCCACAGTCGATGATGTGCTCGGGCGGCTTCTGGTCGTATTCCGGATGCGGCAACAGGCTTTCCATGCGCGACTCGCCCATCAATCTCTGGTCGATTCGACGCGCTGCTTTTTTGCCGTAGCCCATGGCGTTAGAAACATTGGAGGCGCCGGAAATCAAATCACCGCCGGCATAGAATTTGTCGCGGCTGGTTTGGAGAGTGTAGCGGTCATAGGTCAGCGTGCCGTTCTCCTTGATGGTAAGGCCGGAGGCCTTGCAGAAGTCGCGGTCCACCGCCTCGCCCACGGCAAGTATCACGGTATCGCACTTGAAGCTCTGAATTTCTTCGGTGGGAATCGGGCGGCGGCGGCCTGAGGGGTCGAACTCGCCCAGGCGCGTCTTGACGACTTCAATGGCCTTGACGGCGCCGTTCTCTCCCACAATACGATGGGGCGCCGAAAGGTAGACAAAGTGCGCGCCTTCCTGTTCCGCGGCTTCCACTTCCTCCTGGATGGCGGGCATGTCTTTGCGCTCGCGGCGGTAAATCACCGTGACCGTCGCCCCCAGGCGCAAGGCGGTGCGGGCGGAATCGATCGCCGCATTCCCACCCCCGATGATCGCCACCCGCCGGCCGAGAGGAACGGGTTCGTTCTTGGCAATCCCTTCCAGAAAGAGGAGCGCCGGCATCACTCCTTTCAATTCCGTCCCGGAGAGGTAAACCCACGCTTCTTTCCACGTGCCGATGGAGAGAAAGACTGCGTCGTACTCAGAGTCAAGACCGTTCAGAAAGACATCCGTGCCCACGCTTTTGTTGAACTCGAAGCTGACGCCGAGGCGGCTGATCAATTCGATCTCGCGGGAGAGCACAGCTTTCGGCAAACGGTATTCGGGCAGCGCGTATCGTAACATCCCGCCTGCTTCCGCATGGGAGTCGTAGATCGTTACCTGGTGGCCGAACAGCGCGAGGTAGAATGCCGCCGTAAGGCCGGTCGGCCCTGCACCCACCACTGCAACTTTCTTCCCCGTGGCAGCCAACTTACGCGCCGCGACGCGGTCCGCCATTTCGCCAAACCGGTCGGAGAGCAGGATACTGTCCGCGATCAGCCGATGAACTTCGCGCATGTTCACCGACTCGTCAACGGCCTGCCGCCGGCAACGATTATCGCAGGGGTGCTGGCAAACTCTTCCCGTGGACGCCGGCAGAGGGTTATCGAAAATGACCGACTCGAAGGCCTCGTCCAACCGCCCTTCCTTGTAGAGTTGCAGGAAGCGTGGAATGTTCATGTGCAACGGGCAACTGTTCTCGCACGGCGAGAGCGCCAAGTCCTGGCACACCCCGGCGCGGCAGCGATGGGCGCGCAGATGGTCCTCGAACTCATGGCGGAAATGCCGCATGGTGGTGAGCACCGGGTTGGGTGCGGTCTGTCCCAAGCCGCACAGCGAGGTGTCGCGAATCATACGCCCCAACTCGTCCAGCGTGTTCAGATCTTCTTCCGCCCCCTTCCCCTGGGTGAAGTTGTTAAGAAGCCGCAGGCCCTTATCGAGCCCCACGCGGCACGGTACACACTTACCGCAGGACTCGGAGTGGGTAAACTCGATGAAGTAGCGAGCCACGTCCACCATGCAGTTGTCATCGTCCATCACCACCATGCCGCCGGATCCCATGATGGAACCGAGCTTCGACAGCGTCTCGTAGTCTACCGGTGTGTCGAACATCTCCTGGGGTATGCATCCCCCGGAAGGCCCCCCGGTTTGAACCGCCTTAATCGAGTGTCCATTGATCGCGCCGCCGCCCACATCGTAGACAAAAGTCTTCAGGTCCGTTCCCAGCGGCATTTCCACCAACCCGGTGTTCTTCACTTTGCCCACCAGGGAAAACACTTTAGTGCCCGGACTCTTGGCGCTGCCGGTTTCCGTGAACCACGCCGGCCCCTTGGCGATAATGGGCGCCACGTTGTACCAGGTTTCGACGTTGTTGATGTTGGTCGGGCATCCCCACAAGCCTTTTTGCGCGGGGAAGGGCGGCCTCGGACGGGGACGGCCCGCATGGCCTTCCAGGGAGCTAATCAGCGCTGTTTCTTCGCCGCAAACGAATGCTCCGGCGCCTTCCACAAGCTCGATGTTGAAATTGAAGCCGCGCCCGAGAATGTTTTCACCCAGGAAACCATACTCTTTCGCTTGCTCGATCGCTCGTTTTAGACGATGCACGGCCAGCGGGTACTCCGCGCGCACGTAGATGATGCCCTGCGCGGCGCCAGTCAGAAAACCGGCGATCGCCATGCCCTCCAAAAGCGAGTGCGGGTCGCTCTCGATCTCGTTGCGGTTCATGTATGCGCCCGGGTCACCTTCGTCGGCGTTGCAGATGATGTACTTCTTTTCCCCCACGGCCTTCCGCAAGAAATCCCACTTCTGGCCCGTGGAAAATCCGGCGCCGCCGCGGCCGCGCAGCTTGGCCGCTTTGATCTGCTCGATGACCACTTCGGGACGGTTCTCGATGAGTACGTTAAAGAGCGATAAGTAACCGCCTGCCGCCATGGACTCTTCCACATCATCAGGGTTGATCAGCCCGCAATTGCGCAACACGATCTTCTTCTGTCCCTTGAAGAACGGAACCTCTTGCCAGGAAGGAATGGAGGCGTAGCCGTCCCCGTACTTGATTTGCGCGGTAATGTGGTCCCATTCCTCAATCTTGCAGAGCGCCATGTCCGTGGGAATATCGCCCATCATGACGGAATCGAGGATCTCGTCGATGTAGTTGCTTTGCACGCGGTGGAGGATTACCAACGGCCGGCCAGGGAGTCGAACGTTCACCAGCGGCTCCTGCGCACAGAAACCAAAACAGCCGACGCGGGCCAGATGGATGTCCAAGCCACGCTTGTCGATGGTATCCGCGAAGGCATGGAACACTGCTTCCGCCCCGTTACCGGCACCGCAGGTACCCATCCCTACGGCTATGCGAGGACGGAAAGGCAGCAGCTTCACCATTCCTTTTCCACGAACGACGCTGAACGTACTCAAATCTCGGATGGGCGTCATTTCTTTGCAGTCTCCCTTTCTAGATGCTCTAATTCGCGTTGCAGTGTCTGTTCGTTCATGTGGCCGTAAACCTGGTGATTCACTTCCACCACCGGCGCGAGCGCGCATTGGCCAAAGCACGCCACGGTGCGGAGTGTGAACCGGCCGTCACTCGTATTCAGCGAAATCTTGTCGGCCGCCTCTTCGTCCAGATTCTGAAAGCCTAGGTTGAGCATCAGGCGCTCCAGAAGATCTCGCGAGCCACGCGTGTGGCAGGCCGTCCCACGACAAACGCAAATGGTGTTCTTGCCTTGCGGCTCCAGGTTGAAAAGCCCATAGAACGTGACCACGCTGTAAATCCGCGCCAGGGGCGCGCCGGTCTTGCCTGCCACGTACTCAAGCGTATCGCGCGACAGGAACTTGCGCGGCTGGTGGTCCTGGGCTTGCTCCAGGATACTCAGCAGCGCGCCTGGGCGCCCTAGCTGCTCCGCAATCACCTTATCGAGATATTCCTGTTCCGGCTCTGCCAGCGGAACTGAGATCATGGTCGCCATGCACGCACTCCTCCCTCTTCACAAATCGGCTCACCCAGACCCGTGGAAGCCCCGTGGTCTACATATGTTTTGTATATTGCATGCCGTTTGCCATTTGAGGTTAGGTTTAACTTATTGATTTATTTCGCCTTATTGGAATTGCAGAAACGGGCGTTGGAAGCGGATGCGTGGAATGCCGCAGTACTGGCTTGATCTAGATTTGGGTTCGGCTATAGATAGTGCGACACTTAGTCGCAACCAAATTTGGGTTCGGCTATAGAAAGTGCGACACTTAGTCGCAACCAAAAAATCATTACGGCACAGGCCCCAGAGTTGTCAGAGCACTACCCAGACATTTTCTCCGTGCGCTCTGCCGATTCTGTTGTGAAGCTCTATGCTTCGTGGCGCTTTCACGCAACTTCACCCTCAGTTCCGCCTGATCTCATCCACGATCGTGCCATCCGCAGCCATGAGTAGCACTTGCAGGGCCATATGACCCAGAGCGTGTGTGGAGCAGCTTAGGCACGGGTCAAAGGCACGAACCACAGCCTCCACACGGTTCAGCATTCCCTCCGACAGTTTCGCGCCATTGACGAAATGCTTGGCCACTTGATACACGCCGCGATTGAGCGCCAAGTTGTTGTGCCCGGTGGCGATGATGAGATTGGCCCAGGTAATCAACCCGTCGTCATCAATCTTGTAGTGGTGAATGAGCGTGCCGCGCGGCGCTTCCGCCACGCCGATCCCTTCCGGGTTGTCGGGCCCCGCAAAGGCGCGCACGTGCTTCGAGAGGATTTCGGGATCGCTCAGGAGCTCCGCATGAATCGACTGGACTGAGTGGGCAGCACAGACCTGTCCCTTCGGGACATCGCAGAATCCAAAAGGCAGGAGTCTGCCAGCCCGCGAGTTGACATGAGGCGGAGTCTGTGTGTAGAATACACAACCGTGAGCAATTATCACAGCAAGGGCAAGCAGCAGAGTGAATTCGTCGGAATTCATGAGATTAGCGAGATGGCTAATGTCACCTCGCAGGCAGTGACAAATTGGCGCGCGAGGCTCCCTACCTTCCCGCAGCCGTTGGCAGAACTGAGGGCTGGCCCGGTGTTCGCGCGTGAGGAGATCACAAAGTGGCTCGAAAACAGGAGGACTGCGATGGAAACAGCGGTATCGACAACCAAGCTCGAGCTGAGGGAAACAATTAGCCGCATTCTTAGCGGTCACCGAACTGGAATGGCGGACTTTCAAAAGACAGTCGCGATTCTGCACCAGTACTTTCTCCAGCAAGATCCCCAGGATGTCGAAGCTTTCTTTCGTCCGTTGTGGCAAGCTTTCTCCGCCGAACCTCTGAGGGCAAACAAGCAGACAGGCCACTATTTCCCGAATGTTCAGGCGGTCGTTATCAGGTCGTGTGCGGAGTTCGGACTGACGGCGGAACTTCCTACGCGCGTCTTTGGCTTACTACATTGGAACCGTCCGGAACTTTTCGAGCCGTGGGTGGATCTGGTGTGCCGGCAATTCTCATACTCCCTCTTCCATTACCAGGATCGCTTCACTCAAGCCGCGTTGGAATTCGTGAAAGGCCAGGTTGCGATCTTCATATTTGAGCGTGACACGGGCCTCGTAAGGGTGGATTTTCCCAAGACCCTCATAGATGCGGCCACCGACCTGCAAAAGACGGTCGACCAGATCGAGTTTTCGCGATTTGAACGCACTCTGACGCAGAATTCGCCGGCAGGAAGACCGCCCGCGGATGGCGAGGTTGAGGAGTTGTCAAGGTTCTTCGCAGCCCTTGGCTTTGACCAGCCAGTGGCGGCTGCGTTGCGCCAAGCTGAGGCCTACCTCAGGCTCGACGGTCAGTTCGACCCGAAACACGCCGGGGACCTGTTAAGGAGCTGCATAGACGCCACTCACAGGCAAGTCGTGCAGGCGCTCGAGCGGGAAACAGGAAAGGCGTACGACGGAAAAGATCACAAAGACGGAAGCCGCCGCGCCTACATGAGCCGGGTCGGGTTCATTTCGAAACCCGAAGAGGTCTTCATCAGCGCCGTCTACACTCTAATCTCGGACGAGGCAACGCACGGGCTCATCGCTCCCAAGGAGACCGTTTTGGTTCTGCACCGCACCGTCCGCGATTACCTCTTGTTGCTGGCGCGAAGACTCAGCAATTGGCATCCCGGCTCGGCTGCCACGCCGTGAGCGAGCGGCCCACACCTGCGCTACTCGGTCTGAATGCGGGCGGCGCATACATAAACACCAATGTATGCGCCCCCGCGTTTTCGTGCGGGGCAGATCGACAGCCTTGAGACGGGCCGCAGGATATGGGAAGATTACGCTAAGCGGAATGGGCTCCGAGCCGTGCGTAGCCCTTCCACAGTGCTTGGCTGGATTCACGTAGGCCAAGTGGCGCGGACTTTAAACGGGGCGCAATCATGATCTCCAGCTTTCACCTAAAGTTCGGACGCGCCCCGGGGCTAGTGGGCGAGCGGGTCGAAGCCACACCAGTTACGGTGTTTGTTGGTCCGAATAACTCCGGTAAGAGTAAGGTGCTCTCCGAGATCGCGCAGTACTGTGACTCCGGCGTGAAGAACGCATCGGACGTGATCCTCGAGAATCTGGAACTCAGAGGTATCGCAAACGACCGAATAGATCGGGTCGTAGAAAGTATGCAGGCTGCAGTTCTGCCCACAGGCCTAACGCGAATCGGGCACATCCAGGTAGGGGGACGGCGGGCTAGGTATGAAGTTACTCCAGATTGGCTCAGGCGGGTCCTCGAGAATCCGACTAGTGCCATCGAATTGTTTTGTGGCTGTTTTTTATCGTCCAGAACCCTGAAGCTTGATGGAAGCAGCCGTATAGCCTTGGCTAATCCTCAAGCACTGGGCGACCTACTGAAACCCCCACAATCCAGCTTTCAGGTCCTCTTCCAAGACGACGAGAGGCGGAAGGAGGTTCGGCGCATTGTCGCCGACGCCTTCGGCTTGTATTTCGTGCTCGATCCGACCAACGCAGGCCAACTGCGCATTCGACTGGCGTCCCGAGCTCCCCTGACTGACTTGGAAGAGCGAGGCATACACCGGGAAGCCGTTAAGTTCCACGCAGCGGCGCAGTCAATCGACGCTCTGAGCGACGGTGTCAAAGCCTTCGTCGGGATCATAGCGGAGCTAATCGGGGGCGATCCGCAAGTGGTTCTCATCGATGAGCCGGAGGCCTTCCTGCACCCGTCTCTTGCATTCAAGCTCGGCTATGAGGTCTCTCGGGCCGCTCTAAGCTCAGGTAAGCGGATTCTCGCTTCCACACACAGCTCGAGTTTTGTGATGGGCTGCGTTCAGTCCGGCGCACCCGTAAACATAATCAGACTGACCTACCGCGGCGGTGTTGCCACGGCTCGAGTCCTGCCGAGTGGCGAACTTCTTGAACTCATGCGGAACCCACTCCTGCGATCAACTGGAGTGCTTGAGGGCCTATTCTACGAGTTCGTCGTCGTGACTGAGTCGGATGCCGACCGGGCATTCTACCGAGAGGTTAACGAGCGACTGGTGCACCTCAAACCAGAATGGGGAATTCCAAATTGCCTGTTCATCAATGCCCAAAACAAGCAAACAGTCCGGACTATCATTCGCCCATTGCGCAATCTTGGAATTCCTGCGGTCGGAATCGTAGACGTTGACGTTCTGAAGGAGGGCGGGTCGGTCTGGACCGACCTGTTGGGGAGCGCTTATGTACCCGAGCTTCAACGAAATTCCCTTGCGACACTTCGCGCAGCGGTCAACCGAGCCGTCGAAGCTACGGGCCGTAATATGAAGCGAGATGGCGGGATTGCGGTCTTGAGCGCAACAGACCATGAGGCCGCCCGCAACCTTTTCAAGCAGGTCGCCGAGTACGGAATCTTCGTCGTACCCTGTGGCGAGCTGGAGTCTTGGCTTAAGGCGCTAGGCGCTACCGGACACGGGCCAAGTTGGCTCGTCGATCTGTTTGCGAAGATGGGGGAGGACCCCGAGTCGGCGGGTTATTTGAAACCGTCAACCGACGACGTGTGGCTTTTTATGTCGGAAGTGAAAGGTTGGGTGACAAATCCGATGCGTCAGGGGATCCCAACGTAGCGTCGAAGGTCGATACGCCGTAGGGGGTTCGCGAGGTCGGTCGTTATTCCACACCCTGCCGGGCCGATAAGGGACGGGAGAAAGGGTGTCAGGAACGTGTGAAAAAATTGAGTTTGAACCTGTTATCAACCGTGTAAAGCATTGAAAATGCGTGGTGGTGAAATCGGTAAAACCAATTTTTTCACATCCTCCAGGTACCCTTTTCATCCAAGGACGAGGCTGGCGGAGAGCGCAGCTCTGCGGTCTCTCTTCATTCCGGCTCCACGCAACGCAGGGCTTCGCCCTGCGCCGGCCTCGACCTAGCATGCAATGTCGTCGCCACCCAC
>Ga0209415_10002781_pt1 | contig 32748 bp, 27 predicted proteins | sample PeaSoiSIISIP2007_FD_187696 | JGI IMG/M metagenome (GOLD analysis project Ga0209415, IMG submission 187696) | Peat soil microbial communities from Weissenstadt, Germany - SII-SIP-2007 (SPAdes) (version 2) | ecosystem: Environmental > Terrestrial > Soil > Wetlands > Peat | place: Germany... | reverse complement strand
TATACCTTGCAGCCGTACCGCTTGATCAAAGACCATCGCACGAAGTTCGAGGTGGGCGACGTGGATCGCGTCCTCGATGGCGACATCGATCCGTTCATCCACGCCACGCTCATCGCACGCAAGCAGGGAAATCTGGGCCGAGGCGACGCCGCGACCGACGAGGAGTAGGCGTTTCTCGACCCCGAGAATTCCTTCTCAACTCCCTTAACGCACCATTCAACTGTTTCCTAACCCGTTCAAGTCCATTGCGTTGACACGGTTTTAGGCGCGTGCTAGCGTGGTTTGTCTTGAATTATTCGCGAACGGCCGCGTCGCCTTCAGCCGGACTGCGGCAATCTGTGGGGGGAGCGACATTTTGAGTCAATCGAAGCGGACATTTCTGTTTACCTCGGAATCAGTGACGGAAGGCCATCCCGACAAAATTGCGGATCAGATCTCGGACGCGGTCCTCGACGCGGTGCTCGGGCAGGACGCCATGGGCCGCGTCGCGTGCGAGACGCTGGTCACGACGGGGCTGGTCGTCCTTGCCGGCGAAATTACCACCTCGGCCGTGGTGGATTATTCGGAGCTGGCGCGCGAAGTGGTGCGCGACGTCGGCTATACACGCGCCAAGTACGGCTTCGACGCCGAAACCTGCGCCGTGATTTCCTCGATCAAGCGGCAGTCGCCCGATATCGCGATGGGCGTGGACACCGGAGGCGCGGGCGATCAGGGCTTGATGTTCGGATTCGCCTGCGACGAGACCGATGAGCTGATGCCGCTGCCGATCATGCTGGCGCACAAGCTGGTCCGCCGGCTCGCCGAGGTGCGCAAGAGCGGCCTGGTGAATTTCCTCCGGCCCGACGGCAAATCGCAAGTGACGGTGGAATACGTGGACGGCCGGCCGTTGCGCGTGGACGCCGTGGTTGTCTCCTCGCAACACAGCGACAAAGTCTCCAACGCCGAGCTGCACGCGGTGGTGCAGAGTGAAGTGATCGAGCGCGTGATTCCGGAATCGCTGATCGATAAGCACACCAAGTTCTACATCAATCCCACCGGACGATTTGTGGTGGGCGGACCCATGGGCGACGCGGGCCTGACCGGCCGCAAAATCATCGTGGACACCTACGGCGGTTACAGCCGGCACGGGGGCGGCGCGCTCTCGGGCAAGGATCCGACCAAAGTGGATCGCTCCGCGTGCTACATGGCGCGCTACGTGGCCAAGAATCTGGTGGCCGCGGGCGTGGCGCGCAAGGTGGAAGTGCAGTTTGCGTACGCCATCGGCGTCGCGGAGCCCGTCTCCGTCATGGCGGACACGTTCGGCACGGGCATCATTCCCGACGAACAGATCACCGATCTGATCCGCGCCACTTTCAAATTGAATCCGCGCGGCATCATTGAGTCGCTCGATTTGCGCCGTCCGATTTACCGGCCCACGGCCGCGTACGGCCATTTCGGCCGCTCCGAGCCCGGATTCACCTGGGAGCGCAGCGACAAGGCGGAGCAAATTCGCAAGGAAGCGGGCCTGCAGGGCGCCGCGGCCGTCGCGAGACGCTAGGGCGCATCGAGCTTTGCGTGGCGTGGGGCGCGCCAATCCAATTGTGGCTCGAACATTTTCTGAATCCTGAGGGGGAAATCGCGTGACGACAACGAATCAGTTGACTGGCGACGTGAAAGACCTCGCTCTGGCCGAGGCAGGGAAGCGCAAAATCGAGTGGGCCAATCAGCAGATGCCGGTCCTGCAATTGATCCGCAAGCGCTTCATCAAGGAGCAACCGCTGAAAGGCGTCCGGCTTTCCGCCTGTTTGCACGTCACCAGCGAGACGGCCAATCTCGCCATCACCTTGCGCGACGGCGGCGCCGACGTCGTGCTGTGCGCCTCGAACCCGCTTTCCACGCAGGATGAAGTCGCCGCCTGCCTGGTGAAGGATTATTCGATTGCGACGTATGCGATCAAGGGCGAAGACAACGCCACGTACTACGCCCACGTCAACGCGGCCATCGATCATCACCCGCAAATCACCATGGACGACGGAGCCGACCTTGTTACCACGCTGGTGACCAAGCGCAGCGATCTCGTCCCCGGAATTATCGGCGGCACCGAGGAAACCACCACGGGAGTGATTCGACTGCGCGCGATGGCGCTGGACGGCACCTTGAAGTATCCGGTCATCGCCGTGAACGACGCCCTGACCAAGCACCTCTTCGATAATCGCTACGGCACGGGCCAATCCACCATTGACGGGATTTTGCGCGCCACGAATCTTCTGCTCGCCGGACTGAAATTTGTGGTCGCCGGCTACGGCTGGTGCGGCCGCGGCCTGGCGATGCGCGCGAAGGGCCTGGGCTCGGACGTGATCGTCACCGAAGTGAATCCCGTTCGTGCGCTCGAAGCCGTGATGGACGGTTTCCGCGTGATGCCGATGGCGGAGGCCGCGAAGATCGGAGACATTTTCGTCACCGTCACCGGGAACAAAAACGTTCTCACGGGCGAGCATTTCGAGCGGATGAAGGATGGCGCGGTGGTGGCGAATTCCGGCCACTTCAACGTCGAGATCGATATTCCCACTCTCGAGAAAATGTCCAGCGCGCACCGGCCGGCGCGTCCGTTCGTCGAGGAATACGCGATGAAGGATGGCCGCCGGATTTATTTGCTGGGCGAAGGCCGCCTCATCAACCTCGCGAGCGCCGAAGGGCATCCCGCCGCCGTGATGGATATGAGCTTCGCCAATCAGGCGCTCTCGGCCGAACATCTCGTCAAGCACGCCTCGGAGCTGGAGCGGAAAGTCTATCCCGTTCCCGAAGCGATCGATCGCTACATCGCCAAGCTCAAGCTGGAATCGATGGGGATTCACGCGGATCGCCTGACGCCCGAGCAGGAGCAGTATCTCGCTTCCTGGTCCGAAGGCACTTAGCAGCCGCCGAGTTCAGCGGAGGCCTTGTCCCTTGAGGCGCCGCTTGGACTTTTGGCTATACTCTCGCCTCACATGTCTGAACTTTCCGGACGCGTTGCGCTGGTCACCGGCTCCTCTCACGGGCTGGGCGCCGCCATTGCGTATTCACTCGGCAAGCGCGGCGCGAAGGTCGCTGTCAATTATTTGGCCAGCCCGGAAAAAGCCGAGCGCGTCGCCCAGAGCATTCGCGCCGCGGGCGGCGAGGCCGCAATCTTCTGCGCCGACGTTCGCGACGAAGCGGAAGTGAATCGGCTGGTCGCCGAAGTTCGCGCCCACTTCGGTCCCCTAGAAATTCTCGTTCCCAACGCCACCGGGCCGCAGCCGTTCATCGCCATCGAAGAGATGACTTGGCGCGATTGCCTTGACCAGTTGGAATTTTTCGTGAAGAGTCCGCTGCTGCTCGTAAAGGCCGTCGTCGGATCGATGAAGGAGCGGCGCTACGGCCGCATCATTCAGATCGGCTCTGAGGTTTTTGAGCGCGGCGTGCCGGAATTTGCAAACTACGTTTCCGCCAAGGCCGCGCAACTAGGTCAGACGCGTTCGTGGGCCAACGAACTTGCGCCATGGGGCATTACCGTGAATCTCGTCGCGCCCGGCTGGATCCCCACCGAGCGTCATGCGAATGATCCGCAATCCGATAAGGACGCTTACGCCGCCGAAGTTCCCATGCGACGCATGGGCGTGCCCGCGGACGTCGGCGAAACCGTGGCCTTCCTCGCCTCCGACGCCGCCAACTTCATCACCGGCCAGAAAATCTCCGTCAACGGCGCGAACACGCTTAGTTAGCTTGCGGTCCGCAGCGGCCTTTCATTCCAGGCCACGTCCCAATACTTTCCGAACTTGCGCCCGACCTCGCTGAAGACGCCCACGAGTTTGAATCCGAATCTCCGGTGCAGGGCAGCCGACGCCGCATTCGGCAGCGTGTAGCCCGCGACGATGCGGCGAATGTCTTCGCCGGCAATCGCGTCGAAGAGTCCGGCATAGAGCCGGCTGCCGATGCCTTTTCCTTCGACGCCCGCCGCGCAGTAAATCGTCGTTTCGACGGTCGTATCGTACGCGGCTTTGGCCCGGAATTGTGTGGTCCCCGCATACCCGCGCACGACGCCGCCCGACTCCGCCACTACCAGCCGGTGACGGCCAGTCGCGCTAAACTGCTCGAACCATTTTGCGCGCCGCTCGATGGTGTACGGCTCGATGTCGAACGTGATCGGCGTGTTCTCGACGTAGTAGTTGTAGATTTCGGTGAGCCTGGGCAAATCGCCGCGCTCCGCGGCACGAATCCGGATGTCGTCCATGGCGCGCCCCCCGCCCTATCTTAAATCATCTCGAAGATTCTTTGCGCCACCGCGCATCTTCGCTTGACGCCTCGCCAGCCCATCCCCGAAAATGCTTCTTTGCTCGACCTCGCCATATCCGCCATCGAAACGGCCAAGCTCCGCGGCGCTTCTTACGCCGACGCGCGCGTTATGGATGTTCGACTGCGCGACCTTTCCACCAAGAACGGCCAGGTGGGCACGCTCGCCGAATCGGAATCGCTCGGCATCGGAATTCGCGTGCTGGTGCGCGGCTCCTGGGGATTCGCCGCGACCGATCGTCTGACGCGCGAAGGCGTTCAGGCGTGCGCCGCCGAAGCCGTCGCCATCGCGAAGGCGTCCTCGCTCGCCAAGATCGCCGATGTCCACATGGTGCCCGAGCAGGCGTTCGTGGACACCTGGCAGAATCCGTACGTCAAGGATCCCTTCCGCATCCCGCTGGAACGCCAGTTGGAGTTGCTGCTCGCGGCAGACCGCGCGATGTCGCGCATCAAAGGCGTGACGATCGCGGAAACTTCGATGACCTTTCGCCGCATCGAGCAGGTGTTTGCTTCGACGCTCGGCTCGAAAATTCTGCAGATCAAGATGCAGTCCGGCGCGGGCATCGTCGCCACGAGCTTTCAAGGAACTGAGATTCAGAAGCGCTCGTATCCAAATAGCTTCGGAGGGCAACATCAGCTCGCGGGCTACGAGCTTGTCGAATCGTTCGATCTGGTCGGAAATGCGCCGCGCGTCGCCGAAGAGGCCGTCGCGCTGCACAGCGCGCCGCAATCTCCGGAAGGCGTGAAGACCATCATTCTGGAGAGTTCGCAGCTCGGTTTGCAGATTCATGAATCCGTCGGCCATCCCATCGAGCTGGACCGCGTCTTGGGGATGGAAGCGAATTTCGCCGGGCTGAGTTTTCTCACGCTCGAAAAATTGCGCACGCTGAAGTACGCCTCGGAGATCGTCAATGTGGTGGCCGACGCGCGCCTCGAGCACGGCCCCGGCCTGGGCACGTTCGGTTACGACGACGAAGGCGTCCCTGCGCAGTGCACGGACATTATTAAGGCCGGCCTTTTCACCGGCTATCTCTCGAACCGCGAGACCGCGCCCGCGATCGGCCTATCGCGCTCCGGCGGCACCATGCGCACGGAAAGCTGGAACCGCTTGCCGATTATTCGCATGACGAACATCAGCCTTTTGCCCGGCACGTGGAAGTACGACGATCTCATCGCCGATACTGACGACGCCATTTTGATGGAAACGAATCGCTCGTGGTCCATTGACGATCGCCGCTACCATTTCCAGTTTTCCACGGAAGTCGGCTGGGAGATCAAGGGCGGCAAGAAAACGCGCATGCTGAAAAATCCCAGCTACAGCGGCATCACCACCGAGTTCTGGAACAGTTGCGACGCCATCTGTTCGCGCGAGCACTGGACGCTCTGGGGCACGCCCAATTGCGGCAAGGGCCAGCCCATGCAGACGATGGGCACCGGCCACGGCGCGTCGCCCGCGCGTTTCCGGAATATCAAACTCGGTGCGGCCTTCGCTAAGTCATGAGTCCCGCTCGCAAATCTTCGGCACGCGCCAAGAGCAGAATCGCCGGGCCGGCGGTCGCGGCCGTTCATCTGCCTTCGGACTCGGAACTGCACCGGATCGCCGAAAAAGTCCTGCTATTTTCCGAAGCCGATGGAACCGAAGTGGACATTTCCGCCACGGTGGACGCGCTTACGCGCTTCGCGAACAACACGATTCACCAGAATGTGGCCGAGCAGTCGCTTTCCGTATCCGTGTGCGCCGTGTTCGACGGGCGCGTCGCGCGCTCCACCACGAACAGGACGGACGATGAATCGCTGCGCCGCGTGGTGGCCACGGCTGCGCGACTGGCGAAGAGCCAGCCGAAGAATCCCGACTTGCTGCCCATGCTGCGGAAGCAGAAATACACGAAGGTCGCGCGCTATTTTGCCTCGACCGCGGGCGCGAGTCCCGATGAACGCGCGCGGGCCGTCGTGAAAGTTGCGTTGCTCTCCGCGAATCGCAGGCAGACCGCCGCAGGAATTTTCACGACCGGCGCCACGGCGTCGCTGCTTGCGAATTCGAGCGGTCTCGTCGCCGCGCATCGCCAGACGCGCGCCGAATTCTCCGTTACGATTCTGGAGTCCAATTCCTCCGGCTGGGCGAAATCCAATTCGCCGGATGTCTCCAATGTGGACCCGGCGATACTCGCCGAGCGCGCCAGCCGCACTGCCGCGGCCACGCGCGATCCGCGCGAAGCTGCGCCCGGTCCGTGGACCGTGATCCTTCAGCCCGCGGCCGTGCTCGACCTCGTGGGATTTCTTTTTTACGATTTCGCCGGAACCGCCATTCTGGATAAGCGCTCCTGCTTCAACGACCGCCTCGGCAAGAAAGTGCTCGGCGAGAACATTACGCTGAGCGACAACGTTTATCACCCGCTCCAGAGCGGGCCGCCGTACGACGGCGAAGGCGTGCCGCGGCAAAAAGTTTTGCTGGTGGAGCGCGGCGTGCCGCGTAATCTCGTCTATTCCCGCGCGACCGCGAAGAAAATGAAGACCAAGCCGACGGGCCACGGTTTCTCGCTTCCGAATGAGTACGGAGAAGCGCCGTTCAATCTGGTTTTCGAGGGCGGCAAAACTTCCGTGGACGAAATGGTAGCCTCGACGGATCGTGGCATCCTCGTCACGCGGCTCTGGTATATCCGCGAGGTGGATCCGTACGAAAAGGTCCTCACCGGCATGACGCGCGACGGAACGTTCCTCGTCGAAGGCGGCCGCGTCGTCGGCGGCATTCGCAATTTTCGTTTCAATCAGAGCGTTCTCGAAATGTTGTCCAACGTCGAAGCGCTTGGCCCCGCCGTCCGCGCCGCCGGCGAAGAATCGTTCGAGATGGTGGTCCCCGCGATGAAAATCAGCGGCTTCCGTTTCTCCGAAGTGACTAAATTCTAGCCGCTTCCCGCCAGAATTTAGTCATCCTGAGCGGAGAGGCGGTTTCTTCTCTCTGGTCCGCGCAGCGGACCAGCCGCCTCGGAGTCGAAGGATCCCCCCGCTCGCGCGCACCGGCCCTGCATGTCGGTAAGGCGTTTGACATCCGCATCGCCAAGTCATAGGTTCGTACGAGATTCGGAGCGCTGCCCAAGCCGCGATGCGAAACAAACTTCGCTACCTCGTTCTTTTCGTATCGTTCGCCCTGGCCGCGTCTCTCCCCACCCGCGCACAAAAGCCCGAACTCGTCGTTGAGACCGGCCACACGTGGTGGATCTACTCCGTGGCGTTTAGTCCGGATGGCCGCACGCTCGCCTCCGGCAGCGCCGACAACACGATCAAACTTTGGGACGTCGCGACGGGCCAGGAACTTCGCACGCTCACCGACACCACGCAAGTTTCCTCTGTCACCTTCAGCCCGGACGGCCACACCCTCGCCTCGGGCAGTCAGGACAATACGATCAAGCTGTGGGACGTCGCGAGCGGCCAGCTGCTCCGCAAGTTTTCGGGGCATGCCGGCGAAATTGCCACGGTTGCGTTCAGCCCGGACGGCCACACGCTTGCGTCGGGGAGCGACGACAAAACAATCAAGTTGTGGGACGTCGCTACAGGACACGAACTTCGCACCCTTACGGGGCATTCCGCTTTGATCTATGCCGTGGCGTTCAGTCCGGACGGCCGCATCCTGGCCTCATGCAGCGCGGACAAGAGCATCGTGTTGTGGGAGGTCGCCAGCGGGAAGGCGCTCAACACAATCACCGGAGCGGCGAGCGACGTAACCGATGTGGCGTTCAGTCCGGATGGCCGCACGCTCGCCTCAGGGAGCGCGGACCAAACGGTGAAACTTTGGGAGGTCGCGACCGGCAAGGAAGTTCGCACTTTTGCCGACGCCGCCGGTCCTGTCGCGTTCAGTTTTGACGGGCGCACACTGGCCGCGGTGAGCGATGAAAAAACGATCAAGCTTTGGGATGTCGCGACCGGGCAGGTGCTTCGCGAGATGCCCGGTGACCCCGACGAACTCGAATCCATCGCCTTCAGTCCGGATGGGCGGACGCTGGCGTCGGGCGGTTGGGATAAAACCGTCAAGCTGTGGGATTTCGCGTCCGGCCAAAAGCTTCGCACGCTCGCCGGCCACACGGACCAGGTTGAGTCCGTGGCTTTCAGTCCGGCTGGCGACGTGCTCGCCTCCGGCAATTCGTCCACTCTCAAACTCTGGGGACTGACCACGGGGCGCAATCTCGTCACTCTGACGGGCGGGAATGGCCCGGTCTCGTTCAATCCTGGTGGGAACGTACTCGCCTCGGGAAATGGGACCAATATCAAGCTCTGGCAAATCCTCACCGGAAGGGAATCGCTCACGCTGCCGGGCGGCGGCCGCCGGGTGCTGCTGATTTCATCGAGCGCCGAGGGGCAGATTTTCGCCGCGGTGGACGTGGACGACAACTCCGTCACAGTTTGGGACCTGGCGAAAGGACAACAATCGCACACGATCGTCGGCGGGAACAATCGGCTGGAGTCCGTCGCGCTCAGCGCGGACGGGCGATTGGTCGCCGCGGGAACCAATCACAATTCCGTTATCGTGTGGGACGCCGTGACGGGGCAGGAACTGCACACTTTCGAGGGTCACACGGACGCGGTCTTTGCCGTTGCCTTCAGCCCGGATAGCCGCACGATTGCGTCTGGCAGCCTCGACGATACCGTGAGGCTATGGGACGTCGCGAGTGGGCAGGCGCTCCGGACCTTGGCGGGTCACACAGATGCAATCAATTCCGTTGCGTTTAGTCCGGACGGGCGCACGCTCGCTTCGGCGAGCCTCGACAAAACGATCAAATTGTGGGACGCCGCATCCGGCCGAGCACTTCACACATTGACCGGTCACACGGATGGAGTGTTGTCCGTAGCATTCAGTCCGGACGGGCGGAGACTCGCCTCCGGTAGCTTGGACGGGAGCGCGTGCATTTGGGATGCGTCCACCGGAAACGAACTTGCCAAATTGGTCGCGCTGGACGCGGAGGATTGGGCCGTCGTCGATCCTCAAGGACGCTTCGACGCCTCCCCGGGCGGGATGGATCTGATGCACTGGGCGGTCGGCAGCGAGATGATCGCGCTGGACCAATTGAAGGATCGCTATTGGGAGCCGGACCTGCTCGCGAAGATTTTCGGATTCGACAAGGAGCCCATTCGCGACGTCACCGCTTTTGAAGACGTGAAACTTTTCCCGACGGTTGAGATTCAGCCGCCGCCGCCGGGCAGCATGAAACTCAAATTGACGCTGAAGAATCGTGGTGGCGGCATTGGCGCGGTGGAGGTGCTGGTAAACGGCAAGGAGATCGCCGCCGACGCGCGCGGCAGTTCGCCTAATCCCCATGCCAGTGAAGCCCAATGGGCCGTGGATCTTTCCGGCTCGGACTACATTCCCGGGCAAGCGAACACAATTCGCGTCGTGACGCACAACGCCGAGGGTTATCTCGCCAGCCGCGGCACCGATGCCACATGGACTCCGCAAGGGACGCCCAACGCTGCGCCGCCGGAGTTGTGGGCCATCGTTGGAGGGATTTCCGCCTACGCGAGTCCCGACCTGAAGTTGCGCTACGCCGCAAAGGACGCCGTGGACATGGCTCACGCCCTGCAATTGGCCGCGCAGAAATTGTTCGGCGTGGACAAAGTTCACTTGACGCTCCTGACGACAGAGCAAAGCCCCGGCGCGCTGCCGCCGACGAAAGAGAATTTTCAGAAAGCGTTCGCGCAAGCGCGAAACGCGCGGACGCAAGACGTGCTGGTGGTGTTTCTGGCCGGACACGGGTTGGCATTGCCTGGAGGCGCGACGGATCTTTACGCCTACCTCACGGCTGACGCCCGCAGCGTGAATCTGAGCGACTTTTCTGATCCGACGCTGCGCGCCCAGTGGAGCATCACCAGCGATGAACTCACGGATTGGACGAGGAAGATCCCGGCGCTGAAGCAGGTGATGATTCTCGATACCTGCGATGCCGGCGCGGCCGCCGAGAAACTCATCGAGAAGCGCGACATTCCCGCCGATCAGGTGCGCGCCCTCGACCGCCTGAAAGATCGCACCGGCTTTCACGTCCTGATGGGCGCATCGGCCGACCAGCCCAGCTACGAAGCCAGCGAATACAGCCAGGGTCTGCTGACGTACTCTTTGCTCGAGGGAATGAAAGACGGCGCCGCGCTGCGCGAAGAAGAATTTCTGGATGTGAGCCTTTGGTTCCAGCACGCGGTGGATGAAGTTCCGCGCCTATCGCAAGACATCGGCGGAATCCAGAAGCCGATCGTCGCCGCGCCTTCGGGAACGAGCTTCGACGTGGGCGAAGTGGACGACGCTATCAAGCAGGCCATTCATCTCGCCAGCGCCAAGCCGTTCCTGCTCCGGCCGCAATTGCAGGACCCGGACCAACTGGACGACGAGCTGGGACTAAGCGCCGCGTTGCGGAAGCGTCTCAACGATGAAAGCTACGTCGTTACGAGAGGGACCGCGGCGCCGCTGTCCGCCGTCTTCGTGGATTCCGATGATCTGCCCGGAGCGATCCGCGCAAACGGTGTATATCACGTTCAGGGATCGGCCGTAACCGTTACCCTGGTGTTGCGGCGCGACCAAGAAAAATTCGACGAACTCCACGTCCAGGGCACAAAAGAAAATGTGGCTGATCTGGTCGAGCAATTGGCGGACGCCATCGAAGATTCCATCGCGCACATTCCGCCGGCACACTGATTTTTCGCCGCCGTGCCACCTTTTGATTTCACAAGCCTACCAGCCTGTCAAAAAAAACTTACCAACGAGTCCCTCCGAGGAGCGAAGCGACGAGGAATCTCTCTTTTCTTTGGATTTTGTGCTCAAGAGAGATTCCTCGCTGCGTCCTGAATAACACTTGGTTAAGTTTTTCAACAAGCTGTTAGAGAGTTTCATCCGCCAATTCACTTCCGGTTGCGGATTCCTCCTCATTCATTGTGCGCAATTGTTCGGCGCGTTCACGCAGCTCCTCCACCCACGAATTCGCCAGCCCCGGCACTGCGGAGAGCTCCAAGGCGAGTTCCACGTCGCGCCTGCGATGATTCATGATTTCGTTGGCGCGCGCCACGGTCCACTCGGGATTCGGCCGATTGACCAGCGTCACCGGCATGCCCGCTTCGATCCAGCCTTCTTGGAGAACACGGAAGTACCAGCCGCTTCGCCCATTGCGCACCACCATCGGGAGCAACTCATGCATTCGCCAGCGGCGCGCGAGTTTCCAGCAAGGCTGGCGCGGCTGACTCACCTCGAAGGTCACGGTGCCGTTGCGGAAAGTGTCCCGTATGCAGACCGACGCTTCGCTCAAACCCGCGATCGTGAGGTTTTCGCCGAAGGCGCCGTACGGCATGCCTGGCATGGAAAGTTCTTCGCGCCATTTAGGGTAGTGGTCGGCGCTGTAGGCCAGGACGGCTTTGTCGATTCCGCCATGATCGACGAGATCAGCTTGACCGTCGCCGGAGAGGTTGGTGGTACTGACGAACACTCGCCCTTCGACGGGCGATTTGAAAAAGCCGGTCGTCCACGGCTGATCGTGGGTGTCGGCCGCCTCCTCAGAGCCATAATGCTTCGGCATTCCGATTTGGACGGAACGAAGGATGGCGATGGGGACGCGTTGCTGGCGCATCGGACTACGGCCAGTGTATCACTCCCCGCTTCGATGCCACGCCGCGGGCAGCGTCGGCCTAATCGAAGATGACGGTCTTTTTCCCGTACACCAGAATGCGGCTTTCGATGTGCCAGCGCACGGCGCGTGAGAGCACGATTTTTTCGAGATCGCGTCCCTTGTGCACGAGATCTTCGAGCGTGTCACGGTGGGAGATGCGCACGACGTCCTGCTCGATGATCGGCCCGTCGTCCAGCGTTTCGGTGACGTAGTGAGCCGTGGCGCCGATCAGTTTCACGCCGCGCTGATAGGCCTGGCGGTGCGGGCGCGCGCCGACAAACGCCGGCAAGAACGAATGGTGGATATTGATGATGCGCTGTGTGTACTGGCGCACGAATCTCGCCGAGAGAATCTGCATGTATCGGGCGAGCACCACCAGGTCCACACGTTGCTCCCGCAGGAGCGCCAGTTGCCGTTTTTCCACATCCAACTTTGTCTCTGGCGTGACCGGGGAGTAGTAATACGTGATGCCGTGAAATTCGGCGTCGCGCTGCGCCTCGGGATGATTGCCGATGATGCAGGGAATGTCGCAGGCCAGCTCGCCCGTGCGGTGGCGGTAGAGCAGGTCCACCAGACAGTGATCGTAACCGGACACTAAGATGGCCACCCGCGGGCGAGTTTCCGATAGCGCCAGCCGCCACTTCATCTGAAAACGCTTCGCCACCGGGGCGAATTTCTTTTCAAAATCGCGGGGTGCGATGCGGAATTTTTCGAGGTCCCATTCCACGCGCATCAGGAAAAGCTTTTCCTCGGGCTCCTGATGCTCGTCGGCGTGCAGAATATTCCCATTATTGCGGAAAATAAAATCCGCAATCGCGGCGTTGATGCCCGGCCGGTCGGGGCAACTGATCAGAAGTATGGCAGTTCGCTTCATTGGGTCTCTAGGCGCGTCCGTGGCCCGCGCAACGCAATACTTTAGCGCAACGCGCGACGCCGCGTGCGTCGAAATGATTCTTGCATGCGGGATGCGAGTTGGGCCGCTTCACGGAGTGGCGAACTGCAAGCTGGACATCGTGCGCGCAATCACGTTTTCCTGAATTTGAATCAGGTCCGAGTCCGCGTAGGTCATGCCCAGGATCGTGAAGACGTCCGTGCCGCGCGCCAGAGTCACCACGGTCACGGACCAGTCGCGGTCGTCCACCGTGCCGCGGAACTTACGCTCGATCGCCGGCATCCCCGCGAGGGTCGTGTGCTCCGAGGAAAGCAGGCGGTAATTTTCATAGACGTCGCGAAGCTGCGCGTCCGTCGCCGCCGCTTGCGATTCCAGTGTGCCGTGAAGTTTTTCGCGGCCGACCACGAGCAGCGTCGTGCCGTCCGAGGTGCCCAGCGCTGCGACCGCGTTGGGCAACGCCTTCCGCTGATCCGGCAGAAGATCCCAGCTCGGCGGCTTGTAAATTTGGAAGCCGTCCGTGTGATTGATGTAGAGGTTTTGCACTACTTCCTCGCTGATCGGCGGCGGGGAAGCGGGTGTCGCCTCTGCGGCGGTTGGTTGCGGCGCGGGCTGTGTTGCGCCTTCGGGCGCGGGCTTGGGCGTCGCGGCGGGGGCTGAAGCGGTCGAAGTCGCCGCGCTCGGCGTTGGCCCGTGTGGCGGCTGCTTCGGCGGGGCAGGCGCTGCCGACACGCTCGGCGGCGGATTGCCGCTTGGGCCGTTGGCGGCGTCGGCGGGCGGCGCAGGCTGGCTCGGTTTTGGTTCGGGTTTCGGCGCGGACGGAATAATTTCCGCGATTTTATCCTTACGGACCAGCGCGAATCCGTAACTCGTCTGCACTTTGAAGGAATCGTCTTCGTAACCGACGATCGTGCCCGTGATTTTCGTGCCGTCTTTGAGGCGGATTTCGTCCGCGCGCACTGCGGTCGCGGCAACCAGAAGCGCGGCGAGGCACAATACGCGAGTCTTCATGAGACGAGTATCGCAAAGGCGTCGCGCGAGCGGCAACCTTCAGCCGCGAGGTCGTGTCCGGCTCGCCACCCAAGCCGCCACCAAACGCTCGATGCGTGCCGCGAGCCGCTCGATCTCGTCCAGCGCCGCCGCGAGAGCCAAGCGCGCGGCCTCCGGCAATTGCGCCTGCGCTTGCCGCAGCGCCATGGCACGGCCGAGCAATCGCAGCGTCCGCCGGTGACGCGGATTCAGCCGCTCCCACAGCCTTCGCTTTTCGCTCGCGTTCCGGCCGAGCCACGCCTCGCCGGAAAGTTCCGGGCGCTCGGCGGGTGTTTCGGTTGGCGCGGGCGTTGAAGGTTTCATGGGATCGCTCGCTCGACGCGGTCGCAACGAATCTGTTCGTCGTTCTCGATGCGCCCGCTGACGCGCAGCAATCGCGTCTCGAAGACGACGGCCGCGTAACGCTCGTAATCGTCGGGGAAGAGAATCGCCTCGAAGAGGCCGCGCTGATCTTCGAGCGTGAGAAACATCATGTTGCGGCCGGTCTTTGTGCCGACGGGGCGGAACGTGACGAGCCAGCCCAGCAGCGTAACGCGCCGTCCGCGCTCATCTCCGGCAAGCAGCGCGGGCAAATCCGTGCTCCACGTTTCGCCGTTTCGCGCGACGCGATCGAGCGGGTGGCCGCTCACGCAGATTTCGAGTATCTCCTGTTCGCAAGCCAGTTTTCGCTCGCGCGAATAATCGGCGAGCGGTTCACGAAAAACGTTCACCGCAAGCGGCGGCGCTTCGGCTTGCAACGCGGCGAGTTGCGGCGGCGCAACCGCGGGGAAGAGCGCTGTTTCGTCCGCGCCGTGGGCGCCGTGGGCTGCCGCGGAATTCATGCGGGCGCGCAGTGAACTCCATTGCCAAAGCAAAGCGGGCCGCGTCCATTCCGGATGCGCCGCGTCGCGCAAGCAATCGAAAGCGCCGCACTTGATGAGCGCTTCGACTTCGTCCTGCTCGAATCGCACGCGAGCAAGGCAATCTTCGAGCGAGCGATAAGGCCCGCGCTCCTTGCGCGACGCGATGATCTCCTCAATGGCTTTCGTGCGCAGGCCGCTGACTTGCATCAACCCGACGCGAATCGCGCGCGACGCGCCGGCTTCGTCCGCGGGCTCGGTGGTGTATTCGAGGCGCGAATGATTCACCGAGGGCAATCGCACCGGGATCCCCCAGCGCTTCGCTTCTTCGACGTACGCCGAAACGTGATAGAAACCCGCGCCCGAGCTGGCCATCGCGGCGAGAAATTCTGCCGGGTGATGCGCCTTGAGATACGCGATGCGGTAGGAAAGATCGGCGTACGTGGCGGCGTGGGCCTTGCAGAACCCGAAGCCTGCGAATTTCTCGACCATTTGCCAGGTCGCCTCGAGATTTTTCCCGGCGAGGCCCATCTGCGCGGCGGCCTTCAGGAATTTCGCGCGCAGGTGATCGCGCTCGCGCGGGCCGGAGAATTTCCGGCTGCTGCGCCGCACGAGATCGGCTTCCGCGAGCGACATTCGCCCGACGGCCTGCGCGATTTGCATCACCTGTTCCTGATAAACGCAAACGCCGAGCGATTCGCGGAGAATCGGCTCGAGCGCGGGGTGCGCGTATTCGATCGGTTCGGTGCCGCGCAGCCGCTTGAGGAACGATTCCTTCGAGCCGTACTCCGAGGCGCCGGGCCGGATGAGCGCCAGCGCGAGCGAGATTTCTTCGAGCGTGCGCGCGCCGAGTGTGCGCAACAGGCCGCGCATCCCCGGCGATTCGATCTGGAAAATGCCCATGGTGCGACCGCGCGAGATCATCGCGCAGGCGGCGGGATCGTTTTCGGGGATGGCGTCGAAGTCGGGCCGTGCGCCGGTCGCGCGCGCGATTCCGTCGAGCGCGAGCGTCATCGTCGTGAGGCCGCGCTGGCCGAGCAGATCCATCTTGATCAAGCCGAGCGCTTCGATCGCGTTCATGTCGTATTGCGTCACAACGATGCCCTTCGTGGCGCGTTCGAGCGGCGCGAGCTCTGTGAGCGGCCGCGCCGCGATCACCGTGCCGCAGGGATGAATGCCGAGGTGGCGTGGGAAATCATCGAGCCGCCGCGCGACTTCGAGAATCGTTTTCCACGGTTCTTCGCCCGCAGGCAGCGAACGGCATTGCGGAAGCGTGCGAATTGCTTCGAGGATTTCGCGCACGGGCCGGTGCGGCAGACGGCGCGTGAAATGATTCACCTCGCCGGGCGGCACGCCGAAGACCTTGGCCACTTCGCGAATTGCCAGGCGCGCGTGCATGGTGATGAAGCTGCCGATCATCGCGACGTGCGCTTCGCCCCAGCGTTTGTAAACGTATTCGAGCAACTCGTCGCGCCGCGCCCCGCAGATGTCGAGATCGATGTCCGGAATATCGCCGCGTTCGCGATTGAGAAAACGCTCGAAGTAAAGTCCCCAGCGCAGCGGGCAGATGCGCGAAATTCCCAGGCAATACGTCACCATCGAGCTGGCTGCCGAACCGCGCGCCACCGCCGGGATACCGCGCCGCCGCGCCTCTTCGACAATGTCCCAGACGAGCAGAAAATACGGCGCGAGGCCGAGCGCTTCGATCACTTCGAGTTCGTGCGTGAGGCGGGCGAGCACTTCGGGCCGGAGCGGGCGAAAAATGCGCCGCGCGCCCTCGAAGCAAAGTTTCCAGAGATAGGAAAACGCGGTTTCGCCTTCGGGCACGGGAAATTCGGGGAGAATGGTTTTGCCAAGTTCGAGTTCCACTTGGCAACGCTCGGCGATTTCGAGCGTTGCGCGCAGCAATTCAGGATGATCGGGAAACGCGCGCTGCATTTCACCGGCAGATTTGAACCACGCCTCGGGTGTCGTGATCTCGGGCGGCGCAACCGTGGTGAGCAGACCGCCCGTGCGAATCGCATTCAACACGCGATGGTGCAGGTGCTCCTCGGGACGCAGAAAGTGAACGTTGTTCGTCGCTACGAGACGCGCGCCCAGCGTGCGGCCGATCTGCTCGGCGCGGCGCAGCGCTCGGCCGTCGCCGGGAGAAAGATGCTGCACTTCGAGATAGAGCGCGTCGCCGAAAATCTCCTTCAGCGCGGCGAGGCCGGATACTTCGCCCGCCGCGGCGGGCTCGCCTGCGTATGTGGCCGGCGGCGCCAGCGCGATCAGGCCCGCGGCGCCAGCGGCGAGATCCTCCAGCGCAAGCGGTGCCTCACTCAATTGCTGCTGCGTCACAAGCGCGCAAAGATTGCTGTAGCCCGCGTTGTTCGCCGCAAGCAGAACGAGCGAAGCTGTACGATTCGTTGCCCCGCCTGCCGGCAAGCAGGTTGTTGCGTTTTGCGTTTCGCGTATTGCTTCGCTTTTCGCCCCCCGTGTTGTCGCATTTGTAGTCTCGCGTGCTGTTGCGATTTTCGTTCCGTCGAGCTTGCCGCGATCTGCGGATGGGGCGCATGTCGCAAGCCCCGGAGGGGCGGCACAATCTAGCCCAGGGCGGAAGCCCTGGGTGAGATCAGCAGAAGAAACGCGAGCCCCGGCGGGGCGACACAATTCCCCCGTTGTTGTAGCGTTGCTCTCCCAATGATTCTCGGCGCTCGGCCCCAGGCAGACATCCAGCACCGCGCCCAGAATCGGACGCACGCCCGCTGCGCGCGCCGCTTCATAGAACGGTACGGCGGCATACAAGCCGGCGGTGTCGGTCAGCGCCACGGCGGACATTTTCTGTTCCACAGCCGCCGCAACGATTTCCCCGGGCGACGGCACGGCCCGCAAAAACGAATAATGACTGTGGCAATGCAGGTGAACGAACATGTTTGCGCCGCCGCCGCGCGTCAGCGAGAGAGGCACGGCGTCGAGAGCACCAGGCCTGTTGGCTTTGCGGCGTAGTGCTCGCGCAACTGCAGGCCCCTGCCGTAGAACACCGCGTTCCAGCCGTAGCGCCCGCGCACGGAATCTAGGCCGCGATGGAGTTGCCAGCGGCGATTGGCGGCGATGTCGAAGAGTTCGTTCTGGCGGCGATCGGCTTCGAGATGCGTCACCGAAACGCCCACCAGCCGCAGCGCGACGCGGCGCGTGTAGAGCGCGCGAAATAATTCGATGGTGGCATCGAGGAGAGATTTATCGTCGCTCAGCGGCGGCAGAAGTTGTCTCGCGCGATGCGCCGAAAAATAATCGGTGTAGCGCAAGCGCAACGAGAGCGAACGGGCGCGGCGTCCGGAAGCGCGCAATGCGCCGCCGATGCGCTCGGTGAGATATTCGAGCAGCGCGGCGACGAATTCGACGTCGATCGTGCCGCCCTCGATCGTCGTTTCGCGCGAGATGGATTTCGTCTCGTGCGGCAATTCCACTTCGCGCGCATCCCGGCCGCGCGCGCGTTCCCAAAGCTGGCGGCCGATCGCTTCGCCGAACGCGGCTTCGAGCGCGGGCAGCGGAATCGCGCGCAACTGGCCGATCGTCGCGACGCCGCGATCGGCGAGCGTCGCGGCGTGCGCGCGGCCGATGCCGTGGAGCTTTTCCACCGGGAGCGGCGCGAGAAATTCCTCTTCGTCGCCGGGCGCCACGATGCGAAACCCGAGCGGGCGCTGCAAACGCGAGGCGATCGAGGCCACGACTTTTGTTTGCGCCGCGCCGACCGAGATGCCGAGACCGGTCGCGTCGTGCACGGACTGTTGTAAGCGGCGAAGCGTGGCGGGGAAATCGGGATAGAGCCGCTCGGTGCCGGCAAAATCGAGATAGAAATCGTCGAGCGCGGCGGTTTCCACCGCCGGGGTGAACGTCTCCAGCACCGCGCGGACGCGCGCGGCGAAGTCGGCGTAGTGCTCGTACTGCCCGGGCACAACGACGGCCGCGGGGCACACGCGGAGCGCCTCGCGAAAACTCATCGCCGTGCGCACGCCGCGCATTTTGGCTTCGTAACTCGCTGAAGCCACCACGCCGCGTCCCACTAGCACCGGCCGTCCGCGCAGACGCGGATCCAGCACCTGCTCGACCGAAGCAAAAAACGCGTCCACGTCGGCGTGAACGATATGTGCGAACTGACTGCCGCGCGCCATAGGTTCCTCCCAAACTGCGGCGGCAGGGAACCGGGAGGAGAGAAGCGGGGTGCGTCGCGCACGGCGTCTGATGCGTCGCGCCCTGCGGTGCATTGTGTGCAGCAGCTAAAAGCGCGAGAACATGCGGCGGACGCCCCCAGCCGAGAGAGTCTCACGGACAATGAGCCGGAGGCGGCCGCCGCTCCCGTTTCTCTACCGTCTGGAGTATAGGCGAACAAAAAGCGAAAGTAAAGAAGGAGTTGAGGGGTTAGTGGGCCAGTCTGCGACCGCGCGTGCGAGCCGTCACTTCCCGGACCCGAGTTCGATGAACCCTTGTCCGGTTATCCAGCTTGTCAGGCCCTGCCGCAGAGTCATGGTACATTGTCCTTGGGTGGCGTGCCGGGAGTTGGGAGATTTCGGTGGACAACGCTATCGCTCAGAGGATCGGCTTTGGGTTCGGTCTGAGCCTCTTGGTCATGTCCGTTGCATTGAGCGCTCGGCCAAAAACTCAAGTCAATCCCGGGACGATTGTGGGCCGAGCCGAACCTCTATCGATGGCCGACGCCGGAACACTTCTCCACCTCCTGCCGCAGGCACGTGAGGTTAGGGAAGAAGGCATGGATGTCAGTTGGGATCCCGTTACTGCGCCCGAGCGAAAGAGCACAGACTTTTATGAGTTTTGGGTTACGAAGGGCTCGGACCTCATTGGCTTCTTCAGCGTAAATATCCACACCGGAGACGTCTGGCAGGATACAGCGATGCTAGTTCGCGATCCCGAACTTGCTACCGCGCAAGATGTTCTGCGAGAAGCGCATCACATAGACGACCTAACCATCAAGCGATTTCAAGGTTTGAAGCCCAGCGTTCTTACGATGGGTGATTATTTTCTGTTATGGGTGGGGCGTACCACGCCCCATCCCTCGGACGACGAGATGCGGGCAAACTTCCTTCAGCATCGGTCCGACTTCGAAACGCTGCTCAAGATGGCGGACGACGACAAGCATGTCGTTCGCATTGATCCAGATTTTACTTCGCTTGACACGGACTCCTCTTGGCCACGGACGGACATCGGTTTCTCCGAGGAGCGGTGGAAGACCTATCGTGAGATGTTTTGGAAGCTGAAAATCCCGGATGGGATTATTCGCCGTGGGGACTACCCTTCGGCCGTCTTCTTTCAAGCGAGTTCCCGAGGAATTTTCAATAACGGCTCGGCAAAAGGGTACGTGTACTCAATTTATTCGCTGTCACCGATGCGGCGGTCTCTCGACGATATTCCACGGACCTCCACGGACGCGATCTACTTCGAAGCGATCGCACCGAACTGGTATATTTTCTTCGAAAACGAGCAATGACGGATACCGACGGCCGAAACCGCCAGGTCCCTGATAAGCGCTGCTAGCTCAACCGGACGAGTGCCCACTGAGTCACACAGGGCCCTTCTGGAGAACGAATGAATCTTGTACTCGTCGCGCCGCCGAACCCGACCAAAGTCACCACAGCGTTTTATCCCCGCGCGTCCTGCCAGCGAGGCAGTTTGCGACCGCGCATATAAGCCATCACTTTAAATGTTTTAGTGTATAGTTCTGCAGCAACTTTCTGGCTTTCGGAGGGTTTTCTTGAACACCGCGTCAGTTGCTCGTCCGCGAATGTCCTGGCTACGGCCGAAATATCTTGTTTTTGCGTTCGTTGGGGTGATGCTGGCCTATGTTCTCCACCACAACGAAATCTTTTTGATCCATCCGCAAGACCCGGAATGGCCGCACATTCATCCGTTCCGATGGTATTTGCTGTTCCACGGACTCGCGGGCGCGTGCGCCCTGCTGCTGGCGCCGATGCAGTTCTCGGATCGGTTGCGGAGCCGCTTTCCTCTGTTTCATCGCGTGGTCGGCAGGATTTACGTCGGGGGCGTGCTCATCGCCGCGCCCATGGGCTTCTACATCCAACATTTCGAGGAGCGGATGGGTGCGCCGAGCACATTCAGTTTCGCCGCCGCGACGCAGGCCATATCGTGGATTGTGACAACCTTGATTGCCCTGGCATTCATTCTCCAGGGTAAAGTCGAGCCTCACCGCCGCTGGATGACTCGAAGTTTTGCGGTGGCGCTCGTGTTTCTCGAGGTGCGCGTGGTTTCGGGCGTGGCCCACTTAGATGATGCAGGCTTCCAGGTCACCGAAGCCATCGTGTGGGGCTGCAACGTATTTGCGTGGATGGCGGCGGACATCGCGCTGCAGATCCAGGAATTGTTGCGTTCGCGCACGCTCCGCTCACGCGCGAAAGTCGCGGCGGGCTAGTGGGCAGTTCTCCACTTTTTGTCTTTCTCCATACTCTCTTTAACGCGGAACGCGGTGATCTTGCGGACCAAAGGAAGAGGCAGCGGCTTCTCCAGCGGGAATTGGATTCCTCCTCTTGAAGTGGCGAACTTCGACAAATCCTTCGCGAAGGCCTTCACCGCTGACGACGTGGGATAAAAGCCGATGTGATGTTTGAACGCGGCGAACATGACCAGGATTCTTCGGCAGGAAAAGGCGGGCATTCCCCATTTCAGGCTTTCCTCGGCCCCGGGCGCGGATGCGCGAATGCACGCCCGCATCTCGCGCAGTTTCTTGCGAGCTTCTTTGGGAGCGGCGTTAATGTACTCGGTGATGTTCTTAGGCCGCGCTTTTTTCGGAGTCATGATTTTTTTCCGCTCTCCTACAGATAGTTTCACCGTCGCGCAGACGAATCCAAATAGTATCATTCTCACGATGGATCTCCCCGCGCGCCTGCCAGCGAAGCACGCAAACGATCGCGAATCCGCGTTCGTCATTTTTGCTCTGCCGCGCTGCGAGATGAAACGAATGAAAAAATCAGCTTCTCCGCGGCAATTGCGATATATTCCGCGGTGGCCCGAACCGCATTTCGGGAGTTCCGGTCCAAATCTAGGAGGACGCTATCATGCCATTGTCGCGACGTGATTTTGTAAAGTTGGGAGCGGTGGGATTGGCGGCGCAGTGGGTGCCGGGCGGCCTGATGCTGCCGGGCGGGGCGCAGTCCGGCGCGGCGCCTTCTGGCGGTCGGCCGATCGGCTACGCGGTGGTTGGCCTGGGCCGCATTGCCGGGCATTATATCGATGGCGCAAAACTCTCGCCGCACTCAAAGATCACCGCGCTGGTCAGCGGCCACCGCGACAAAGCCGAGCGCATGGCCGCGCAGTATGGCGTGCCGACGGACTCCATCTACAGCTACGAGGATTTTGACCGCATCGCCTCCAACCGCGCTGTGGACGCGGTGATCGTCTGCCTGCCCAACAGCATGCATGCGGAGTACACGATTCGCGGCGCCAAGGCGGGCAAGCATGTGCTCTGCGAAAAGCCCATGGCCATCAGCTCCGCCGAGTGCGCGCAGATGATCGACGCCTGCAACGTCGCGCACGTCAAGCTGATGATTGCCTATCGCTTGCATTACGAGCCCATCACTTTGAAGGCGCTCGACATGGTGCGCAGCGGGCGGCTGGGACGTCTACAGTTGATGGAAGGCGCGTTCGGATTCCCCATCGGGGCCAACGAGTGGCGCACGAACAAAGCGCTGGCCGGCGGTGGTTCCGTCTTCGATGTCGGCATCTACTGCGTGAACGCCTTCCGCATGTTCGCGGGCGAAGAACCCGTCGGAATTCAGGGACAAGTCTCCACTTTGGACAAAGGCGATCCGCGATTCGCCGAAGTGGAAGAAAACGTCGCGTGGACCATGCGCTTTCCCTCCGGCGTTATGGCCACAGGAACTTCCACCTATGGCTCGTATATGGGTGGTTTCTGCCGGTTGCACGGCCAATCGGGATGGCTCGACGTATCGCCCTACGGGTACCAGGGGATGCGAGTTCAGGGGTGGTGCGCCGCCGGTGCGGACGCGGGCGGGTCGATGGTCACCATCGACGAGACCAGCGAGGAACTCGATCCGCTGCAGTTTACGCACGAGACGGATCATTTCTCCCAATGCATTCTCGAGAACCGCACCCCGACTACTCCGGGCGAAGAAGGCCTGGCGGACTTGGTCTGCATCGAGCAGATTTACAAATCAGCCGGAGTAAATCTCTGAAGAGCTAGGCGCCGGCCCGATCTACAACTCGATCACACAAATTCAGCGGGCAACAAAGGTCGCGCGTATCACACGTGCCCCATGCGAATCTCCGGCACGCCCAATATACGCACGTCCTTAGGCGGGCTCTCAATCGTCGCGACCATCGTGCCGACCATCTGTTCGAGCGTCACGAGCCCCAGACGCCGCGCCGATTCGCGCGTGGGCGGCAGGTGTTCGAGCACCCAGTAGAGGGGCACCAGCATCAGCGGCCAGCGCCGGCCGGGGCCGAGCACGTACCACGGCCGCAAGATCGTCGCGGGAATTCCGCTTTCGCGCACCATCTTCTCACCTTCGGCTCGCACGGCGATGTAGAACTTCATCACCGGCGCGGGCTGCGCCACGCTCACGTAAACGAAATGGCGAACGCCCGCTTCGCGCGCGGCTGAAATCGCAGCCGTGATCGAGCCCAAATCGATCGCCCGGAATTCATCCTTCTTAGCCGGGTTCGGATGCGTCACGCCGACCAGTTGCACGAACGTATCCGCTGGCGCAATCGCAGCCGCAAACGACTTCTTCTGAAGCGCGTCGCCCACCACGGCCTGGCAGCCGGGCGGCAGCTTGCGTTCCGAACCGGGCCGTGCCAGCGCCCGCACGGTGTGGCCGCGCCGCATCAATTCCGCGATGAGCGCGCGGCCCATGAAGCCGGTCCCGCCGGTGACGAAAACGTGGTGAACGCTGCCGGAAGCTTCGCTCAATGACGAATCCTGTTTTGAATTTTCGGCCCGGTGCCGCACGCGGGTGTTGGCGGAATCTAACCTTGCGCCTCGCAGCTGTCAAGTTTGCGCAGACTGCGCTCGCGCGGAAATCGAAGCGGTGCCAATGCAGAGTTTTCCCCGAGTCGTTGCAGTTTCATAGCGAAACAATCCAGGCTCATCTGTTCCAATCGTTTCACTGTGAAACATCGAGGGGCTTGCGGAGTTCCAGCACTATCCCGCTATTGGCGCCGACGAATCGAATTCCTACCATTGTCCCGTCATGAAAGCCAAAACGCTAATGAACGTAAGGAGAGCAATTCCTTTCGTGCTGCTCGCGGCACTGGGAACAATTCTTTATATGCGCGCGAGCGAGCCGCGCAAGATGCCTCTCCTGAATCCCGCCTCGACGTCCAAAATTTCGCCGCGGCCGCTGCGTGTCTCCGCGTCTCGAGAGTTTGCGATTCGCCGCGTGTACGGCCACTCGATCGTACGAGGGGGCGTCCACTCCGTGGAAGAATTGAAGCGAGTGATCGTCGCGGACCCGCTCGCCGCCGAGCACTACGCGGGGTTTGACGTCACGAAGGCTTACGTCACGAGACTTCCCCATGACGGCTTCTACTTCCTCTCGTATCAGTTGAACCACAAGATTTATTTCACGTCCGCCTTACGCTTGATTCCCGGCGGCGAGGAAGTCCTCACTGACGGCCAGACCTTCATCCTCACGCGTTGCGGAAATGAGATCGTGAATTCGGCTCACGGTCCTGTGGATCCGAAAGAGGAGCCGATGGACTTGGACATCGTTGTCGCCGAGGCGCCTGCCGTGACTGGGCTCGCGGACGGTCCCTCTACGAGTCCAGCGTCCGCGGCTCCTCCTTCGGAATCGGGCACGCCGCCGCAGTCGCCGACGGTGGCGAGCGGCGGCGCGCCTCCTTCCGGCGGTGATGGTGGGCCACCCCCGATCTATTTCCCGTCGCTGGGCGGGGGCAGCGGCACGGTGTCGCAGATCTCGGCCGATGATCTTAGCCGGTCCGCGGAAGTTGTCCTGATTTCTTGGGGATTGGTCGTAATCCTGGCCTGGAAGTTTCTGCCCCGATGAAACTCCGCGGCGCGATCCTGTTGACGCTCGTTCTCTTCTTCATCTTCGCGTTTCCCGCAATCGTGGAAGCGCATTGGACGGTGTGGGGTCCGGCGTACGTTCGTCTATTGCTCGCAGCCTGCCGACAAGTCGCGCCGTCACAGCGCATCGTGCAATTCGGCACGCAGCTGTACAGCAGCTCGGTCGAGGTCACGGTATTGCCGCAGTGCACGGGGCTGGAAATGTTGCGGACCTACAGCATCCTGTTCGGGGTGGTGATGGTGCTCAGCTGGAGGCGTTCGCAGCGGCCTTTGATGCTGATGCTTTATTTGGGCGGCCTCGTCACGCTGTGGACGGCGAACTTCTGTCGCAACGTCGTCATGGGCATCGGCCGGTACGAGCCACAAGGTTGGACGGCAGCGGTCGTCTTCGCGGTGTTTGTTTTCGCCGCTTATCCGACGCTCATGCCTCGCCGGGCAATGTCCCCCGAGAATCGCGGCGCGGCGCGGTAAGGAGCTCTCTGAGGCGCCGGCGCAGCTTCGATCGGCCGCGAAAGAGGCGCGTTCGGACCGTGCCGGAGGTCAGTCCCAGATGGCGCGCGGTTTCACGCGTCGAGAGTTCGTTCACATCGCGCAAGAGATAGACGCTGCGCAAGTGCGGTTCCAGTTCCGCGATGGCGCGTGCCAGCATGTGGCGGCGCTCGACCACGGCATAGTGGCGTTCGGGGTCGGGCCACCGCGAAGCATATTCTCGCGGCGCCGAGTTCTCCTCGGCCGGTGACGCAGCGTCGTCGAGCGGAATCAGCCGTTTTGAGTGACGGCGGCGCAAGGCCGTGATGGACTCGTTGATCGCGATCCGCCCGACCCACCCTCCGAAATTCCCGCCGTCGTTGAAGTTATCCAAATGCGTTTGCACGCGCAGGAGAGTTTCCTGCCGCACATCCTCGGCATCTTCGACGCTATGAGTGATTCGCAACGCCGCGCCGTAGATGGAACCGGCAAAGCGCTCAGCGAGCATTTCCAGGGCGTTCGAGTTGCCGTCGCGCGCGCTCGAGATCAGATTACCGAGGCCCGAAAAACCGAGATCCGCTGCGGGAAAAGTCGTGGTAGCCATGCCCGGTATAACGCAGGCAGAAGACCACACGCCGTCGGAACTAAGGCTTTCTATTTCAGTGAGATAGATCGAACTGGCAGGCCCTGGGTGACCGGTTCCGGGACAAACTGTCGCAAAACCGGGCAAATCAACTCGGCGTGAGTGAGGTGACGCGAACCCGCGTATTGCCGAGCTTGCATCCTAGTGTTCCTCCGCCGCGCGCGCTGCCCTGCAAGAAGGAGGAGCGTAGCGCGCGCAGCAGGGGCCACCCTGAGATTACCGCGTATGTTGCAAATTGTTGGTGACCGAAAAAACTCCCGGCACTTCGTTTGCGCGGATATTGGCGATTTCGCTGTCCGCCTGAGTGTCCACGACGCCGGCCAGCGTCACGTGTCCGTTGTCCACGATGATCCGGATGGAAGGGAGCGTCCCGAACCCATATCGGGAGAGGGCCGGATTGCCGTAGATGGCGCGGTACTCGGCCCGGCGGATCTGGTCGTCAAACGACGAGGGTGGCAAAACCTCGATCTGATCCACCACGTTCGTGACTCCCGCAATCCGCTTCACCGAGTTCGTGGCCTCATCTTTCAGATAGGGCCGAGTGACTTGCCCGGCGAGCGTCACCTCACTGCCGTTCACTTGATACTCCAGATTGTCGAACACACTGAGCCACGGCAGCATTACGAGTTCGTGCCGGACTTGGCTCACCAGCGCATTCGACGAATTTGGGGCCGAAGCGCTGGGTCTCGACGGACTCCCCGCCAGGGCAGTGCCGATTCCGAGTGGAAAGAACGCCAGTCCAGTCACCAGAAGCGAAGCAACAAATGTTCTTGGGCGCGATAGCATATTTGTCTCCTTCCTACACCACTTCGGACTATCGCCCCTAACCGTTCCATTCGCCCACAAAGAGTAAGATGCAATCTCCGAGGAAAAGGTGAACCGGGGGATTGCAAACTCGCAGCACACGTCAACCGAAGTCGCCGTTATTTCTGCTAGGATACTTTCACGCTTTTTCCCAGCCCGAGTGTGGCTGGGAAAGGAGAATCCCGTGTGGGTGGTCGCACATCGTGGGGCCTCGGCCCACGCACCGGAAAACACCATCGCGGCCTACCGCCGCGCCGTGGAGCTGGGCGCGCGCTTCATCGAGACCGATCTGCAGTTGACGCGCGATGCCCGCCTCGTCGCGTTGCACGACGAAACCCTGGACCGCACCACCAATGGCCAAGGGCCGGTCCATGCGCTGACGCGTGACGAAGTCTGTGCCCTCGATGCCGGATCGTGGTTCCATTCTTCGGACGGCCGATCCTACGCGGGCGAACGCGTGCCCGCGCTTCGCGAAGTTCTGCAATTCGCGCGCGAATCCGATGTGGTCTTTTATTTGGAGTTGAAGGGCGGCTCCACTTGGGGCGCCGAGCACGCGCTGGTGTCCGCCTTGCGCGATTCCGGCGAGGCCACGCGCGCAGTGGTACTCTCATTCCACACCGGGCAGCTCGAGGCCATCCGACGTCTGGACGATACGCTGATGACCGGCTTTCTCTACGACGCTCCGCTGACCGATTCAATCCCCCGCGCCATGCGCGCGGGGGCGCGGCAACTCGTGCCCCACCACACGCTGATCACGCCGGAATTGATGAAGGCTGCCGGTGAAGTCGGCCTGCAGGTGATCGCTTGGACCGTTAACGACGAAGCGCGGATGCGCGAGCTGCAACAATTGGGCGTGAGCGGAATCATGAGCGATTATCCCGAGCGCGTGATTCACGCCCTCGAAGCGCCGCCCGGCGGACCGAAGTAGTCCGTCCTCTCCCGAAACAGCGCCGCAAATTGCGCAAGCGTGAGCCGCTCCGCGCGCACGTGGGGATCGATTCCCGCGGCTTCGAGAATGTGTTTCGCAGCCGCCTCTTTGAGAGACGCCCGCAAATTATTCCAAATCGTCTTTCTCTTTTGCGCGAAGCACAGCTTCACAAACTCAAAAAATACCGCCTCATCCTTAATCCCAAGTTCCGCTCCCGCCCCGGGCAAGGGAAGACTCACCAGCGCCGAGAACACTTTCGGCGGAGGCTGAAATGCGCCCGGCGGAATCCGCAAACGAATCGCAGGCTGCGAATAATATTGCGCCAGCACCGAGAGGTAGCCGTACGCGCGGCTGCCGGGTTGCGCCGTCAGCCGCTCGGCCACCTCCAACTGAATCACCACATGTATCGCTTTAATGCGCGACGCCGATTCAAACAGCCGGTGCAAGATCGGCGAAGTAATGTAATAGGGCAAATTCCCGTAAACGTAGAACCGATCCGCGTCCTCGCTCGCGGCATGAACGATTGCGGGCAGGTCGAGCGCCAATACATTGCCCGAAACAACTTCGACGTTAGGAAGACGCGCAGCCACTTCGCGCAACCGCGGCGCCAGCGACGCATCCATTTCGACCGCCACCAAGCGTCGCACTCGCCGCGCCAGCCGGCCGGTCATCTCGCCGTGGCCTGCGCCGATCTCCAGCCACACGCCGTCCGCCGCCGGGCGCATCGCCGCAAGAATCTTCTCGCGCCAGCCTTCCCCAGTCAGAAAATGTTGGCCAAGCTTCTCAGGAGTCACGGTCGCTTTGTCAATTCTCTCGAATCTATCCAGCTCAGTTTGAATGCATTCGTACCGAAGCGCCCCAAGCGTCGCAATAGACGCAAGTGTAATACACGCCGGGAGCTCGAAACGCCGCAAGAATGGTATTGACGGTGCGGAAGCCATTCTGCAATATTTGCGGCAATGGGCCGCCGAGTTATTTACGTCGTTAGCTTACTCGTTGCATTTTCAGCGCTGGCTTCCGCCGATCAAAAGCCCTGGATCGAGATCCGCAGCCCCCATTTCCGTGTTCTGACAAACGGCGGCGAAAAAAACGGCCGAAAAGTCGCCCGCGATTTTGAAGAAATGCGCTACGTGTTCGCTTCTCGATTCCCCAGCTACCGGTTGGAGTCGGGCGCTCCGCTTGTAATCCTTGCCGCGCGCGACGAAGAGACCGCGAAGTCCCTCGAGCCCTTGCTATGGAAGAGATCGGGGGCTAAGCCCTTGGGGCTTTACTATCACGGCTGGGAAAAGCAGTACGCCCTCGTTCGATTGGACACGTGGAGTGAGACCCTGAGTGGCGAGCAAATTGTTTTCCACGAGTACACCCACTCAATTCTGCACATGAACCTGCACTGGTTGCCGCTATGGATGGACGAAGGGATTGCAGAATTTTATGCTTACACGCAGTTTGACGAGAATCGCATCGTTCTCGGCAGCCCCACCGTGCGGTTCCGCGTCTTGCGCTCTCTGCCCCCGATTCCTATAGAGACGCTGATCGCCGTAGATCACAACTCGCCCTACTATCACGACGAAGACAAAGTCGATTTGTTTTACGCCGAGTCGTGGGCACTGGTGCATTTCATGACCTTCGGCCCTGGAATGGAAGGCGGCGCTAAGATCAGTCAGTTCTTCGATCTTCTGCAGAAACGCGTCGAACAGAAGCAGGCATTTCTGCAGGTGTTTGGCGATTTCAAGAAGATGGACTTTGCATTGAGCCAATACGTCTCCGGCCTGACTCTGCCCGCAGGTGCTATTGGCGCCCCGCCTCACTTGGATGAGACCACTTTTACCTCTCGCGACTTGAGCATTGCGGAAACCGAGGCCGAACTGGGGGGCTTCCACCTTTGGAACCACTACCCCCCCGGCGCGAGGCCTCTGGCAGAACAGGCGATTAAGGACGACCCTAAGATGGGCCTTCCCCACGAAGAGGAGGGCTTCCTCCTATTCCAAGAAGGGAAGACCGCCGCGGCCGAAGACGAATTTTCGCAGGCCGTCGCGCTTGACCCGAATCTCTATCTCGCGCTCTTCGCCAAGACCATGCTTTCCCCTTTACCCACGTCGGATACGCCCTCTGACGAAAACGCGTTCCGCCTCGCGCTCATAAGCGTGCTGAGCTTGAACCCCAAATTCGCACCCGCCTACGTCCAACTGGCGCGTCTTGCGCTCCGCCAGGGGAAGTTCGAAGAAGCCTTGAGTTTCTCGAACACGGCCGAGGACTTAGAGCCGTGGCGGGCGGGCTATCACGTTCAGACAGGCCAGATTCTTCTTCGTATGGGAAAAGGCCGCGATGCAGCCGCGTTTGCGCAGTATGTGGCGCCGCGCTGGTTTGGGTCTGACCACAACGAAGCGGTTGAGCTATGGAATGAGGTGCCCGCCGATCAGCGGCCCGCCGGGGATGCTCCTTCCGAAACTGCGCCGAGGGATACTCAAGAGGTGGGCGGCACAATCAAGACGGTCACGTGCGGCGAGCAGGAGAAGGATTGGGCTTTCGTGTTGGATCACGCCGGCCAGACGCTCACGTTCCGCCGTAAGGGCGGTTTTGACGGCGGCTTCTCCGACACGCTTTGGTACGGAGAAGATCATTTCGGATGGTGCCACAATCTCGAGGGCTTGCGAGCGGTCGTGCATTATCGGCCGCCCTCTGACTCCACGTACTCGGGTGACCTGGCAGAATTAGAGATTCGCAACGATCTCCCGCCCTCGCCCCCTACCGCAACCCAGCAAGCAGCTCCAGCGACTCCCAACGCGGGCCACTAAAGCCTCGCCCGATTCTGCAGCGTTCGCGTAAGTCAGAGGATCTTTTCTCACGGCCTTGACGCAAGCGAGCGGTTTCAGTAAGTTCAGCTCACCCAACCTGGGGGACGATGAAAATTCTGTTTGCCGCATCCGAAGGCTTGCCCTATTCCAAGACGGGCGGCCTCGCCGACGTTGTGGAAGCGTTGCCGAAGGCGCTGGTCGCGCTGGGCCATCAAGTCAGCGTCATCCTCCCAAGGTATCGCGGCAATCCAGCGTCGCCCGTATTTCTTCGCAGCCTCACGCTGGGTTTCGGCGATGGTCTGCGATTTCCCTCCATCACTGGGGGAGGCTCGAAGAATGGCGTGAGCTATTTCTTCGTGGATGATCCGGAATATTTCGATCGTGAGCAGCTCTACGGCGTCGGCGGCAAGGATTATCCCGACAACGCCTTGCGCTTCGGCGAATTCTCGCGCGCCGTGGTGGAATTTGCAAAACGCGGCTGGGAGCCGGACATCATCCATTGCCACGATTGGCAATCGGCCTTGGTTCCCGTGATCCTCCGCACGCAGTACAAAGCCGATTCCGCCCTAAACGGTGTGCCGGTCGTCTTCACGATTCACAATATGGGCTATCACGGGGCGTTCCCGCGCACGATTCTTCCCGAGTTGGACCTCGATCCCACTCTTTTCCGCATGGACGCCATGGAGTTCTACGGCAAGGTGAATTTTCTCAAGGGCGGCCTCATCTACTCGGACTATCTCACCACCGTCAGCCGCAAATACGCCCAGGAGATTCAGACCGCAGAGTACGGTTGCGGCCTCGATGGCGTAATCAAGAATCGCGCCGATCGCCTGCACGGCATCTTGAATGGCGTGGACTACACCGTGTGGAGTCCCGAGCAGGACACGCTGATTGCCGCGCATTATTCCGTTCGCGATTTGACGGGCAAGCGCGCCTGCAAGAAGGATCTCCTCGAGCAATTCGGCCTGCCCACGAAGAGCGCGCAAAATCTCGATCGCCCGCTAATCGGCATCGTCTCGCGCTTCGCCGCGCAAAAGGGATTCGATCTCGTCGAGGAAATCGCTCCTGAATTGGTGAAGCTCAATGTGGCCATCGTCGCGCTGGGCGCCGGCGAACAGCGCTACGAGAAACTCTTCCGCGACCTCGCGGCGCGCTTCCCGGAAAAAGTCGCCGTCAAAGTCGCCTTCGACAATACGCTCGCGCACAAGATCGAGGCCGGTTCGGACATGTTCCTCATGCCCTCGCGCTACGAGCCTTGCGGACTCAATCAAATCTACAGTCTTCGCTACGGCACCGTGCCTGTAGTTCGCGCAACCGGCGGCCTCGACGACACGATCGAATCCTTCGACCCGCGCGCCGGGAAGGGAACCGGGTTTAAGTTTCAGGCTTATGAGCCGGCCCCGCTCCTGGCCGCGATTCGCGAGGCGCTCGCCGTTTATTCCGACGCCAAAGCCTGGCGACAGGTACAATTGAACGGCATGGCTAAAGACTACTCCTGGGCCACGTCCGCCGCCGAGTATGCCAGGCTGTACGAAGTGGCCAAGAAGAGTAGAAACCGAAAGGCCCTAGCATCATCTAATTAGGGCGCAGTAAAATGACCGAACCGAGACCCGCCTGCCGTTAGGCAGGACAGGCAGCTCCCAAGAGGAATAAACTCGATGGCTGACAACGTAAACAGCGTCAACGACAGCACGTTCCAGGCGGAAGTGATTGACGCCAGCAGCACCCAGCCCGTCATGGTAGATTTCTGGGCCGATTGGTGCCGACCCTGCCACATGCTCGCCCCCACCGTGGGCGAAATCGCCACGGCCTACGCCGGCAAGCTAAAGGTCGTCAAACTGAACGTGGACGAGAGCATGAACACCGCCGGCAAATTCAATATCCGCGGCATCCCCACTCTCCTGATCTTCAAAGGCGGCCAGGTCGCCGACCAGATCGTCGGCGCCGTCCCTAAAGACGCCATCACTAAGATCGTGGATAAGCACGTCTCGTAACAGGGCTGGAGCCCGAGCAGTCTCGGGTTGAGGTTTGAATGTAGCGCCACCCTTCAGGGTGGCATCTGCGGTTTTGGTTTTGTTCCCTCGGCGCGACGCAGCGCGCAGAACGAACTAGAAGTGGCAGGAAGCCGCGCCGCGCTTCTCTAGATACCGTTGGTGGTACTCCTCGGCGCGATAGAACGTCCCTGCCGGCGTAATCTCCGTCGCAACAGGCTTGTGGAATCTCCCAGACGCTTCGAGCGCCGCCTTGGCCTTCTTCGCGGTTGCTTCGTGCTCCGGCGAGTGAAAGAAAATCGCCGTGCGATACTGCGTCCCGAAGTCCGGTCCCTGCCGGTTCACCTGCGTGGGATCGTGCAAGTG
>Ga0209415_10002780_pt1 | contig 32750 bp, 24 predicted proteins | sample PeaSoiSIISIP2007_FD_187696 | JGI IMG/M metagenome (GOLD analysis project Ga0209415, IMG submission 187696) | Peat soil microbial communities from Weissenstadt, Germany - SII-SIP-2007 (SPAdes) (version 2) | ecosystem: Environmental > Terrestrial > Soil > Wetlands > Peat | place: Germany... | reverse complement strand
GTCGATGGAGTGACGGGAACATCCAACTCCAAATTCGCGAAGCCATAGCCCTTGTCGATGAGCATTTCATCGCCGCGCGCGACGAGCACGGTACCCATGAACACTTTGCGCGAGACGGAGTCCTGGATGATTTGTTCCATGCGAGTAGCAGTGGAAGGCGTTTGTGGACTTGCACCGCCAGAACCAAACGCAGGGCTCCGCGAATTCACGCACAGCGTGGCAGCGCTTATAAACGAGGTGACTGCCGTGAGCACGAGGATACGATTTATTCGGATCACGATGGATCTCCTGTTAATTAGGGTGTCGGCTTGATATGCGGCTCCGCCCGGTGGCACAAGCCTCTCGATTTTCTTATCTGCCCGATGTTGTCCATCTGATATCGCGCGCAAATAAATCTCGCGCGTATCTCTCCAGGTCTACTTTGGTTTGTAGTAGTTCGGGAACGCAGGAACAGTTGGTTTGGGCACAGGATGTTGCTTCAACTCTTCGAGAAGCACCGCGATCGCCTTTTCGAGTTGAGGATCGCGGCCCTCGCGCCAGGCCTTCGGGTCCATTTCCACCTCGATATCGGGTGGGACGCCTTCGTTCTCGATTCCCCAATGGCCATCGGTCGTGAAGAATGCAAGACTCGGCGCGGTAATGCTTCCGCCATCGATTAAGGGCGGGTATCCAGTGGTACCCACTTCTCCGCCCCAGGTTCTCTCGCCGATCAAGGGACCCAAGCCAACGTGATGGAAATACCATGGAATCAAGTCGCCGCCCGAGCCCGCGTATTGATTGATGAGCATAGCTTTGGGGCCGAAAATTGCTTCACCAGGTTCGGTTGTGACAGCGCCGTCGGGCGTGAACCAATAATTTAAAAGTTTGAGCTGAAGGTAGTTGATGATGTAGTCGGCCGATTGTCCGCCACTGTTGAAGCGGTCATCGATAATCACACTCTCCTTGCCCACTTGCGAGAAGAAGTAGCGGTTGAAAGACGTATAGCCACCGGTGCCTGTGTCCGGCAGATAGACGTAGGCGACGCGGCCGCCGCTCAAGCGGTCCACTGTACGTAGGTTGGTCTGCACCCATTCGCGGTGACGCAAAGAAATTTCATCGCCGATGGGGATTACCGTAACGTCGCGTGAATCGGAACCCTGCGCATTCGGACCGACCTTGAGCACAACCTGCTTGTTCGCAGTGTTCAAGAAAAATCTGTAGATATCGTCGCTGCTATGAAGCTCGCGTCCGTTCACGGCGAGCAGATATTCGCCGTGTTTTACCTCCACGCCCGGTTCGGTCAGCGGTGCGCGAAGGCCAGGATTCCAATTTTCTCCGCTATAAATTTTGACAAAGCGGTAGCGGCCGTTTTCTGTAGTGTAATCGGCGCCCAGCAACCCCACCGAAACGGGCGGGACCTCCGGGATATCGCCTCCCGCAACAAACGTGTGGCCGACCGAAATTTTCCCGAGCATCTCCACAAAGAGATAATTCAGATCCGCGCGGCTCACGATTCCGGGAAGGTAGGCAGCGTACTGTCTTTCGGCAGCGGCGAGATCCAGGCCATGGTAATTCTTGGCATAAAAATAGTCGCGCTCGATGCGCCAGGCCTCATTGTACATCTGCTTCCATTCTTCACGAGGGTTCACAGAAACCTGTATGGCGTCCATGTCCAGTAGCCCCGCGCCGGGCTTCATCGGTGCGGCCGTGGAGGCGATTCCCCATTTTGGACCCTGGCGGAATATATACTTCTCTCCATTAAAGGACAGCCGGAAATTATCGATACCCGACGCCATCGGGACCGATTTGTGGTCCGCCAGCGTAAATTTCAACAACGTGATCGACCCACCGCCACCAAGCGGCGAGGCGCCAGGCTGTCCCTGCTCCACGTAGAGTTCGCCCTCCTTACCTGCGGCGAGCCCGGCATAGCCGGCGGGAGGCAGCGGCAAGGCCAGAATGCGCTGGCTGATATCCTCGAAATCAATCTGTACATTATTCGCGACAGATTCCGCAGCGCGGCCCTTCTCATTTCTATCCACATCAGCCGTGGGCTTCGTTTTATCGGCCGCACTCTGAGCCGCGACTTTCTCCTCATCGCTCTCCGGCTTCAGCGGCGACGCGATGCCTTTGCGGAGTATGGCCACATATACGCTGCGCGTGACGTTGTGACCGAGACTCGACATATCCAGAGGCACTTTCGTTGGCCCCGAATTCGTGCTGGCAGTGAAGTAAAGATACTTGCCGCCTCTATCGAAGACTACGTATTCCGCGTCGCTGAGTCCGTCGGTGATTTGCGTCGACTTCTTTGAATCCAGCGAATAGACGAAAACAGCACGCATGTGGTTGGTGAGAAGTTTCGTGTAAGCAATCCAGCGGCTATCCGGGGACCACGACGAGTGGATCGCCCCGCCAAAAGAAAAATACGTGTCCGTGTCGATTTTCACCGGAGATGGATTATTCAGGTCGACGTACCAAAGATTCAGATGTTTGTCTCTATATGTGATTTTACTGCTGTCGGGCGACCATGCCGGATCGAAGAAATATGACGGTGGATTTCCCAAACTGATCGCGCGCGCGGTTCCCATGCCATCCTGATTCTTGATGTGCAGGGCATACTCGCCGGAAGCGTCCGAAAAGTAAGCGATCGATTTCCCGTCGGGCGACCAGGCGGGCGAGTGATCGGCAACAGCGGGAGAATTCGTGATGTTGCGGGCATCGCCCTTCTCGGCGGGGACGGTGAGGATTTCGCCGTGCGCTTCGAATACCGCGCGCGCCCCCGTTGGAGAGATATTGGCATCCAGAACGTGGTCGGCCACCTTTTCGAAGTGCGTGCGGACCTCGGGGAAATCGCCTCGGATACTTACGCGAACCTCGTGCTCGCGCCCGCTCGCGAGATCAAACAGGTGGAGCGAGCCGAATTGTTCATAAACGATCGCGCCGGGCCCCGCTGAGGCTGATAGGATGTCCATACCGCGGTTTTCGACGACGCGCGAAACGCCTTTCGAGTCTGCCTGGTAGGCGTAGAGAGTGACTGGCTCGGTACGGGCGGAAAGAAAATAAATCCTATTGCCCACCCACATGGGATTAAAGTCACTGGCATTTTCGTGTGGCACTTTTACGGTTTCGGAATCAGCGAGATTCGCGATCCACACCTGCGACGCCAACCCGCCGTGATAATGCGCCCAGAAAGCATGCCTGAGCGGAACGCCTAAGAAAAAAATCTCGCGCGGAAGCGGCGTGTAAGCCAGATGGGTGCCATCCGATGAGTACGATCCTTGATAACCCATCGGCAGCGGAATCTCATTGGTCGGACCGCCTTCCGTCGAAATCGTGTAGAGCTGCTCGAAGCGGATCGAATAACTCTTCAGCGAAGACCTGAAAAGAACGTTCTTGCCATCCGGAGTCCAGCCTTCCACCGTGTCAGGACCCCGACCGAAGGTCAACTGGCGCGCCTCCCCACCTTCGGCGGGCATCAGATACACGTCGTAGTTGCCGCCATACTGCGCTGTGAATGCGATCCACTTGCCATCGGGCGAGAAGTGCGGATTTGATTTTTGTCCAGGGCCGCTCGTGAGTTGTAGTGCCGTGCCGCCTTCTCGGCTAACGCTCCAGAGTTCGCCGCCGTAAGCGAAAACGATGTGCGTGGCGTTCAGCGTGGGAGTTTGCATCAGCAATGGTTCTTCAGTTTGGGCCGAAAGTGCGCCGCAAGAAGAGAAAACAAGAGCCAAAATCACGATCCATTTTTTCATTTGAAATCTCCATTCATTGAAAAGCTTTCCCTCGCGCGCCTCAATGACAAATCACTCGCCCATTCCGAACCAACCATAAAATTGAAATGAAGCTAAATCGTAATATCGCGAACCAACCCAGTCGCCCTTCCGATCACCGCCAGTGTCACTGCAGTCGAGAAAGTGGCAGCCAGAAAAAGAAGACCGGCAATGAATTTCAAATTCGCCTCGACCATTCTATTAAACCGAATCTCATGGATTCGCAGCCTTCGCGATGTCGATCCGCTTGAATTGCATGCCGCGGACAGTGAATTCCGCCACATTGCCGTCTTGATCCAAAGAGAACGTCAACCGCGTTTTCCCTCCAAACATGGCGACAAACGTGTCGTAGTGAAAATGTTCGAGGTCCGTATTGATGGAATAGAAATGCAGCTTAAGTTTTCCGTCCTGCATCACAACTTCTGAATCGCCATAGATTTCGTTATGGTATTTTCCGGCATACGCTGAAAGATCGCGAGACGGATGAGTGCCGAGCGTGCGCTTCGACTCCCACACTTGACCGCCTCTTCCCGGCGCCGTTAGGTCCGCCTCCATTTTCTGGAATCGTTTGCTCCATCCAGCATCCGGCAATTGCAGCAGTTGGTCGGCGATCTGATTGCTCAAGACCTGGCGGTACAAGCTGGACTTATTGATGACCACGAAATATCCGGTGTGAATCTCAGGAATCAGAACGACCATGGTAGCGAACCCATCGATATCGCCTGCGTGCAGGATGAGTTGGTGGCCGTGATAATCCTGCACGAACCAGCCCAGGCCATAGCTGAGCTGGATGGAATCCGGAAAAAATACGGTCGGAATTTCGCTGTCTGGCGGGATCACCACCTGCGGAATGTGCATTTCGCGCATGTTCTTTTCGGAGATTAGTCGTTTTCCTTCGTACACGCCGCCGTTAAGTTGAAATATGAGCCATTTGGACATATCGCGCGCGCTGGAATTGATCGAACCGGCCGGACCCACGCTGTCAATGTTGTGCCACTTGATGGCTTTGGCCGTGCCGTCTGGATTCTGCCCGTGAGGTGTAGCGAAATCCGACGATTTCTGGGCGTCAATGGCGCTGGTGTCCGACTCAGTCATGCCCAGGGGTTGAAAGATCCGCACTTTCACAAAGTCGTCCCAGGTAGTGTGCGTAACTTGCCCGACTGCGTACCCGGCGGCGACGTACATGAGGTTTTGATATTGGAACGTCGCGCGAAATCCGGCGTTTGGTTTCGCGAACGCGAGATGGCGAATCAATTCTTCGCGGGACGCTTCTGGACGGATGGACCAGAGCAAATCGATCCCCGGCACTCCAGTGCGATGCACCAGCAAATCGCGTATCGTCACGTTCTCATCAGCCTCAGGGTCGTAAAGGTGAAAAAACGGTATGTATTCGTTTACTTTGCCATCCCATTGCATCTTCCCCTCGTCGACGAGCATGGCAATCGCTGCGGAAGTAAAGGCCTTCGTGCAGGACCCGATGTCGAAGAGTGTGTCGGGCGTGACTGGCTGGTTTGTGCCGACGTCGCGGACGCCGAAACCTTTCATGTAAACAGCGGATCCATCTTTAACAATTGCGACGGAGGCTCCCGGAACCTTCCATTCCTTCATTGAGGCGTTTACGTACTGCTCCAGAGTTGACCAGTCGGGCGCTTTCTGTCCGAAACACACCCTCGCAGATCCGTTTAAGAGGGCCAGCAGCGCAGCACCCCGGATAATCGGCTTCCAGTTCATCAATCTTCTCCACTTCGGACAATATTCTCGCCCAAGAGCAGGCGCTTTCCCGAGTATAGGAAACGTAATTCATGGCAGCATCCTGGCCTTCGCCTTGGAGCAGGTCGGGCTTGCATTTGCGTTTGCGTGATGGAGATATAAGGCCGGATGATTAACAATGTCAAGGACAATCGCAACACGCTGGCGTTGCCATCTTTGAATTTGCACCATTTGTTTCAGCGTGATAGTTGCTAGACGAACAGCGATGCAATTCGTCTTGCAGAGTCCCACTGGAAAAAGAAGCTCTTCTCTTCAGTGGGTTTAGCGTTTCTCAGAAGGCGGAGGGAGTGAAATCTGTCATCTGGCCGGCCTCTTACTGAAGCCTTCGGCGATAGTCAACCGGCCGCCCTTCTCGATCTCAGATGTGCAGCGACTCAATGCACTGACCAGCCGGAAATTTTGTACCACTACGGATAAGTGCAGCCGCTGACCGTGAAATTGGATTTGGCGGGAGCTGGGCGCAAACGAGAAGCAGTGATAGACGTCTGCGCACTTGCACCGCCAGAACCAAGCGCAGCGTTTCGTGGGATCATAACGCTGAATGCAACATTTGTTGCAATACAATGAAGTCCGAATAATTACAAGTTATCCGTATTCGTCTGCGGCACTCCGATCAGGCTCGGTGCAGGTCGGGACTTCGTTGTTCCAACCACTAGTGAGCGCCCCGCTGCTTGATCACGATCCGGCGAACCGTAACCGCCCGTTGATCACCACAGTGTGCCTTCCCTATCGCAGCCTTGATCTTGGGGGGGGAACACGGTCGAGCCAGAATTACTCGGAGGGCTCTTTCTTCTGGCGGGAGAGAAAGCGCTATATGTACTTCGGACCCTTCCTCGATGGCCGCAGCCCGCACTACACGAAAAGCCTTAGGCGAACAGCAACTCAAGAGTAATGCGGGAGCCCTCAAACTGACTGCCCAACCGGCGGGAACTTTAGATTTTGGCGGTAGTTTCGACTGAGAGTCAATTCAGTTCCATCCAAAAGTGTGACGAGATAGTCGCCATGAAACATCGGCTTCAGCTCGCGAATTCTGTCAACATTCACCATTGTGGAGCGGTGAATGCGGGCAAACTTTGCGGGGTCGAGACGGCTTTCGAGTGCTTGTAGAGTCTCGCGAATCATATGCGACTCACGGCCTTCGTAAATACGTACGTAATTGTCGGCTGCCTTTATCCAGTTGATTTCGTCAACCCGCAGAAAGAAGATTCGTCCGCTCGAGCGGACTACAAGACGCGTGAGATGTTTCTGGCGGGACTGAAGATCGGTCAGCAACCCCGCGATGCGTTCGTTCCAGATGCCACTGCGTGATTGGTGAAGCTGCTCCTTGGCACGATTCAACGCGGCCTGGAAGCGTTTCCGGTTAAAGGATTTCAGAAGGTAGTCCAGGGCATACGCTTCAAATGCGCGGACTGCGTACTGATCGTGCGCCGTAACAAAAATTACGGCAGGCATTTGTGCCTGCGCACCAGCCATGGCTTCGATCACGCCGAAACCATCCACTTCCGGCATTTGCACGTCGAGAAAAATAAGGTCCGGTGCGGTATTTGCGACCGTGGAGATGGCTTGCTTTCCATCAACGCATTCGCCAACTATCTCGATCTCCGGGTCACCTGCGAGCAGGGTGCGGATTCGCTCGCGGGCCAGCGCTTCGTCGTCCACGATAATCGTTCGAAACTTCAATGGGAAACCGCGCCTTTGGTCAAAACCTCGAGGCCCGTCGTCGAAACTCGGAATGGGAACGCCAATCTTACTAGTGCGCCCCCGCCCTCCACATTCCCGCATTCAAAACGATGTTGGGTGCCAAATTGTTTTTCGAGCCTTGCACGCGTGCTGGATAACCCAACCCCGTTTCGCAGGACTGGTGCGGCAGGAAAGCCTGGTCCGTCATCGATGACTTCGAGTACAAGCAAGTTGCCGTCGCGTTTGGCACGCACGGTGACGTTACCGGGGGAAGATCGCGTGGCTATCCCGTGTCGAATCGCGTTTTCCACGATTGGCTGCAGGATCAGGTACGGCGTACCAGCATCGAGCGTCTCGGGCTGGATATCCATCCGAACTGTGAGCCGGTCTTGAAATCGGGTACGTTCAATGTAAAGGTAGCGCTCCAGAAACTGCAATTCCTGCGCGAGAGGAACTTCATGAACGCCTATATTCTCAAGGGTGACACGCAGGAGATCACTCAATTGGGCGATCATTCCATCAGCGGCCTCTGGGTCTTTGTGCACCAGGGTTGAGATGGCATTGAGTGTATTGAAAAGGAAATGTGGATGTAATTGCATGCGCAGAGCCTGAAGTTGCGCTTGAGCGAGTTGCCCAGAGAGTTCCGAGAAACGGAGTTCGCCCTCCTTATAGCGGCGATAATAACTAACTGCCTGGGTAGCGAGGACAAGAACCCAGTAAGTCAGCAGATTCTGTTGGAATACGAAAATCAGCCCCACTGCTCCTGGCAGCCCCAGAACGTAGTGTCGAAAAACATTGTTTAGCCACCATTCAATGAGCGACACAGCAACGCCGGTGACGAGGTGAAGTGCGGCATTGCTTATCCAATGCTTGCGTTCAACAGGAAATCTGAGGGCCAGCCAAATTACAAAAGGGATCGCCAGTCCCCACAAGTACCACTCGCCGAAGTTCAATTTCAGGATGATGCGCGCATGAGCTATGCCGCCGGAGTATTTGTAAGAAAGGTATGTCTGGCTGGAGAAAAATAAGGCCACAATCGTCAAGGCCAAGAAGCCCAGAACCCACGGATACAAGCGTTTCTGAATCATTTCCCGTCCTTACTCTCTACCTCATTTGCACGCGTCCCTTGCCATCCATCAGTCCGCTTACGGATTCAACAGTTTTGGTTTGTCGTTCTCCTTTGGGATAAGAAGTATAGTTTATTGAAATCAATGTCGGTATCGTGGGTGCGCCGCGCAATTCTTCAGATTGTTTGACAGTTACTTGTATTTAACTTCTCCTTGGTCTCAAACGAAGTCACGCAAAAGCAAAAAGAGGGGAAGGCCACCCGGCCTTCCCCTCTTTTGCAGCGGACAGGTGAAATCCGCCGGAAGAGGTTAGAAGATAATCCGGGCGCCCAACTGCATTGCGCGGGGGCTGTTGGCCTGGCCGCTGATTTGGCCCCAAGCCCCGGGGTTGGTTGGGTCGAGATTCGGATTGCCGTATACAACGTGGTTGAAGAGGTTGGTAAAGATGACTTCAAAGTTGGCGCTGACACGCTCCGTGACTTTGATGTTCCTACTGAGTTTCGCATCAATGTTCCAATAACCATGGCCGTAGAGAATCCCTAGCCCGGCGTCCTTGGTATCGATTCCCAGGATGGCAGGGCGGACCAGGTTGAAGGAAGCGCTCTGAGCAGCAGCAGTTTGAAAGATGCTCAACGGGGTGCCAGGCACACCATTTGTTTTGGTCTGCAAGAAGACGGGCTCGCCGTTCGGGATGATATTCCCGGTGACTTTGCACTGTTCGTCGGTGCCGTATCCACTGGCATCCGCTGAGCCGTAAGACTGCCCGCCCGTATTCGTGCCGCAGAAATCGGGACTTCCGGCGCCTGCAGTAATCACGGGTGCCAGACTCCAACCACCAAGGATGTGGCCGATGAGCCCCTTCTGAGATTTGTAGAACGGCAGGTCATATACAAAGAAGCCGTTGAATACGAACGGCACATCGAAGCCCTGTACGCCATATTGCTGGTTGATGTTGTAGGCATCGTTTGCCGTGAATGAACTGGAAGCTTGAACGAACCCACCGGTACCGAGTGCTTTGGAGTAAGTGAAGTTCGCCCCGCCGCTTAGCCCTCGCCATTCGGACATCCTTACAGAAATGAAACCAGCGTTGTAATTCCCATTGCCGAAGCTGCCGGCAAGGCCCACGCCGCTGGACAGCTGGCCGCTGCCTCCCAAGGCGGAACTATTGATCGCAGTGTTCATCATGCTGCGGGCGAAGTTGAAGCCTGGCAAAGTCGTGCCGCCCGGCCCGCCGCCGATGCCGCCATTGTCCAGATCCGACCACAGGCTCCAGACGCTTTGGGTAAGAAGATTGCCGGTGTTGAACCCTTCGTTGAATACGAAAGCGGAAGTGCAACTGGCAAACCCCGTGCAGTAACCAGTGCCTGCAAGTGCCGCTTCAAAGAACGGTTGCGGTGCGAAGGAGTTGGCATAAGTCTTCGCCGCCGCTGCAGTCCCGGGCATCGCCGCGCCGCAAGCATTATATGACGTAGCGCACCCGAGGCCTGTCTCCACGGCAGCATAGGCCTTTGAGAACTGCTGGCCGCCCAGAGTCATCATGTAGGGAACAGCGTCCGGGTTCAGTTGGTAGAATTCATTGTTGATGATCCGGCCGATGTATCCAACTTCCACGAGAACTTTGCTGGTAATTTGGCGTTGAATGGTGAAGTCGAATGAGTCCACCACGTTGGGCCGGAAATTAGGGTCTAGAGCCGAACCGGGTCCCGCGACGACGCTATTGAATCCGGGGAAGGTCGGCTGAGGCAAAGTCGGGCTGGCCGCAGGTAGAGGTGCCACAAGACCGTCCGTACCGATGCGGAAGGCATTGGCAACAGAAAGACCGCTGGCAGAGCTGCCGCAGGTGCCATTCATTAACGCGAACCGGCATTGCACAGGCTGGATAAGACCGGTGCCCAGCAAGGGCACAAGGACGAGGTCCACACCATTCAGACGCCCGTAGATGCGGCTGTACCCGGCACGGACGACTGTCTTGCCGGATCCGAATGCCTTGCCCAAAATGCCGTTGTCAAATTTCGGACTCCAAGCTCCCGCAATCCGCGGGCTGAAAGAGCCGTAAAATGGGTTATACGGGTACTTCTGACCGCCGCCCGTGTTTCCCACTAGTGCAAACCCAACCTCGGGGTTATAGACTTGGCCGAGCAGCGCTTGGGCCTTGCGAGTATTCAAGTAAGCCGTAGCGCTGATCTGGTTTCCGGCATCGTCCACAAATTCGACCTGCTTGCCCAACGCCTCCGTTGGCGGCATTTCCAGCGTCCAGCCCAGCCCGTAAGTTAGTGTGAATGTAGGTTTGATGCGGAATGAGTCGCTGAAATAGACGTTGTAATAAGGGATGGTGCTCTGGTCAAACGCATGGGTGAGCGGCGGATTCAAGGTCAGCGTGGACCCGGAGCGGGTATAGGCGACTTGGGCGTCGGTGACTATACCCAGGACCGCAGAAACGTCCCTGGCCCATGTCGACGTCTGCGATGACTTCAAGGTACCAGGCTGTATCGACGAATAGTCCACATTTCCGCCACCGATTCCGTCTCCGATCTGATACGTCGGCGTGAAATTTATTCCCCCGCCGTTGTCGGAGCGCTGGTGGTAGTCCCAGTTGTTTTCGTACTCGCCGCCAAAGGTGAACAGGTGCTTGCCATGCAAGACCGTGATGTCGTCGCGGACGTAATTGTCTTGACCATCCCAGAATCGCGTGCGGATGGACTGGGTATTCACGTTGAACGGTATTAATGCAGTGGTCTGGGCCTCTCCGAATATTTCAAGAGCACCACCGAGCCCTGGCAACTGCGGAGGTGCATTCTGGTCATTCCACGCCCAATAGTCGCGCAGATAACTATAGTGGAAATCGTTGGTCACGTTGGGGGAGACGTTCGTGGTCACTCCGCCCACCAAGTACCAGGGTTGTGAAGGACGGCTGGCAACGGCGGCCGGCACGCCCAGTTTGTCGCCAGGAAAAAAGCCGCCGATGTCTGTTTGAGTGTTGCTAACGCGAACCCACTTGAAGTCGCGGTAACTCACATAGAAATGCCACTTGTCCCCAAAGTCGTGGTCCACTCGAGCCACGCCGAAGTTGGAGCTTTGCGGAACCAGGAGATTCCCCTGGAACCCAACTTCATTAACCCCGTCGCATCTGGTCGACCCAGCCAACGCTCCGCAGGGGTTGCCGGTGGTAATGTTGCCCATGGGCATGTATTTGGTCCAGAGCGCACTTACTTCCGGATTAATTCCGATGCTCCTGGGATCGCAAGGCACATTATTCGCGGGGCCGCAATTGGCCGCGCCCCCCGGATTAAAGTTGTAATTTGTACCGTTGAAAGTGAGAATTCCATTGCGCATGTTTGTGCTGGGTACGGCCTGCGTATATAGGGCGGCTGCCGGGAACCAGAAACCCTCATAGTTCCCAAAGAAGTAGGTCTTTCCACCTAAGATTCTCTTGGGAATGATCGGCCCGCCGATGCGGCCTCCCAAGCGGTTGTAATGATTAACTGCGGGCGCTGTTTGACCGCTTTCGTTGCGATTCCAGCCATCGGCGTTCCAAAAGTTGTCCAGATAATATTCGTACAGGGAGCCATGCCAGGTATTCGTGCCCTTGCGTGTGATGATTTGCACTTGTGCGCCGGCGGAGCTGTTGAAATCGGCGGTTTGGTTCACCGAACTCGTCTTGAATTCCTCCACACTGTCAATGGGCGTAGGCATTACACCTGTGGCGGTGCCTCCAAAGAGACCCCCGGTGGGATCGTTTGCAAAGCTGGGGGTGTAAACGTTCATGCTACCGTCCATGTCGTTGGTATTCTGGCCGCCGTCCAACAGGAAGGTGCTTTGGTCCACCACCGCGCCAGCCACGCTGCCGTTAGGAGAAACGCCCGGTTGCAAGGTGAGGAAACTTCCGGTATCTCTGCCGATCGTGGGAAGTTTATCCAATGTATTCTTGTCCGTTGTGACGCCCACCGTGGAGTTCATGGTCTGCAACTCGGCGCCCGTGGCCGTGACTTCAATCACCTGGGTCGCTGAGCCAACTTCCATAGTGGTGTTCAAAGTAAGAGCCGAGCCCACGGTGACCACTTGATTGGAAAATTGCGCCACGCGAAATCCGGCCTTCTTGATGGCGACGTTATATGTGCCCGGCGAAACGTTGGCAAAGAAATACGTGCCAACATCATTCGCAGCTGTTGTGCGCGTATCCTTTGTAGTCGTGTCGGTCAGAGTGACCGTCGCGCCAGCAACAGCCGTCCCTGTCGAATCCTTGACGACGCCCGTAACAGTGCCGGTGCTTGCTGACTGAGCAAACGCCGCGGTAGGAGCCAATGCAAGAAACAGACAACACAAACTAACCACTACTAAAACCACTCGCTTTGTGAACATTTAAATCCCCCCTAGTTGGGCCGATTCCGGCCCCACCCCTAAATTTTGAACACACCCACCTTTGCGCTACACCCACGATTCGAGAATGTGGCTCACGTCTATCACTGAAGTTGATTTGGTTGAAAGTCATTTGGGGTATCAAGGGCGTTTACGGGGGCGAGTCGCGCTTTTCCTGGGGCAATGCAGCTTTAATGATGCGCTTGCCGTAATTCACATTGTCACTAACTTGGCTGGCTTCGTGGACTTTTGTCTCAACAGAGACCGAAGGAGAGTAGGTAGGGGCAATACTTCTTAGAATTTCGCCATTTTAGAGTGGTGGTTCGATTGCCGGATACTCCTGGCGAATCAAATCGTTTAATCGAAGACTATTTGGCAATTGTGCCAAGCCAATCCCAGGATGGGTAGTAGTAGTTTGCCCAGTCCCGGCGGTTGCAATTCGTCCCTGGATTGAATTTCTTACGGCCTAAAACGAATTGCGTCCTACCTGCCGGTAACTGATCACGAGGAATCAACATCCAGCCGCGCGCCAGTTTGACGATGGTAAAACTGAAGTCATGATTCATCCGCGGGCGATTCAATACGACGTAACTGAGATCGGGATTATCCGCCCGCTGACGTGACCCAGCTTTGAATAGATAACAAACTGCCCCTCCAATGCGTATCCAACGGCCGAATGGTGATCGCATCAAGATTTCAAAACCTAAGTTCAGCCTTGCCGCCCGACGTTCTATCTCCCGCATGAAAGGATTGCGCGCGTAAATATTCCCTCGTTTGCAATTCTCACGGTATTGCTTCCGCCATTCCTTGAGCATTTTGACGCGCTCGAGCCCGCGTCCGGCGATCTTCAGGCGATTTCGCGCGCGGCGAATCGCTTCTCGTGAAACACCGAATCTCTTCGCAATACTGACGTCGCTTGACTCAAGACGCGAGCAAAGCTTTCGCAGCCGCGTCCTGTCGATTCTTTGACATTTCCGGATTTTTTCATTGTCCGCGGCGCCGGATCTGAATGTTCGTATCCCACATTCGGCGAATTTTCCCTTTTGCTCAGTCCTCGACTCCGGATTCTCACCCATCGGTTCTTCATGGGGACTGATTCTTCTGTCAGGGAGCAGGCAATCGCTATGATTTTCATCGTAGATGGAATCTTGTCGAACGAGACGGGAATGGCTTGAAGTGTTCGCTGTCTGCAGAATGCGTCGATCTATATTGTGCTGCATAAGAAAATCTTCTTCGTGACCACGCGCTCACTCCAAAATAGCTCGCACATTGTCGATCGCTGCATAACAACTTGGCGCCCGTGGGGCAACAATTTTGGGGCGAAGCGATCTTGAATCGGGGCAATGGGGACGGTTTGCGGCCTCGTTCGCCAGACTCCGACCTGTCCTTACCAAAACCCTTTGAGGAGATAAGATCATTCAAGAATGAGTGGTTTTGCACAACGAATCGAATTATTGCGGAGCACAGCTCGGGGATTTCGAGATTAAGTTAGTCTTCTGATTCATTTCCGCTCGAAGATTTGTTGGCGTGACGCCCATCACTGACTTGAATACATTCGTGAAGTATGCTTGATCGTAAAACCTAGCTCTTCGGCAGCAATTCGCCGTGCAGAAGCCCAAGCGCCACCGGCCGCGCCTGACCGGGAAGGCTAAATCCTTAGTTCTTATCGCGAATCGAGCAGGGATTGCTTGCCGTACGCAATTTTTGCGGAGCACAGGAAGGCTTGCCGTCGAGCAACGCACCATGGGGGCCGAACGTCACTTGTATCCTCTCTTCATTCCTTTTCGAGGCGGCAAAGATCGCTCGCCGGTTTTCACGAAGCGCTGCTGAAAACTCGTCATCGACTACCTCCCAATCTTCGTCGGCAATGCTAATCGTCGCCAGAAGTGAGGCACGAGCTTTGTTTTATTCATAGCGCAAAGCCGTGGAAGGATCGAGCCGCGCGGCGCGACGCGCGGGCAGGAAACAGGCGACCAGGGCTACCACGACCAGGACGGCTGCAACGCTCGCGAACGTAACCGGGTCGTACGGTGCGACGCCCATCAGCAATGTGGAAAGAAGGCGCGTGACTGCCAACGCAGCGATGAGCCCGAGGCCGATTCCGGCGGCCACAAGAAAAATGGCCTGGCGAAGAACGAGGGTGAAGATATCTCCCGGCTGCGCGCCCAACGCCATGCGAATGCCGATCTCATGTGTGCGCCGATTGGCGGAGAAGGAAACTACCCCGTAGAGACCAACGACTGCCAGCAACATTCCCAAACCGCCGAGCACTCCTGCAAAACCAACTCCGACATGGAACAGGAAATATCCATTCACGCCGGCGAGAGTGCGTTCCATGGGCATAACGTCGAAGACAGGAAGGCCCGGGTCGAGTTCGCGAACCTGCGCTTCCACGGCCGGGATGAGCGATTCCGGCGGCAGGGTAGAGCGAAGCTGCAGAACGTGAGTGGCCAGGTAATTTTGAGCGAACGGTTCGTAGAAATAAATGTCCGGTGGGTCCATGAGGTCGTTGTTTTTGGAGTTTCTCGCGACGCCCACGACTGTGACGAACGGTCCATTTGCGCTTTCGGTGCTGAATTTTCTGCCAATGGGATCTTGATTGGGCCAGAGACGCGCGGCCATCACTTGATTGACGATAGCAACGTGGGACGCGGCGGCGGTATCGGCATCGGTGAACGCGCGGCCTTCGAGAATGGAAATCTGCATTACGCTGAAATAGTCCGGGCTCACGACGTTGTACGCAGCGTCCGGAGTTTTCCGATTGGGTGCGGCGATTGCCTGCCCTTCGGCATAGACCTGCGATCCAGTGCTGTAATAGTTCATCGGAACGGTGTATGCGAAACTCGCTGATTCCACGCCCGGCAAGGACTTGACACGGCGGAATAAGTCACGGAAGAAGGCTTCCGCGCGCGGCTGGTCGTATCCCTGCAGACCCGGATCCAGTCCAACATTCAGAAGATTGTGCGGATTGAAACCGAGATCAATGGATTTTGCTCGAGCAAGGCTGCGCATGAAAAGACCAGCGGCGACAAGAAGGACGAGCGAGCCGGCAACTTGCGCAATCACCAAAATATTCCGGATGGGATGGCGGCCTCCATCTCCCGTTGCGCCCCGGCCACTTTCGCGAAGCGTTTCGTTCAAATCGGTGCGCGAAACGCGCAGAGCGGGCACCAGGCCGGCGACGATTCCGGCGAGCACAGCGATGCCCGAAACGTAGCTGAACACGCGCCAATCAAACGAGAGATTGAAACGAATGGGAAAATCTCCGAGCGGGCGCAGAGTCTCAAGCGCGTGACATACCCAATTGCCAAGCAATGCGCCCCCCGCTCCGCCAGCGAGCGCGAGGAGGATGGTCTCGGTGAGCGATTGACGGATCAAACGAGTGCGTCCGGCGCCCATCGCGGAGCGAATGGCAAATTCTTTTCTGCGCGCGGCAGCCCGAGCGAGAAGCAGGTTTGCAACGTTTACGCAGGCAACCAAGAGAACAAGTCCAACCAAGACCATAAAGGCGCCCGCAGCGATCGGTAGGGATCTGCCGGCCGATGGAGTGGGGCGCGCAAGGCGCTCGGGAACGACGCTAACGGTTTGCCCTTGATCGGCCTGCGGGAATTGCTGTGCGAGGCGCTGAGCGATAACGGAGAGGGATGCCTCGGCGCGCCGCGGGGTCACACCGGGTTTCAACAGTCCATAAACGTGCATCTCATGGCGATTGCGATCTGTGAAAAAACTCGGACGTAGAGAGGATGCCTCGATCATTCCAATGGGGATATATGCGTCCATTTCAACGACGGGAAACAAACCGCTAAAATCCTTTGGAACGACACCGATGATGGTGAGCGCTTGACCATTCAAGCTCACGCTGCGCCCGATGACGCTTGGATCGCTGCCGAACCGTTGCTCCCAATAGTGATGGCCGAGGACCACGACGGCGCCTGTCTTAGGGGCGTCACCTTCTCCGGGAGAGATCATGCGGCCGAGGGCCGGGCGGATACCCAGCATTGAAAAATAATTGCTGGTGACGTAGCTGGCGATGAGGCGGTCAGCGTGCCCGGCGGAGCCCAACCCGACGAGATTCAAAGAGTAGGCGCTGATGTCTGTGAACGCGTCTGACTGCTCACGGTAATCGCAGTAGTCAGGGTATGAAACTTCGGCGAGGTCCGAGTCTGGGCCGGTCTGGACAGCGATGACCGCCAGGCGATCCTGGTTTTGAACAGGGAGAGGGCGAAAGAGAAATGAGTTGACGACGCTAAAAATCGCGGTGTTTGCACCGATGCCCAGAGCGAGCGTTAGGATGGCAATGGCAGCGAAGCCCGGATTCTTCACGAGCATTCGCAAACCGAATCTCACATCCTGCCAAAGAGTTTCCATGGTGACTCCTGTCCTGGGATGACCACTGTCGGCGCGCGCTTGGCGCACATGCGTTCTATAGTGATAAACGCTCGGAGCGGTGGAATTGTTCCAAGGAGAGGTGATTTCCTTACGATTGTCTGCTGTCCATGCCCTTCCATGATTGCGTACACTGCTTTTTGGCTTAACTTTGACCTTCGCATCAAACGGCGCACACCTACCATTTCCATCTTTCCTTGCAAGTTTTCCACAGGCATCACTTTTTTCCACAACCTCAATGGTCGATCCCCATTGCCACCTGCTCGCGAAGTCCTAAGATAAAATCGCACCGATAAGGGGGGCGAGAGGATGGTTTAGGAGGTAAGCAAACATGCCACAACCGCAAGTGGCTCGGATCACTTGTAGTCAATGCAACGGTCAGTACGCTTCGGAGCGCGAATTGTGCGACCATATTAAGGCGGCACATCGCAGGTCGGTTTCGGAACAAATGATTCTCCAGCATGGTGATACGCAACCAGATAGCTCTAAGAATCGAATTGGTCCATCTAAGGAAGAATGGGCTAGGCTTTCTGTAAAGTTGAGGAATCGAATCCAAGCCCGCTTCAACGCGGAAGAGCTAGACGCCATTGACCGATTCATACTGCTTGCCAGTCAAGGCTCAGTCTTTGATGATGAGTGCAGATAGCGTTAGGCGGACCGTCAGCTTTAGCCATTTTTTCCTGTGCAACGAGGGCTCCCATTTTTACTTAGGGCGATTGTGTATATGGGGAATTTTCCTGAAAAGCAGTTTCAGTACTGGCGGGCAATCGTGATTCCGACCTAAAGTTCTGCGAATTTTACAGTCGGAATCGGTTTCTGCCAGAAAATCCGGCCTTCAGCGCAACCCCGTCTGTTGAAATCCGATCCTCTCGAGTTGACATTCTACCTGTATTACTAGTAGTCTATCTACCTATGATACGCACAGCACAGACACCTGAACGTCTTGAACTTTTTCAAGGAACTCTGGATCTACTCATCCTCCGCACGCTACGCTGGGGGCCGATGCACGGTCACGGCATCGCCAAGTTCATCGAGCAATCTTCGCGTGAGACATTCCGCATTGATCACGGGTCGCTTTATCCCGCCCTGCAACGCCTGCAACAAGAAGGATGGATTGTGTCGGAGTGGGGCACATCGTCGAATAACCGCCGCGCAAAATTCTACAAGATTACTGCAGCCGGGCGGAAGCAATTGACCGCGGAACAATCGCGCTGGGCGCGATTCACCGCGGCGATTGGACACATCTTGCAGCCCTCAAAGCCCGCACGCGAGGAGCAATAGAGATGTCATTGCGAAGATTCCTTGCTCGCCTTTGGTCAGTTAGGCGGCGCGAAAAGGCACAGAGAGAACTTGATGAAGAAATTCGCCTTCATTTGGATTTGGAGGAAGCCGATCAACGCGAATCGGGAATGTCGCCGGGCGAGGCGCGGGATGCCTCGCGACGCACATTTGGCAACGTGACGCTCGCAAGAGAGGCGAGCCGCGAAGCCTGGGTCTTTCGGAAGGTGGAAGAACTAGGTCAAGATTTGCGGTACGCGGCGCGGCTCTTACGGCTGAACCCTGGGTTTGCGCTCGCTGCGATACTGTCTCTATCGCTGGGAATCGGGGCTAACACGGCCATATTTCAACTTCTCGATGCGGTGCGGTTGCGCTCGTTACCTGTGAAGAATCCGCAGGAGCTTGCCCATATTTTTATTCCGGATCAGAAGGGCTCGGGCAGTTATGTAACAAGATACCCTGAACTCACAAACGCGATCTGGCAAGCAATTCGCGAGAATCAGCAAGGATTCTCGGCCGTGTTTGCATGGGGACCAACGACATTCAACCTCGCGCTTGGTGGTGAGGCGCGTTACGCGCAAGCGCTGTGGGTGAGTGGGGAATTCTTCGATGTGCTGGGCGTCGAACCGATTGCGGGTCGCGTTTTCACTTCGAGCGACGACCATGCCGGTTGCGGCGCATCTGGCGTCGTGATCAGCCATTCTTTTTGGCAACGTGAATTCGGTGGCACTCTTGACGCGCTCGGCAAGACGATCACACTGGAGGGACACCCGTTCGCTGTAATTGGAATAACTCCCGCCGGTTTTTATGGCGTCGAAATGGGGAGAACGTTTGATGTGGCGGTTCCGTTATGCGCGGAGCAAGTGCTGCGCGGGGAGTACAGCCAATACGACAATCCGCAGGGATGGTGGCTGACGGCGATGGGCCGACTCAAACCAGGCTGGACGGTGACACGCGCGTCGGCGCAACTCCGTGCCGTTTCAGCAGTGGTTTTCAAGGAAGCGCTACCGGCCGCGTATAAAACTGAGGAGGCGAAGAGTTTCCTAAGTAACCGGCTGGAGGCAATTCCCGCATCAAGAGGTATCTCGGAACTGCGCAAGAATTACGAAAGCCCACTGTGGCTGTTGCTCGGACTGGCAGGAATGGTGTTGTTGATTGCATGCGCCAATCTTGCAAATCTTCTGTTGGCCCGGGCCAGTGCGAGAGAAAAGGAATTCGGTGTTCGGCTCGCCGTCGGCGCTACGCGCGGGCGTCTGGTGAAGCAGCTGCTCGTGGAATGTCTCCTGCTTTCTGGGGTTGGAGCTGCTTGTGGGATCTTTCTGGCGCGTGAACTTGGACAATTTCTCGTTTCGTTTCTGAGCACGCAGCAGGATCCTGCATTTGTCGACCTTGGCGGCAATTGGCACCTGCTCGCTTTCACCACCGTTTTGGCGGTGCTGACATGCATTCTGTTTGGTTTGGCTCCAGCTCTGCGGGCGACGAGTGTTTCGCCCGGTGTAGTGCTAAAAGCCAATGGCCGTGGGATGACCCCGGACCGGCAGCGATTTGGATTGCGGCGTGCCCTTGTGGTTTCTCAAGTTGCGCTCTCCCTGGTCTTGCTTGTGGGCGCATTGCTATTTGCGCGCAGCCTGAGGAATCTTTTGGTCCTCGATCCGGGTTTCCGCGACACTGGAATTCTGATTACGAATGTGGACTTCACGCGGCTGAATATCCCTGTTGAACGCCGTGTGGAGTTCACGCGTAATTTGATGGATCATCTCCGTGCTATTCCCGGGCTCGAGTCGGTTTCAGACGCAGAAATCATTCCAATCAGCGGAAACGCCGAGAATCGGGGAGTTTTGGTCGGCGGCCAAACGGATACGGCTCTCGGTCTCTCGTTAGTGAATCGTGTTGGGCCGGGATTCTTCAGAATGATGGGTACGCCGCTTCTCGAAGGTCGCGAATTCGATGACCACGATGCTTCTGGAGCGGTCCTGGTGGCGATTGTGAATCAAGCGTTTGCTGAGAAGTTCTTTGGCGGCGCCGATCCGGTAAGCAAAACGTTTCGCTTGGGAGCGGGAAAAGGAAAACCGCAACCCTTGTATCAGATCACCGGCATGGTCGCAAATACGAAATACGTTGATCTCCGCGAACAATTCCAGCCGATTGCATATTTGCCATTGGCTCAGCGCGAGACTCCCGATCTTGGTGATCAGATTATGATACGTTCTGGCGGACCGCTCGTTGGTTTGGTGTCTGAAGTAAAGAGTGCGGTGAACGAAGTGAACCCGATCATTCAAATCGATTTCCAGGTATTCCACACTGTAATCCAGGACTCTTTGCTGCGTGAGCGCCTTATGGCCACACTTTCGGGATTTTTTGGAGCGCTGGCGGCAATACTTGCGATTGTAGGGTTGTACGGTGTGGTTTCTTACATGGTGGCGCGACGCAGAAACGAGATTGGTATACGCATGGCGCTTGGCGCGATGCCGGGTGACATTCTGCGCTTAGTGTTGCGCGAGGGAATGTGGCTCACCATAGTGGGTATTGCCATTGGCCTGTTTTGTGCAGGAGGCCTGACACGACTGATTGCGAAATTCCTGTTCGGGGTGACACCGCTCGACGAAGTAACTTTTGGCGGGGCTACGCTCTTGCTGTTGGGGGTCGCGGCGCTGGCATGTTATTTTCCAGCTCGGCGCGCGATGCGAGTTGAAACGCCTGCGGCGTTGCGGTACGAGTGACCTGTGGCTCGCCAAAATTGCCTACGCCTTTGATATCAACAACTTGGAGCGTTGCCATCCACAGACAACTCGCCATAACATCCCGCAATGTTACACATCATTGGACTCCTTCCGGCCACGATTATTCGCCTATTCCGAGCGCGTCGGAGCCTCTGGCTCTTACGGAACAAGTTAATCGCCCGGGCAATGATGTCCCGTACGGCTCTTTGCCAGTCATTATTTTGGGGCGTGTTGACTCCAAATCGAAAACCGCTCCCACTACTAAGTTTCTCAGCGCTTAGATCTGCGTTTTAGTCAAGGAGACATGTCCGGCTGCCATCGGAGCAAATCTTCCGGCCTACAGCGCAGAGTCGCGCAAAGACGGACCCAACTCTGCGTGTTCGGTTCTCGCGCTACCTAAACATACATTTTCCTTACTCGCGGGCAGCACGACGACCTACTCGTAATGCAGGGCCACCATGGGGTCGACACGACTGGCACGGAATGCCGGAATAAAGCTCGCGAAGAGTGTGACCCCAGTCAGAAAAAGAGACGAAAGGACGACCGTAAGCGGATCGATCGGCTTCACCTCGAAGAGAAATCCCTGAAGCAATCGCGTGAATGCGAACGAGAGTCCCAGACCGATAACTGTGCCAAGAAGTGCGAGCCACAAGCCTTGCGCGAGGACCATCCGAAGGATTGTGACGCGGTTTGCTCCAAGCGCCATTCGTATACCGATCTCAGGAGTGCGCCGAGAGACGGAGTTGGCAATGAGACCGTATGTCCCGAGCGTCACGAAGATAATCGCCATGAGCGCACAGGCTGTAGCGAGAACAGTGTAAAAGCGCGGCTCGCGCATGGATTCGAAAATGCGGTCGTTAATGGTCTGGAATTCGGTTAGCGGGATGTTGCTATCCACACGAGCAACGGATTCGCGAATGACCGGGATGAGTTCCTGAGGAGGAAGCGCGCTTCGGACAACGATGCCGCCATAGCCCATCGCGAATTGGGTGAGGGGCACGTAAGCTGTGGCGACAGTGGGCTCGCCGAGGCCGCGGTCATGTGTATCCTTCACGATGCCGATGATTTCGCGAGCGGGGCCTTGATCGTCGTACATGACTCGAGCGCGACTGCCGACTGCATCGCCCTTCGGGAAGAATTTGCGCGCGAGGGTTTGATTGACGATCATTACCTTTGAACTGTTTGCGGTGTCTGAAATGGTGAAGTCACGTCCCTGGACGAGTGGAATGCCCATCATTCGGAAATAGTCGTCGCTGGCGATCAGCGAATTGGCATACCCGGGATTCCCGGAATCTCTGCTTCCGGTTTGATCCCCAATCAGGAATGGCCCCCAAACTCCCTGCAATAATTCGGGCGGGAGAACGGTGATGTATCCCCCGCCCGAGACACCGGGGATCGCCCGAAGCTGCTCCAGAACGCTCTGATACTTCTTGGAAATCTGCGCGGGGCTGAGATCGCCCGGAATTAAGACATTAAAAGCGATAACGTTATGGCGCATGAAGCCGGGATCGACTGAATTCAGCAAATAAAGGCTGTGGATGAGCAATCCCGCCGCGGTGAGGAGGCCGAGACCGAGAGCCATTTGTCCGACGGCGAGGCCGCGCTGCACTCGTGCCAAGATGCGCCCGGTGGTTGCCCGCACGCTTGAATCACTGGGCAAGCTCTCATGTTGAATGCTGGAATGAATTGCCGGGAAAAGCCCTGCGAGCAGAGCGGCGGCCGCGCAAACAAGGAAGGCAAAAAAGAAGGCAGGAACATCGAGACGAACGGTTCCCGAGATAGGCAGATGCACCGGCGAGAGATTCACGACCGCGTCCAGCGAGAGCTGCGCGATCAGTATGCCGACTCCGCCAGCGAGAAGGGCGAGACACAGGCATTCGGTGAGCAGTTGGCGCACGAGGCGAACACTGGTTGCACCGATCGCCTTGCGAATGGACATTTCACGGGTGCGTGTGACTGCGCGCGAGAAGAGCAGATTCATGGTATTGGTGCAGGCGAGGAGTAGGAGCACGATCGAAATTCCGAAGATGAGCAAGAGGGGTCGCTTGGAGGATTCCGCGGTAGCTCTGCCCAGCGGATCGAGTTGCACCGACCAATTCGCGTCATCCTGGGAGGGAAGCGAGCCCAAGGTCACATGCTTGGCGATGCCTTGCATCTCGGACTGGGCCTGAGCAATTGTCACACCGGGTCGGAGACGTCCAACGGCGATCCAATTTCGGAACCTGCGAGGGAAGCCTTCGAGATTTTTGGCGAGCATCAACACATCGGCATCGCGGTCGAAGTAGGAGGCGTCAGAACGCGGGGTTTGGAACGCTGGCGGGAGGACGCCGATTACGGTCATTTGATCGCCATCGACGATGAGAGATTTCCCGATGACTTCGATATCGCTATTGAATGCCTGGGCCCAGAATTTGTGCGTGAGGATGACGGAAGGTTCCTTGAAGTTGACATCGCGAGTTTCGAAATCGTGACCCATCATGGGCACGATGCCGAGGGTGTCGAGAAATTGCGGATCGACGAGCTCTATCACCGGGGAAAAGGCGCCGTTGGGCGCTCGGACGGGGAGATCAGTCTGGGCAAAGGCTGCCATGTTTTCCATGGTGTGAGACTGATGGCGCCATTCTGTGACGTCATCGGCGACGACGGCAGGGACAACACGGACGGTTTTGTCATTTCGATAAAGACCGGAGATTGCAACAAGACGCGAGGGGTCGTAATAGGGCTGCGGGCGGAGAATCACAGCGTTGACGACACTGAAGATAGTGGTGGTTGCGCCGATCGCAAGGCCGAGGATTAAGACTGGAATCACTGCGAAACCAGGTCGGCGAGCCAGAGTGCGTAAAGAAAAACGCAAGTCCTGCCAAAGCGTGATCATGGTCACCTCGAAATGCAACCACTTAAAGTAGGACGCTTGAAATACGCGAATGTTACGGAAAGTTGGGAAGGACTGACAGGTTTCTCGGGCAAAGACAATGAGACTGGGATCCGGAGTTGTCCCGCGGCACGCTTCCAAAAGGCAGAAGTCTGTGGCTCGCCACATCTCTCTGCTAGTTTGGCCGTAGCCTATATCTCCATTGACGCCACCATGTTCGAGGCAATCCACCTGAAAATCTTTTCAGTCTTCTGTTTTTCAACACTCTCATGTGCTAGTCGGCAAGCCGAAATGCCACAAACCGAACCAAACCAATCAACAACTTGCGAATCAATTGAGACGGAGATTTTTGGGCAGCCTCGAAACACGTTGCCTACTGGAGATGCTTTGAGAATGTCTGAGTTTTGTAGGCGAGCGGGTTTGGTGTAGTCGTCTGGTTCTATTCGCGGGCGCTCCCGCTAAAGAGGCAGTCATGATGACTCCTGGAAGGATTAGAGTAGGATTCTAGCAGTGGAGGTTATATGTCGAACATGCAAGACGCACTAAACGAGATAGTCCAAAGATTGGAAGAGGCCGCTACGAGCGTGGGGGCAATGGAAGCGGCTCTAATCGAACACGGATTGATTTCGGCCACGGGCATTGACAATCACACGGCGCAGGCCCATATACATGCAAAACATGCGTTGGTAAACGCTCGTTATCTGATCTCTCGTATACCTTAATAGAGGCGCGGCCTAATTTCATTTTGTGAGGCGATTCCATGATTACTCCTATGACCGATAGCGAACTAAAAATGGTTCTTAACACCGCTATAGAAGAGATACTCCGATTGAACAGTCGTTCGGAGAGTCTTGAGATGGCGATACGGGAACTGGTTTCTGCTTCTCCCGCTCTTTCCGCAAAAGCGCAAGAACGGATAGAAGCTCTGCTAGACGCCTATCAACCCGAAGCCCAATCTCTTTGGCTTGCGCAAGTCGCTGCATCATATAAACAAAATCTGGAGAAGGGGAGGCCATGATTACTCCTATTTACAAACACAACTCGAATCGCAATTTGCGTGCAATTCCATTGCCAAATCTCTGTTTTACGAGTGACTTATACGTGAGCCGGTCACGCAAATTAGGACAGTACCCGAAATTGCGCAGTGACTTATTCGGAAATCGGTTTACTCTTGCAGGGAATTAGCATCTTGTAGATATAGCCCACGATGTGTTCTTTGCGCGCAAGCTTCTTGAGGTCATGATTGAAAATTAAGTCCCGGATTCCTTTATTTAGAGCGGATCTGCAAGCAAGAAAGGTCTGACTCTTATCCAAGAAGGCCCTGAAGTAGCAGTCGAGAAACGGCGTTGGGGTCTCCTAAGATGAAATGGCAACATACGGGCCCAGGGTATCGCAACCTGGAACTTGGTGGAAACACGGTCGAATCAGAATTACTCGGAGGGCTCTTTCTTGAGGCGAGAGATTGGACGCTGGAGATATGCAGGCCCATCTTCCTTGTACGATGCAGCGGCACTCCTTAGCAGAATCTCGCACAATTGGGCAAGGCTTCTGTCTTCCTTCTTAGCGATTTGAATCAATGCCCTCTTTAGCTCCGCGGATACTCTTGTTCCAATTCTTTCATCATTGGTCATGATCGCTAACGCATTCTTCGGCACGCCGCCCCAAGCGACGCAGACTTGGTGCAAGGAGCGCAGAGCAGGTTCTAGTACATTTCGCCGCCCATGCCGCCGCCTCCTGCTACCGCCTTCATCCCCTCTTCCTTGATGTCGGCCACTAAGGCTTCGGTAGTAAGCATCAGTGCCGCGATGGACGCGGCGTTCTGTAGAGCGAGGCGAGTGACTTTAGCTGGATCAATCACTCCGGCCTTGACCAGGTCGGTGAATTCGCCGGACTCAGCATTGAAGCCGAAGTTCTCATCCTTTGATTCGCGGATGCGAGCGACGACCAAGGCACCCTCGTGCCCCGCGTTCCGGGCAATCTGGCGCGTGGGCTCTTCGAGCGCGCGCTTCACGATGTTTACACCAATCGCTTCATCGTCGTGGACCTTGAGCTTTTCCAGGGCCGGCAGGCAGCGCAGAAGAACAGTGCCGCCGCCGGGAACAATGCCTTCCTCGACTGCTGCGCGAGTGGCATGCATGGCGTCCTCAACGCGAGCCTTCTTCTCCTTCAGCTCCGTCTCAGTTGCCGCACCCACCTTGATCACCGCTACACCGCCAACAAGTTTCGCCAGGCGCTCCTGGAGCTTTTCCTTGTCGTAGTCCGAGGTGGTTTCCTCGACCTGCACGCGGAGCTGTTTGATGCGGCCCTCGATCTCGCTGGCCTTGCCGGCACCCGCGACGATCGTGGTGTTGTCCTTGTCGATGGTCACCTTCTTGGCGCGGCCCAGGTCCTCAATATTCACGTTCTCAAGCTTGATACCGAGGTCCTCGGTGATCGCCTTACCGCCAGTCAGCGTGGCGATATCCTCTAGCATGGCCTTGCGGCGGTCGCCAAAGCCCGGTGCCTTCACCGCAGCGCACTGCAGCGTTCCCCGCAGCTTGTTCACGACAAGCGTCGCGAGCGCTTCGCCCTCGACGTCCTCAGCAATGATTAGCAGCGGTTTGCCCATCTTGGCGGTCTGTTCGAGCAAGGGCAGCAGGTCCTTCATCGAGCTGATTTTCTTTTCGTGGATCAATATGTGAACGTCTTCCAGCAAGCACTCCATCCGCTCTGCGTCGGTGACGAAGTAGGGCGAGAGGTAGCCGCGGTCGAATTGCATTCCCTCCACCACTTCAAGCGTCGTCTCCATCGTCCTTGATTCCTCGACAGTGATAACGCCGTCCTTGCCTACTTTCTTCATCGCCTCGGCAATGATGCTTCCGACCTGCTTGTCGGTGTTGGCGCTTATTGTCCCGACCTGCGCGATCATGTCGCCCTTCACGTCGCGGGAGAGCCTCTTAATCTCTCCGACGGCGGCTTCCACGGCCTTCTCGATGCCGCGCTTAAGCGCCGTCGGGCTTGCACCCGCGGAAACCGTCCGCACGCCTTCCCGGAAGATGGCTTGGGCCAGCACAGTCGCCGTCGTGGTGCCGTCACCGGCCACGTCGGAAGTCTTCGATGCGACCTCTCGCACCATCTGCGCGCCCATGTTCTCGAGCCCATCCGGCAGCTCGATCTCCTTCGCCACAGTCACACCATCTTTGGTGATGATCGGCGCGCCGAACTTCTTCTCGATCACGGCATTGCGCCCCTTAGGACCGAGCGTGATCTTGACTGCGTCTGCGAGAATGTTCACGCCTCGCAGGATTGCCTGACGTGAACTCTCACCAGTTACGATTTGCTTTGCCATTGGATTTCACCCTCCTCGGTGATCAACATTTTCGCCACGTTCAAACTTTTGATCGGAGAAAATTATTTCCTGCCGGATGCAGCTTTAGCGATCCCGCTGAGCTTCGCCAGAATTTCTTCCTCGCGGAGGATCAGGTATTCCTGCTCATCGATCTTGATGTCATTGCCGGTGTATTTGCCGAATAGAATCCGGTCGCCCACCTTCACATCGAGTGGGATCCGTTTGCCCTTTTCGATCTTGCCGGCTCCAACGGCCACCACTTCGCCCTCTTGAGGTTTCTCTTTGGCCGTGTCGGGGATGATGATCCCGCCCTTCGCGGTTTCTTTCTCTTCCAATCTCCGGACCAGGACGCGGTCGTGGAGAGGAGTGATATTCACAGTCATTTCTTTAACCTCCGTTTGATACAGCCTAAAGATTCGAAAAGTAAGCTCGTTATGCTCCTAGACTGACATTACTGGCGAAAAATCTTCCCGTTCTGCTGTCGTACCACTGTCTGGGTCGCCGGCCATTTTATCTGTCGTTTGATTTCCCTCTGCAGATCTTCTAAGCCAGCCCCTGTTTTGGTTCAGACGACCGCCAATTTTGCTTGGTCCCGCTCCCGAACGTCCTTAACCGGCAAGAGGAACGCGCTCTCCTGGATATGTCGTGAATGGGCGTGGACAGTCGCGTAGGGCAATCCCAGAAATCGCTTCGCTGCAACTTGGATAATTTCCAGACCGTTGAACTTCTCCGATTTCAGATTCGTCAAGATTCGCTTGACTGCTCTGCGTACATTCCTTTGGCGGTGAAAACCGAAAATGGTTGCTTTGATTTCTTCAGCCATGAAGAAAAAGTTCCATCCCGCTTCGTGGACTTTTCGACCCATTCCGTACCCATCGAGATTTTTGACTAATCTCCAGCCAGTTGCACAGGGCTCACTTTCGAATTGCAGTCCGTCCGGCAGGAATGTCCCATCCTTGATCAGAATGCTTCCCGTTTTGATTGTGTCTGCCATAGGCGTCTCGCTTGCGCTTACGGTGGCGCTCGGGGCCACCACACTCTGAACCTTAAAGTAATTTGCTCCCGTAAGTCTGAACTCTTATCGACCTCGTCGTGAGTCTCGAATCTGTCTTTGATTTGCTCTGGCTCAAGCAGCAGCCGATCGGGCGCGATCCCTCGCCGGAAGGTCCTTGGCCAGGAAAGGAATCACTCTTTCCTGGATATGTCTTGACTGGGCGGACACAGTCACATAGCGCGTTCCCAGGAAACGCTTCGAGGGCTGCGAGGCCACTCGCAAGATTTCCAGTGAGTTAGATCCACCCGACTCCAATTTCGCCAGGATTTGTCCAACTGCCCTGGTGAGCGTCTTTTGCTCGTCAATACCAAAGACGGTCGCGCCGAGCTGGCCAGCCAGATAGAAAATGTTCCATCCCGCTCCGCAGATTCTTCGATCGAATTCATCCCCATCGAGACCCTTGACCAATCTCCAGCCCGGCACAACGAACTCACTTTCGAATTGCAGGGTTTCCGGCAAGAGTGTGCCTTCCTTGATTAGAATGGTGCCCGGTCTGATTGTGTCTAGCATTTGGCTCTCTTCGGCTTCTATTTCGGCGCATTGTCCGGCAGCAGCTGGCGTCGGCCGTTAGATGTTTCCGTTGGACTTCATCTTTGTAACCGGTGGTCCTTTAAGCCGCCTTCCTCATGTCATTTTTCGTTACAGGGACACTGCCCCGTTTGTTCTCCTGCGCCTTCCTCAATTCTCGAATACCTTCACTAGCCATGTAGAAAGAGGTCCAAGGCTCGCTTTCGAATTGGACGGATTCGGGCACAAGAGCGCCTTCCTCGATTAGCCTGGCTCCCGTTTTGAATGTGTCTGGCATTATCGCCTCGCTTCTCCTTCGCCGGACGAGTGAATGGGCGGACTTGGTCGCCCATCCAAACGAGAGAACTACCCATTCTCGATTGCCAGCGATGGCCGGGCCGTCAGTTAGACGCGCTAAGACTCGCTTGGGTGGCCCTTGTCTTCGCATTTTCCCCGGCGGGTTCGCCGCTCAGCTCTTTTTCAGCTCTTACCCAGTCCTCAACATCTTTTCCGTATCCGCCGCCGCGTTGAAGATACAACTCATAAGCCAGGCGAGCGACCTCGTCGCTGGATGGTTCTCTATGTGCGATCATGTCAACCTCCTTGGTTGTCAGATCAGTGCGGAGGCCGGAGCGCCGGCCTCGGTAAATGAATTGTGGATTACTTGCCGTTTGCTGTGACGCTGATCTTTATCTGCTTCGGCTTAGATTCTTCACGTTTCGTCATATGCAGGGTCAATACCCCATTGCGATACTCGGCCCGCATGGTCTCGGACCTGACCGTGTTCGGTAGAGAGAAGCTCCGCGTGAACGAACCATAGGCGCGCTCAATTCTGAGGTAATTCTCCTCTTTGACATCCTTTTCGAACTTCCGCTCTCCGCGGATGGTCAACAAATTGTTTTCGAGGCGTACATCAATGTCCTTGTTCTCGAGATCGGGCAGGTCAGCCTTAATCACCAATTCGTTCTCGGTTTCGTATATGTCCACAGCTGGCGCCCAGGTTGCAAGGTCGGCGTGACCCGAACGGTCGCGAATAGCGCTGTCCTCGAACAAACGGACGACCTGTTCCTGCAAAGGTGTCAAACCGCGGGATTGGTCCCAACGTTGAAGAGTATTCACGGCAACCTCCTTGGTTGTCTTGCTCAAATATGTTTTGGAAGCCTTGGGTGTCTTGTAGTTTCCTCCTGGGGAGGGAAAGCGAGGGGTTGGACTCAGCCCCCCTCACCCAACGAAAAGATCTGCCGTCATTAGGCCGCTACAGCAGCGGCAATCTTGTGAAATGTTGAGTTGGTGACGTCAAAGGTCTCAACCTGAACAGGTCCCTCAACTACGCTGGCGAGCATCTTCGTAACTTCCGGGTATGATGCGCGGTTGTAAGCCTCTGCGTTCTCCGCCTTGTCCCACAAACTGATTCCAAACGCTTCCGAGCGGGTCAGGTTGACGAAAGTGATTTCGTCCAAGAATCCCTTCTGCTTGCGAAGCAGGGGGAGGACTTGCGTTTCCAGACTATTGGTGAACTGCGTGGAGCTATTGGGCTTCAAGTGCATGTAAACTTTGCGTGCAAACATTAAACTCTCCTCACTTCTCGATGCCAAAGGGGTCAATTCAGATAACCACTTTTGGTTCACATGTTCTGAAGTCCCATTCGGCCTGTTAACCAAACTAAGTTAATTTACTTGACGTGTCAAGTACAAACTGGGAGGATTTTGACTGGTTAATTTGTCTAGTGAACTCGAACGGAGGTGGCCGGTGGATGTTCCTTTCGTGATCAAGCAGCGACTGAAACAAATGGGTTTTGAGCAGAGAGATCTGGCAGCTGCCGCTGAGGTTACGGAGTCCTACATTTCGCAGTTGTTGACTCGGAAGAAATTGCCTCCCGCTCCTGACCGGACAGATATTTATGACAAGATAGGGAAGTTTTTGAAACTCCCGAGCGGTAAGCTTTCGAAGTTGGCCGAGCACCAGCGCATGGACCAGTTGAAGAGAAACTTGGGGGATCCACCCAAGCCCTTGTTCAAAGAGGTTCGAGAGTTGATTCTACGAAAGTGTCGACCCGAAAAGGGAAAGCAAATACGAGCGATTTTTGAGAAACAACCCTTCGGCGAACTCGAACGCCTTGTTACACAAAAACTCTTGGACGTGATCAAAAGAGTTGCCAAAGGCGAATTGGAAAATGAAACCTGGCTCCACCTGGTGGCTCGACTCAGCGGCCGAAGCTACGAACAGATGCGAGTCACGCTCCTCGAGTTCTTGGACACGGATGTCTTCAACATATCCGTCGAAAACTGCGTTTCTTTCCTGGATCCGCTGATCGAAACCTGGGATATCGACCTCGTGACCTTTGCCATGGAGATTGTGTTAAACCGCAGACTGGCCCCGGGGCACCCCAGAAAATTTGAGTTCGTTGAAAAAGAAGGCGACCAGCCGTCCGAACAATTGCCGGGGTTTGAACGATTCCTTCGGGACACTTCCTTGAGCGGCGAGGCTAGCGAGGAAGAAATCGAATTTCTAAAAAGGCTGAGATTCAAAGGAAAACAACCCACTCCGCTCTATTATTACCGGGAATGGCAGAACCTGAGGGACCCTCTTCATTTTCTCAACCCGTAGACAGAATGCGATCCTCGTGAATGCCGAACCGTTGCTCGAACCAGGCAACAGGAAGAACGCGTGCCCGTCCTGCCGTTGCAATGGGAGAAACACGTATTCACGGTAATGGCGGAAGACAGAGCGAACGTCATTCTGACCATGCTAGAATAGTCTTGCGTTGATACCACGGTTGTGCGGTGCGGTTGCTCCAGTCGAGTAGGTCGAGAGTTCCGCTTTCAGCCACTCCTCCCGTACGTCTCGCTTAAATTAAGAACCGATGCTGGCAAGTAATGTGCCCCCGAGAACGAGCGTCGACGCACCTGCGGCTTTCCAAGTAGTGAACGGGAGCGGCCCTAAAATTCATTGAAAGTGAGGAAGAATGTTTCTCCGATTGAAACAGCTGCCGGGTGTGGACAATCTGCGAAACTATCCCGCAGAGATTGTCAAAGAACTCGAAGAATTACTCCTGTCGGGCGGGTCGGCGTTGCCCGACTCAAAGCGCAAAGGCTTCTACGATGTGGAAAATTATGAGCGCACATTCTTTATCCGCATTTTACCTATAACTGGCAGAGTGGGTTTACTCGCAACATGGCGGAAGACGCTCTTCTACCAGTTGGATGCTGATTTCTGCGAATTGGAAGAAAGAATCCGGGTTCGTGCGTACCAGCTCTACGAGCGGCGCCTGAATCGTGATGGCCATGCGCTGGACGACTGGTTGCAAGCGGAGGCGGAGCTAACAGAACGGAAGAGTCTCCGCGCTGCTGCTTAACTAGAGTTGAAGTTGGGCCGTATCCAAGAGATTGCCAATCGCCTCTGCGTATCCACCACGTATCCACAATCAGAATTTCTAACGATTGTTGCGGACTGGATGCCGCCGTACAGGATTTGCGCCAGGTGGCGTCGCGGGAGTAGCGCGTGAAGGTTTTTGCGATTTCGGCGGTCGTGCGGGCCAAATCCTTTTCGTAGACGACGCCGTCTTTATCCACGATGAAAGTCATCACTCCTGAAGAGCCATACTCGGAAGGATAGGCGAGGATGGCGAAGGCGGCGGCGAATCCTGTGAGAGCGGATTCTGATAAGCACTATTCGGAGAGCTCACGATTCAACTCCTCCACTGGTGAATTATCCGCAACAATTTCCGGATGATTGGCACCGCCAAGATTTAGCCGCGACCGGCGCGACCGCCGCCTCCGCCGCGCGATCCACCGCCTCCACGCGCGCCGCCGCGCGATCCACCACCGCCGCGACCGCCGCTGCCACCTTTTCCGCCTCTGCCCCCGCGGCCACTACTTCCGCCTTTGGCGTTATTGCCGCTACGGCCGCCGCTACCTGACCGTCCGCCGTTGCCACTTCGGCCGCCATTACCACTTCGGCCGCCATTGCCGCCACCTCGCGTGCCC
>Ga0209415_10002779_pt1 | contig 32750 bp, 30 predicted proteins | sample PeaSoiSIISIP2007_FD_187696 | JGI IMG/M metagenome (GOLD analysis project Ga0209415, IMG submission 187696) | Peat soil microbial communities from Weissenstadt, Germany - SII-SIP-2007 (SPAdes) (version 2) | ecosystem: Environmental > Terrestrial > Soil > Wetlands > Peat | place: Germany... | reverse complement strand
AGCCGTGCGTGCTTGACACGGGCATCTGTCCCGCTGACAGGCACGCGTGTTTGCCTCACACGGGCATCTGTCTCGCCGACAGCCAGGCGTGCTTGCGTCACACGGGCATCTGTCTCACGGACAGGCACGCGTGCTTGCTTGACAAGAGCATCTGTTGCGCTGACAGGGAGCCCTGCTTGACTGACAGGGGCCTCCGTCTTGCTGACAGACACGCCTGTTTGCGTCACGCGGGCGTCCGCCTCGCGGAGAGAAACACCTGTCCGCGCGATGCGGGAGTCCGTCTCGCTGACGGGCACACGTCACGGCGAGACAGGCGCTCCGGTTCGCCGCTCACGTGCGAGCGCACGGCAAGCTCGTGGGTGATCGGCGCGAACGACCATGCCGTTTACGCTTTCAATTCTTCGCGGCCCCCTGGTCGATCCAGCGGCGAATGGTGTCGCGCGTCGGGCCGTCGAGACGGGTGCCGAGGAACGGCATGATCCCGCCGCAGCCCATCTCGCTGACGGTTGCGGCGGCGTCGTTGTCGGCGATGCAGCACGTGACGGCGCAGAGGTCGTCGTCGATCTTGTGCATCAGGTAGCTCTGCTTCGAGTCGCCCGGCTTCACGAACGGCATGCAGCTCTCCTCGAGGGGGGCGGCGGCGTCGGGGCCGACGAGGCCGGCGTACACCTGGGGGCCGGGATCGGTCGTGACCTGGCAAGGGCCCGCGTCGGGCACCGCTTCGGGCACACACCCGAGGAAGACGCCACGCTGGCTGATGGCCATCGCGGGGTCGCCCCCGTGGCACGTCGTTCCCGCGCTGCAGTTCGCCTCGAAGATGGGGAGCACATTCTGCTCGAACGAGACGACGGGCGTCGTCAGGTCGGCGTCGGACTCGTAGGGGGGGCAGCTGCCGTCGCCGCCGTCAGGGGCGTGGGTCGATGGGCTGGAGCACGCGCACACCAGGAGCAGGGAAGCGGTCGCGAGGAGGGTCCGTGTCGAAAGGGTGATGCACATGATCCAGGAAAGGGGAGAGGGAGATCCGGGACAGGGAAGAGTTGTTATACTGCGCCCTCGCTCGCATGCGACACGCTCTTCTCGCCGTCCCGGTCGCCGTCGCATTTGCCGGAGTATGCGTCGCATGCTCGAGCGCGCCCGACGAAGTCGTCGGCGGCGAGCCCCTCCCCGTGATTAGCAACATGCTCGAGTGCTCCCAGACGGGTCCGGCGTGCTCGACGTGGACGTACCTCTACGACTGCTACTTCGGGCCCCTCGGCCTCGCCAATTGTTCCGCGCAGAGCCAGTGCCACGCGTCCATCGACGGTCTCGGGGCGCAGTTGGGCTACGGATTCGTGTGCGGTCCTACCTCGGACACGTGCTGGAAGGGGATGACCCTCACGAGCGCCCCGGCCCTCGTGCCCAAAGTGGTCCCGGACCCGACGAAGACCTTCCTCTACACCGCGCTCCACAAGACGACGGGGACTCCCGCGACGCTGGCGAACAACATGCCGCTGGAGAGCCCCGGCAACCCGACGATCCCCGCATACACCTTCACGCCGGCCGAGCTCGCGTGCATCGTGGACTGGATGAAGGCCGGAGCGAAGGAAGACTGACACTACTTCCCTAGGAGCATGTGCATGTACGCCATGCACTGGGGAGCGCTGTTCATCGAGCCGTCGGCGGCCTCGCTGCCGGGGCAGACGTGGATGATCGTCATCGTCGTCATGTCGACGATGTACCCCTGATCGCGGTGCCCGTACTGGGTCAGCGTCGGCGTGCCGGACGAGCTGTCGGGGTCCTTCACGCTCGTCACCATCAGCGAGTACTTGGTCACCCAGGACTCGAGGTTCGCCTGCGTCGCGATGGCGAGGAATCCCGCCGTCTCGAGCACCTCGATCACGACGCCGCCGGCTTTCACCACCGAGGCGCCCTCCGAGACCCCCGCGTCGCCGACCGTGCCGAGCGCCGTCGCGCTGTTCTGGCAGCCCGGGCAGTCGAGCTCGGCGAGGTTGATCATCAAGTACCGCCTGCCGGACCTGCGCGCGTCGTCGAGCGAGTACGTGGCGTAGGGTTCCATCGTCGCCACTTCGTTCGCGGCCTCGTCGTCGTAGCCGATCCAGCTCGTGTTCGGCACGACGCACCCGGTGGGGAGCGTCCCGTTCGTTCCCGCGGGCGCGCAGTACGGGCCGCTCGGGTACGCGCTGGTGACGGCGGCGCCGTCCGATCCCCCCGACGAACCGGCGCCGCCGGAGCTGCTCGCGCCCGACCCGCCCCCGCTCGATCCGCCGCCGCTCGACCCTCCGCCGCTCGATCCGGACTGCGACGATCCGCTGCTCGAGCTCGGGCCCGCGCCGCTGCTGTTCGACCCGCCACCGCCGGACCCGCCGCTGCTCGATGTGGCGCCGCCGCTCGACCCGTTGCCGAGCGAGCCCCCCGAGCCCCCGCCTCCCGAGCACGCGATGAAACTGGCGGTCGTTAGTGCAACCAGTGCAACCGGGGCAAGGGGTGCCAAGAGATCTGTGCGCATGTCAGTTTGCCTTTCGTACGGCGAGCCATGTGAGCTCGCTTATGCCTTGTCCAGGGTCCGTCTGGATCGTCTGACCATCCGCGGAGACGTGGCCGGTGGCCTGGACCGAGAGGACGCCGACGGTCGGCGGGGTGGACTCGTAGTCGTCGCCGAGGACCAGGAACTCGACGGCGGCCGAAGCGGGCAGGCCCGCGCTGTTCTTCAGGATGACGCCCATGTCGATGAGCGCCCCCGCCATGTTCATCAGTCTCGACTTCGCTCCAGAGGGAGCGAGCGCGTAGATCGCGGCGGCGTTCGCCGCTCTGGCATAGGCCGGGGCGCTTGCCAGCGGCAACGCGGCGACGCGGAGGATACGTCCCGTAGCGGTTCCGAAGTCCTCGATGTCGAGGTCGAAGAACGTCCCGTCCGGGACCTGGAGGGTGAGGTCGCCTTCCGTGACGCTGGATGCCGGGGCGAGGTCCGGGGGGAGAACGACGCTGCTGGGCGGAAGGGTCGGCAGGTGCATCGTCGCCGTGATGATCTGCGGCTCGTCCGCGCCGAGGCGCAGGTAGTCGACGGCGTGGTCGGGCCTGCCGTCCGCATGGAGGGCGTAGTCCTCGGTCGGGAGGAACGCGCCGATCGGGATCACGTAGGCGCCTGCGTCGTCGCTCTGCGTGCCGTAGCACTGGGCCCCGCAGAACGTCATGACCAGACTTGGGAGCGGGGCGCCGGAGAGGTCCTCTACCTGGCCGTAGGCCTCGCGGACGCACGTCTCCCCATCGGTGTCCGCGTCGGGCGCGTCGCTGCACGTCGGGATGCCGCCATCCTCCGGACCCGCATCGCCTCCCATCCCCGCCGCAGCCGTGGCCGCAGGGCTGCACGCGCTCGACGCGAGCGCGAGGATCGCGAAGGCTCGCTGCATTGCGAGCGAAGCATGGACCGCGCGCGCCGCTCTGTCACGCGTCTTCCCCTGGGCTTTCCATCGTTCTCTCTTGGCTCTTCGTTGGCTTTCCCTTGGCGTTTTCCACGGGCTCCTGTTCGCTTTTTCCGCCCAGGCGCGAAGGGCTGTCGATCCGGGCAAGGCCCCGCTTCGACAGGCCCGCGGCGACGAGGGTCGCGCCGAGGAGCAGCGAGAGCGGCCACTCTCCCCACCGCGCGAACGGCGTGCGCGGGGCGTCGAGCAGGGCGGGATGCGTCATGAGGATCCCCGGGCGGTCCACCGGGAAACGATCGACGACGCGCCCGGCCGCGTCCACCCACGTGGTCGGCCCCATGTTCACCGCGCGCACCAGGTCGCGCCGCAGCTCGATGGCGCGCAGCCGCGACAGGAGCAGGTGGTACTCGCTCTCCGCGGTCCCGGCGAACCATGCGTCGTTCGTGATGTTGACGAGCAGGTTGGGCGCCGTGGCGATCGCCTCGCGTCCGGCGCCGGGCAGGATGTCCTCGAGGCAATTGAGGACCGCCATCCGGACGTGGCCGGCTTCCATCGGGAGCTGCCGCTCGCCCGCGCGCAGGCCGATGCCGCGCGAGAACGCCTCGCGAAGCCACGGGATCTCGTCTTCGAATGGCACCATTTCGCCGAACCACATGAGGTGCATCTTGTCGTACGGCTCGCTCAGCTTGCCGTCGCGAGTCGCGATGACCGCGGAGTTGTACCGCCCGATGCTGCTCGACATCACGACTCCGACGAGGACCGGACCGCGCACGCCGGGCTGGAGCATGGCGTTCGGGCCGCCGGGCGCGCGGCGCGACACGTGCGGGATGTTGTACGGGTACGCGTCCTCCGGCCAGATCACGAGCTCGGCCCCGTCGTGCTCGGCGCGCAGCGTGAGGAGCGTCAGCTTGCCGAGGATGGCGCGCGCCTCGTTCGCGTCCCAGCGCTCGGTCGCCTCGACGGCGGGCTCGATGATCGCGATCGACGCGGTGGGGGCCGCGGCGCGGAGCGCGTCGACCTGCGCGATGCGGACGGCGCCGTAGACGAGCGTCCCGGCGACCGTGGCAGCCGCGATCGCGATCGGACGAGCGGCGCGTCTCCTGTCGCGCCGCCAGAGGAGGCGAAGGCCCTCGGCGACCAGGGCCGCCTCGATGGCCATCAGGAAGGCGACGCCGCGCTCGCCGACGATCTCGGCGAGCTGCACGGCGGCCGGCCACGGGCAGACCCCGCACGCGACGGTCCATGGGATCATCGTCGCGACGAACGTCCCGGCGTAGACGCCGGTCGCGAAGGCCACCACGCGCGGCACGCCGAATCGTGGGAGCCAGGTGGTCGCGAGGGCGACGCTGATCCACCGCGTGGCCTCGAACGCCGCGAGGATCAGCAGCGCGATCGGTCCGAAGAACGACGGCAGCGTGGCGAACCGCGTCACGACGACCGACGCGAACCGCAAGGCGACGAGGTTCGTGCCCACGGCGAAGACGAAGACGCGCAGGACGCCGCGGAGCCCGTCGCGAAGGGCCGGCTTGTCGGGTAGCGGCCCATCGTCGAGGAGCAGGTAGAGGGCCACCATCCCGGCCCAGGCCATCGGGTAGACGTTCATCGGCGGCGTCGCGCAGGCCATGAGCGCCCCGCTGACAGCGCACGCCGCGAGGCGGAGGCGCACTACAGCCTCCGATCTTCGGGCGAGCGCCTGTGCGCGAGCGCCGGCCTGTTCTTGAATCGGATCGACTGCGGGTACGGGAAGACGTCGTCCTGGATCCCGGCGCGGATGCGGTCCTGAGTCGCGACCCAGAAGGACGGGTCGACCAGGTCGCCGTTGAGCTCCATGAAGACCTCACCGCCCCGCCCGCGCGGGAAGAGATACGCAGGGAGCTCTTCGGGGAAGATGTCCCTCGGCCCGACGGAGAACCAGGGCTCGTTCGCCACCTCCTCGTCGTCGGACGTCGCGGACGGGAGGCGGCGGAAGTTGCAGTCCGTGATGAGGGAGATCTCGTCGTAGTCGTAGAAGACGACCCGCCCGTAGCGCGTCACGCCGAAGTTCTTGAGGAGCAGGTCCCCGGGGAAGATGTCGGCGCTGGCAAGCTCGCGGACGGCAGCACCGTACTCGCGGACGCACTCGCGCAGCTGCGCCGGGTCCGCGTCCTCGATGTAGACGTCGAGGGGAATCATCTGGCGCTCGATGTACACGTGCCGGATGACCAGCCTGTCGCCGTCGATCTCGATGGCCGACGCGGCGATGCGGCGCAGCTCCTCGACGAGCGCGGGGTCGAACCGCGCGAGGGGCAGGGCCACGTTCGAGTACTCGAGCGTGTCGGCGAGGCGGCCGACGCGGTCATGGTACTTGACCATCAGGTACTTCTCTTTCACGCGCCGGCGGTCGCTGTCCTTGGGCGGCTCGAACCAGTCGCGGATCACCTTGAAGACATACGGGAACGACGGGAGCGTGAAGACGGCCATCACGGTGCCCTTCGTCCCGGGCGCCATGACGAACGTGTCCGTCGAGTGCTTCATGTGCTCGATGAGGTCCCGGTAGAAGAGCGTCTTGCCCTGCTTCTGCAGGCCGAGCAAAGTGTAGAGCTCGGCCTTGGGCTTGGTCGGCAGAATCGCCTTGAGGAAATCGACGTACGCCGACGGCACCTCCATGTCGACCATGAAGTACGCCCGAGCGAGGCTGAAGACGCGGCCGATGTTCTCGGCCCGGAGGAGCAGCGAGTCCACGCAGATCGACCCGTCGTCCGCCTTGAGGAGCGGAACGACGAACGGAATCTCCTGGTCTCCGTTGATCGCCCTGCCCACGATGTACGCGGCCTTGTTGCGGAAGAAGAGCGACGTCAGGACCTGGATCTGGAAGTTCGCGTGACGCTCCCACTTGCCGGGGAAGTGCTCGCGGATGGCGCGCACGAGCGAACGCAGGTCGCGGTCGATGTCCTGGAACGGCGCCGCCAGGCCGAAGCTCGTGAGGGCGGAGAGGATGGTCGACCGCAGCCCGGTCTTCGCAGGGTAGTAGCAGCGGTACGTGGGCTCCTCGCCGTCGAGGTGCTCGGTCGAGATGGCGGGGCGCCAGAAGATGTACTCGTTCCGGTAGTAGCGCCTGTCGAGGACGCGGCAGGCGACGGAGTTGAAGAACGTCTCGGCGCACTCGGGCTGGCGGTGCTCGTGGAGCAGACCGATGTACGCGCGCTTGATGTCCGGCCAGAGGAGCTCGTCCCCCACGGCCACCGGGAAGCGCTCGCGCAGCTCGGCGACGGCTTCCGCCACGCGCTGGTCGTACATCGAGATGCGGGCCCGCGAGGCGGCGCGCACCTCCGTCCAGTCGCCCCGCTCGAAGCGCTGTTTTGCCTGCGCGCTCGTCCGGCGGAAAAGGCGGTAGTGCTTATCGAAGCCGTTACGTATGGTCCGCGCGATGTCGAGGGGGAAGTCGTCGGAGTCAGGGGCGCGCATCGGGGGGACGGCTTAGCGTAAGAACTTTTCGAGTGCGCGCCTACGCCTCTCGGGCTAGGGGTTTTTCGTTTCTGGAGTCCGCCATGCGTCAGACGAGCGACCTTCGCATCCTTGGTACCCAGCCCTTGCTAAGCCCGGACGAGCTGAAAGCCGAGCTTCCCATCCCCGACGACGCCGCCGAGACGGTCTACCGCGGTCGCGAGGAGGTCCGCGACGTCCTGCACGGCCGCGACGTGCGCCCGCTCGTCATCGTGGGCCCTTGTTCCATTCACGACGCCGGATCCGCGCTCGAGTACGGCGAACGCCTTCTTGCCCTCCGCAAGCGCTTCGAGGGCGCGCTCCTCGTCGTCATGCGCGCGTACTTCGAGAAGCCGAGGACGACGGTCGGCTGGAAGGGCCTCATCAACGATCCGCACCTCGACGGAACGAACGACATCGCGGCCGGCCTCCGGGTGGGTCGCAAGCTCCTGCTCGACCTGGCGCGGATGGGGCTGCCGACGGCGACGGAGATGCTCGACCCGATCATCCCGCAGTATCTGGCGGACCTGACGACGTGGGCGGCGATCGGCGCGCGGACGACGGAGAGCCAGACGCACCGGGAGATGGCGAGCGGTCTGTCGATGCCCGTCGGATACAAGAACGGCACCGACGGGGGCCTCGGGGTCGCGGTCAACGCCGTCATCGCCGCGTCGCGCCCGCACAGTTTCCTGGGCATCGACCGCGCAGGCCGCGTGTCGGTCGTCCGGACGTCGGGCAACCCGGACGGGCACGTCGTCCTGCGCGGCGGCAAGGCGGGGCCCAACTACGCTCCCGAGAAGGTCGCCGCGGCGGCGGCGATCCTGAAGAAGGCCGGCCTGACGACGCCGATGCTCATCGACTGCAGCCACGACAACAGCGGCAAGAGCCACTTCAAGCAACCCGAGGTTCTCGCGGAGGTGGCGCGCCAGATCGAGCACGGGTCGAGGGACATCCTCGGCGCGATGATCGAGAGCAACCTCGTCGCGGGTCGGCAAGAATTCGAGCCCGGCATGCCGCGCGACGCGCTCGTCCGCGGGCAGAGCATCACGGACGCGTGCGTCGACCTCGCGACGACCGAGGAGATGCTGGCGAACCTGGCGCGGGCGGCCGGAAGCCGGAGGTCCGCGCGCGTCGCGGTGTGAGCTACGTCTCCTCCGACGCGGCCGTGAAGACCCCGCGCGCCATCAGGGACGACTCGGCGCTCGAGCGCTGGGCATAGATGCGTGCCCGTATCCGGGCGATGGCGTCGTCGCCAGGCACCGCGAGCCACGCCGTCTCCGCGAGGTGACACGCGAGCGCGAGGTTCCCCTCGGAGGCGAGCCTCGAAGCACGGTCCGCCAGCTTGTTCGCGCCCCCCGCCAGGTCGGCGATCTCCCGCGCGAGCGCACCCGCGCGCGCGGGCTTGAGGTGCGACGGATCGCCGTCCCACCAGCCGCCGTACAGCCGCCAGATGTTGCGCACGACGAACTCCGGCTCGTCGTAGATCGGGCGCAGGTAGGGACGCTCGATCAGGTGCGCCGGGGCGCGGACGGTGCCGAGGATATCGTCGAGGCGCGCTCCCTCGTTCATCCGCGCGAGCGTCTGCTCGACCAGCGACTCGAGCAGCTCCGCAGTCTCCACGAGCGCGCGCCGCACCCGGTCGGCGCCGAAGATGGGCGGCCCGTGCCCCGGGCACATCGTCTCCGCGGGGAGCTCGGCGATCGCGCGCAGCGCCGACGCCCACTCGCGCGGGTAGCGCTGCACCTTCTGCGGGTTGCCCGCGTTGGGCGACGCCCAGATGAACAGATCGCCGACGCAGACGATCCGGCGCGACGGGACCCACACCCACGTCGCGTCGTCGGTCTCGCCGAGCGCATGGCGCAGCTCGAACCGCTCGCCACCCACGTCGACGTCGAGCGACGTCGCGTACGTCACGTCGGGCGCGCGGAACCTGTCCGGCCACGTCCGCGCGGCGCGGAACTGGCGGGCGTTGATGCACGCGTTGTAGCCCTTCGTGAGCACGTACCGCTCGAAGCGCGCCGGGACGCGCTCGTGAGCGACGACGCGGGCAGCCGCCCCCTGCTCCTTCTCGTACAGCTCGACCCCGAAGCAATGGTCGACGTGCCCGTGCGTGTAGATGGCTGTGTGAAGCGGCCGCTCGGTGACCCTGCGCACCGACGCGTGGACCTGCGGCGCGAGGACAAAGCTGCCCGTGTCGACGAGCACGAGCCCGCCGTCCGTGTCGAACGCCGTCGCGTTGGCGAAGCTCGACACGAACGCCGACCGCTCGCCGAGCGGCTCGACGTCGAGGAGCGGCGCGAAGGGGTGGTTCTGGGCCGGGTCGAGCGCGCCGGACCAGAGCCCCTCGGAGAGATCGCGGATGCGCCCCATCGGAGCCGCGAGTGTCGCACGGCCACGGTCAGACGGTCGAGCGCGTCTCGGTCGTCGTCACCGCGGGCTTCGTCGTGGCGTCGGGCGCCGTCGCTGCCAAAACCGGCGCCTTGTACTTGAAGAACGGAATCAATCGCCCGAGAAACCTCAGCGTACCGTGGTCGTTCATCCAGAGCGCGTAGGCCACGTACGTCGGATCGCGCGACAGGTGCTTCTCCTCGGTCCTGGCCCGCAGGAAGTAGATCGTGTTGATGCATCCGAGGAGCAGCGAATGGCGGAGCGCCTCCTCCCAGCCCCCGTGTGGGATGAACGGGATCGAGGCCATCCACCAGGAGAGGTTCTTCGAGACGTACGCCGGGTGCTTGGTGAAGCGGTAGGGACCGTTGGTCAGGATGCCGCGGTGGGTGAGGTTCGAGAAGCGCACGCCGAAGGCGATCGTGGCGAGGACGTAGATCGTGATGAGAAGGACGATTCCGCCCGCCCACACCCAGCGCACGGCCGGCCACGGTGCGAGCCACGCGCCGAAGGCGAAGCCGCCGTCGTAGTGCACGTACTGGCGCTCCATGAGGCTGTAGAACGGCTGGTAACAGAAGAGCGCCACCACCCAGCCGAACATCGTGGGCTCGGCGGTCCGGATGTGCGCGTCGATTACCTTGAGCGACAGCCCGTAGCCGACCGTCGCGAAGAGCAGATCGATCCCGAAGATGAGCGAATAGAGAAAATCGTAGAGTCGGAGGTTGTTCCACGAGATGGTCGACAGGTCGAAGTGAACGAGGTTCTTAGTCTCGTTGTGCATCCACACGAGCATCAGCGGCAGGAAGAACGCCTTGACCAGCCAGCCGCGGTAGAGGTTCGCGATGTCGAAGCGCCGTGCATCCTCCGGGTGCCGGAGCGCCACGCGCCCGAGCTGCCAATAGGCGTCGCAGGGCTCGAGCATGAGCCCGTCGAGAAACCACGTGTACGCGACCGCTGCGCAGACGAGGGACAGCCAGAACTTGCGCAGGATCCAGTAGAACGGGTCGTAGAAGGTGCCGTGGTACTCCGAGAAGGCCCAGTACCCGATCGCGATCGGCGCGATCGCCAGCGCGAGACCGAGGAGCTTCGTCCCCACGCGCACCAGGTCCGGCGTGAACTCCTTGTCCCAGTCGAGCCCCGTCGACGCCCGGCGGTGCACGCGCAAGAAGAGGACGTCCATGAGGATCACCGGGATCGCCGCGGCCGCCATCAGGACGAGCATGTCGGTGTCCAGGCCGAAGTCGTGGTGGCGCAGCGCGAAGAGCGCTCCGATGGCCAGGCACCCGGCGATCGAGTTCAGCCCGAAATGGGTGACGGACGCGGGGATCGTTCGGGGCTCGGGGGACTCACCGTCGGGCATCGGGCGCGGAGCATACCCGGTCTCGGACCGGTTTCGGGCGCAACGTCACTGCAGCGTGGGCATGCATTTTCCGCTCACGCAGGCGACAGTGCTCGAGTTGCAGCAGTCGCTGGCGGTCGTGCAGCCGCCTCCCACCCCCACGCAGGCCACCTTGCCGATGTCGACGCACATGCCGTTCTGGCAGAAGCCGGAGCAGCAATTGAAGCCGTTCGTGCAAGCGCCGGCGCCGCCATCGCCCACCGCGGCGTCCGGAGGCGCGGCGCCCGCATCGGCTGCCGCTGAGCCACCCGCGTCCGATGCGGCCGAGCCGCCGGCGGGTGCGCCAGGCGTCGGGATGCACGCCGCGAGCGTCCAGAAGCCGCGCATGTTGGGGGTGTCGTCCTGCCCTTCGAGGTAGAAGGCGGGGTGGCTCGGATCCGTCGAGCCGATCATGGTGTCGACCGCGGTGACCCAGAGGCGCCGCTTGCCGTTCACGTGGGCCGTCGACGTCACGTCGGCGGGCCAGGGCTGGTTCCCCCAGGCCCGCATGCTCGTGAACACGGCCCACGAGTAGCCTCCGCGCTGGACGGGGTTGAAGGTCGGCTCGACCGACGCGTTGGAGTCGCCCGCGTCGGGAGGGTCGTCGGCGGCGGCGAGGCGGATGGGCGCTCCCCCGGCGACCGTCGCGATGAAGAGGTTCCCGTCGTCCACCACCGTGTCGTCGCACGCGCTCCCTCCGGTGCAGCCCGTCGGCGTCGTCCCGGCGTGAAAGGCGATGGCGGTGGAGTCCGGCGTGAACGACGGGTACCCGAGTCCGTTGCCGGTCGTCGCGAACGCGGGCGACGTGCCGTCGACGATCGTGTGCAGCGTCGGATCGAACATGGGGCCCGATTCGTTGAAGCTCAGGTACGCGATCACTTCCGGCATGTCGGGGATCACGTTGTCGGGGTCGCCCCCGTTGTCCGACTCGACGACGGCCAGCATCGTCCCATCCGGCGAGAACGCGGGCATCTCGAGGTTCGTCTCGCTCGCCGCGAATCCGGTGACCTGGTCCAGACCGCTGGTCGTCACGACGTTGCCCGTGAGGGGATCGCCGAGCGAGATGTACTTCGATCCCACCGCCGCCGTGGGTCCGCCGAAGACGACGAACTTGCCATCGGGCGTGAGGGCGACGTCCGCGCCGAACTTCGTGGACTGATAGATGAGCGGCTGGCCGGGCTGCGTGATGTCGAACGACGCCCACGGCCGCGTCCCGCTCCAGTTGCCGTAAGGCGCGACGGACGGCACCGTATGCACCGCGCCGCCGGTCCCGTCGTTATCCTGGTCGTCGACGTCGCCCACGAGGATGGTGCCCTGCGCGTTGACGGCGTGGCACCCCATGCAGACTCCGTTGTTGAGCTGAACGGGAGCGGCGCCCGTTCCGGGCGTGAACCGGCTGATGTGGCCCAGCGCGACGCCGGCCGCGGTCTTGGAGGCGGTCCAGTAGTAGATGGCCCCCTGCAGGCTCTCGGGAGCGATGGTCCAGGTCTGCGTCTGGATCAGGTACGCGGGCCCGGTGCTGGTCGGCGGGTAGCGGTAGAGCGTGAACGAGAGCGGGTCGGACCCGTTCTTCGCGTCGTTCGAGGCGGTCAACCGGTCCCATACGCTCTGGTCGAGGCGCATCTGCCCCGGGAGCGAGGGCAGCTGGTAGTAGCCGTCGAACGAGTAGTTCTTCTCCGAATAGCTGAGGCGGTAGGTGTCGCCCGTCTCGGGCGCGTTCCACATGAGGAGCGGCGAGGTCAACCCGAGAGGCCAGACCGTCTGGTCGTAAGGGTAAAGCAGCGGCGCGATCCCGGGCGCCGGATCGCTCTGGAAGATCGAGCCGCTGAGAGCGACGACCGCGGGGCTCAGCGCATTGAGGCCCGGCCCGTAATCGACGAGGTGCACCTGGACGGTCACCGACGCGACGGCCTCCTTGCCATGGTAGATGGCGTGGATTGTCCCGGACCCGGCGTACGGAGACGCCGAGCCCGGCGGAGGGGCGGTCGCGACGACCGGGTCCGCGTTGCTCACGGTCGCCAGGTCCGGCCGGTCGAAGGCGACGGAGTCGGGCGTCACGATGGACATCTGACCGGTCGAGTCCACGGCGAGGAGGGTGAACGACGCGGTCCGCGCAGCGGTGCCATCGAGCACGATCGTCGCCGTGGCCGGCTGGAAGTAGAGCGACGTGGGGGCGGTGCTCCCATCCCCACCCACGCCGGGGATCGTTGCGTCCGAAAAGGGCACGATGCCGACCGTGTCGGCGTCCCCGCCGCCGGTGAAGTGGGACCCCGAATTGCCGGATCCTCCGCACGACACTGCAGCAGCGGCCGCGAGCACGCAGCCCGTCATGAGCTCCCACGCTCTCATGGGCACTAGCATTCTCCCGTGACCCCGCCGACGCAAGCAGGACGAGCGTAACGAACGTGGTCCAGCGTGCGTACGATCCATGGGCCCTCCTCGCGGGGCCGCCGGAGCTTCTTGTTTCGCCCAACCCCGACCGCTCAGTTGACGATGTGGGTGCCCATCGGTGAAAGTTTCACCGATCTCACGGCGATCCTCCCTATGGCGGAACCCATCCAGAAGGCCCCGCCTCGTGCGGCCGCCGGAGTCGCTGCGCCGGGCGCCGTCGACGGCGCTTCCCGCGCGCTCGATGCGGTCATGGACCGGTACGCGCGCGGCGAGGACGGGGCGTTCGGCGAGCTTTACCGCGCCGGCGCGCCTCGTGTGCGTGGCTTTCTCCTGCGTCTCTGCGGCGACGCCGCCCTCGCCGACGACCTCACCCAGGATGCGTTCCTGCGGGTCCACCGCGCGCGCGGCAGCTTCGAGCGCGGAGCCGCGGCCCTGCCATGGTTCTTCGCGATTGCCCGCAACGCGTTCCTGGACCACAAGCGCCGCGAAGCAACGCGGCGCGCGCTCGCCGTGGAGGATCGCGGCGTCCCCTCCGAGGCGCCCGCGGACACCCGGGGCGACGAGGTCCTCGCCGCGAGCGAGACGCTCGACGTCGTGCGCGCCACCCTCGAGCGGCTGACCGCACTTCAGCGCGAGGCGTTCGTGCTGATCCGGTTCGAGGGGCTGAGCGTGAGCGAGGCCGCGCAGGTCCTCGGCGCGACGGAGGCGGCCGTCAAGATCCGGGCGTTCCGAGCCTACGAGGCGCTGCGCGCGGCCCTCGAGCGGCAGAGCAAGGGAGCCAGGTAGCCGATGGCTGACCTCGACCTCCGGCGCATGGCCGATATTCCCGATCCCTTCGCGGGTACGGCGGGAGAGTCTCCGCCGCCGCTCGTCGGGAAGGCGCTCGCCGCGTCGCCTTCGCGCGCACGCGTCCGCGGTCTTCGCGCGGCGGCGGTCGGGATCGCGGTGCTCACCGAGGTGGCATGGCTCGTCCTGGTCGAGCATCGACCCGATCTCGCGTCGGTCTCACCGTCCGGTCTCGTGCTGGGGGTGGGGATCCCGCTCCTGGCCGCGGCGCTCGCGCTTGCCGCGGCGACGAGGCGGGGCGCGCTCGGTCTCGGCGAGTCGACTTCGCGGCTGCTGGTCCTCGTTGGCCTCTCGGTCGCGGTCTTCGTGGTCGGCACGGTGTTCGCTGCCCCGCGCGACGGTGGGGAGGAGTTCTGGGGGCATACGCTCCGGTGCATCGGGGTGACCGCCGCCCTCGCGGCGGCGCCGCTCGCGCTCGGGGTGTGGTCATTCCGCAATGCGTTCGTCGCCGCGCCGGTGTGGCGTAGCGCGGCGCTCGGCGTCGCCGCCGGGGCGCTGGCCGCGGCGACGATGAGCCTCGCGTGCTCGACCGACAGCGCGCTTCACGTGCTCGTCGGCCACGGCGCGATGATGCTCGTCGGCGGCGCGGTCGGCGCGGCGCTCGGCAGGGCGACGCGGGCCTGAAGCCACGCCGCCAGGTCCGCGAGCGCCCGCTGCCCCAGGGCCTCGTACCGCTCCCGCTTCTTGAGCCGCCGGTCCCCGAGCGTCGGGAGCCACGCCCAGGTCACGTTCGACGGCTGGTAGTCGTTCGTCCCCCGGCCGAGATGCGTCAGGACTCCTCCGAGCGCGGTCGTCGGCGGGGGCGGCGAGACGTCCTCCCCCCTGAGGGCCTGCGCCAGCATCACGCCGCACACGAAGCCGCACGCGCAGCTCTCGACGTAGCCCTCGACGCCGGTGATCTGACCGGCCAGAAACACGCCCGGGCGCGCGCGGAGCTGCATGCGCCGGTCGAGGACGCGCGGCGCGTCGACGAACGTGTTGCGGTGGACGCTGCCGAACCGCAAGAACTCGGCCTGCTCGAGCCCCGGGATCGTCCGCAACACGCGCGCCTGCTCCGGCCAGGTCATTCGCGTCTGGAAACCGACGAGGTTGTACGCCGTCGCCGCCCCGTCTTCGGGGCGGAGCTGCACGACCGCGAACGGGCGCTCCCCGCTGCGGGGGTCGACGAGGCCCACGGGCTTCATCGGTCCGAAGGCGAGCGTCATCCGACCGCGCGACGCCATCACCTCGACCGGAAGGCACCCCTCGAAGTAGCGGACGTCCTCGAAGCTGCGCGGCTCCACCTTCGTCGCCTGCAGGAGCTCGTCCACGAAGGCGGAGTACTGCGCCTCGTCGAGGGGGCAGTTGACGTAGGCCTCGTCCGCGCCGTCGCCCGCGCCCTTGCCGTAGCGCGACTGCTTGAATACGCGGGTCCAGTCGATCGAGTCGGCGCTCACGATGGGCGCGATCGCGTCGTAGTACGCCAGGTGTGCAGCGCCGATGGCCCGCGCGAGGTCCGCGGCGAGGGCCTCGCCCGTGAGCGGCCCGGTCGCCAGGACGACCGGGGACGCCGGCGAAGAGTCCGGGATGGCGTCGACCACGCGCGCTTCGAAGGCGACGCGCGGGTGCGAGCGGATTCGGCTGGTGACGAGCGCCGAGAAGGCCTCGCGGTCGACCGCCAGCGCGCCGCCCGCGGGAACGCTCGTCCGGTCGGCGCACGCGAGGATGAGGGAGCCTGCGCGGCGGAGCTCCTCCTTGAGCAGCCCGACCGCGTTGCCGATGGAAGCTCCGCGGAACGAGTTGGAGCAAACGAGCTCGCAGAGGGCGTCGGTCGTCTGGGCGGGGGTGCGCGCGAGCGGCTTCTGCTCGAAGACAGCCACGTCGATGCCACGCTCGGCGAGCTGCCACGCGACCTCGCAGCCCGCGAGGCCTGCGCCGACGATCGTGGCGGAGGGCATTTCGCGTCTTAGCATACGGACAATGGTCGTCGCGCTCCTCGATGCCACCCGCGTGGTCGTCTCCCTGCGTGCCACGGGCATTCTCCGCGGCCTCGGGCACAACCCGATCATGACGGCGCGCCCCGAGCGGGTCTCGGTCGAGGTCGGGGAAGGGGACGGCGGAGGCCGAGTGAGCGCCGTCTTCCGGGTGGACGGGATCGAGCCGCCCGGGGACCTGTCGGTGGCGGACCGGGACGGGATGCTCGAGAACATGCGCGGCCCGGACGTCCTCGACGCCGCACGCTTCCCGACGATCACGTTCGAGGGGCGTTACCGGGGGGCGCTGGAGGGCGGAACGCTGACGGGAGCGCTCGTCGTGCGCGGAGCATCGAGGCCGATCTCGATGACGGTGGCCGTGTTAGGCGACGGCGCCGATCTCGTCGCGTCCGGGGAGTGGGAGGGGAAGCTCACGGACCTCGGCGTCAAGCCGTTCCGGGCGCTCATGGGAGCCCTCAAGCTCGACGACTGGATCCGTCTGCGGCTCGAGGCGAGGTTTGCCGTACGCTAACGTCTCGCCATGAGCGAAACGAGGAGGCGTGCGGCGGAGCTCGCGGCGCAGCACGTCTCGGACGGGAGGCCTACGGGCTGGTTCGAGCCCCTCTACGCCGCAGCGTCGGGAGACGCGGGCAAGGTGCCGTGGGCGGACCTCGCGCCCAACCCGGGCCTGCTCGTCTGGGCCCGGCGTGCGGGCACGACTGCCTACCACGGGAAGCGCGCCCTGGTGGTCGGCTGCGGCCTCGGCGACGACGCGGAGGAGGTGGCAGGCTGGGGGGCGCGAGTGCTCGCGTTCGATATCTCCCCCACCGCGATCGCGTGGGCGCGGCTGCGCTTCCCCGAGTCGAGGGTGAGCTACGAAGTGGGGGATCTCTTTTCGCCGCCGGGGTCGTGGGCGCGCGCGTTCGACTTCGTCTTCGAGGCGTACACGTTGCAATCGTTGCCGCGGTCCGTCCGGCCGCCGGCGTTCGACAACCTCGCCGGCTTCGTGGCGCCCGGCGGGACGCTCCTCGTCATCGCACGCGCGCGGGACGAGCGCGAGCAGGTCGAGGGTCCGCCGTGGCCCCTCGCCGCGAGCGAGCTCGAGCGCTTCGAGACCTCGGGCCTGGAGGCGGTGCGCTTCGAGGACTACGTCGACGAGGAGGTCCCGCCCCAGCGCAGGTTCCGTGTGCAGTACGAGCGGCCGCGGTCAGGCGCGTCGTAGCTCGGCATCCCTCTCCGAGAGGCGCCGCAGTCCGCGCCAGTTGCTGACCATGAATGAGATCGCCAAGAGAGCGGGCCAGAACGAGAGGTAGCGGAGCGCGAGGAGCGCCGACGCGCCGGCGACCACGATCGACACGATGAGCGCCGGCCTCTCGCCGCGCCCGTGGGTCCATGCGTTGAGGAGCTGGGTCATGGCGTTCCCGCCGTCGAGCGGCAGCATCGGGAGGAGGTTCAGCGCCCCCCAGGCGATGTTGACGTAGAGCAGCGACCCGTACGCGAATCGGCCCATCCCCTCCGGATGGACCCCGGCCCCACCGAGCACGCGCGCGGCAAGGACCACGACTGCTCCCACGAGGAACCCCGCCGCGGGTCCCGACAGGCTGATCGCGATCCGGCGTCCCGCCGAGAGCTGCTGCCGCGCCGACCAGGACGTGGTGCCGCCCATGCCGTGCAGGTCGATGCTCGGCTCGAGCCCGAAGGCGAGGCACGCGGCCGCGTGCCCCAGCTCGTGGAGGAGGACGGACACCAGCACGACCGCGGCCCACACGACCAGCTTCCCGGGAGCCGTGTCGAGGAGTCCCGCGTTGATGAGCAACGTCATCAAGAAGAACGACGGCAGGATGCGGACGGGGACCTTGCCCATGTGGAAACGGAGCATCATGAGGGGCTCGCCGCGATGCGGCGATGGTGAGGATAGGTCCCTCCCGCCGACTCCGCACGCCCGCGCGAAGCATGTTAGGAGTGGCGTGTCCGTCGTGCAGCCTGATACCGACCGCTTCCTCGCTCTTGTCTGCCGCGAGCTCGGAGCCTCGGAAGCGTTCATCGTGCCGAGCAAGCTGCCGGATGCCCCGGGCGAGAGCGAGAAGGAGCCCGACCGGAGCGACGACGACCACGAGCTGCGGTCGCGCTTGGCCGCGGGGGGCACGGTCGTGGTGAGGTTCGCCGATGCCATCCGGGATCGACCGGCGAAACAGCGACGCCTCGAGATCCTCGCCAGCACGTTCGATCCCGGCGGCAGCGAGCCGCCGCCCTCTCCCCGTCGATCGCGGCCGCCGGTCTCTTCGTCCCTCCGGGACGAGCTTCTGGCGCTGTCGAACCGCGCCGCCGCCGTCAACGCGTTCGTCATCGACGCGAACTCTCCGGTCGTCTGGGGGGCCGCGCGGCCCGAGGACGTCGCCGTGGAGCCCGCGCCGGCGTCCAGCCCGAGAATGGCCCAGCAGGCCGAGGAGGGCCGGGTGAGCGAGGGTCGCGCCGTGTCCCTCCGCACATTGCTCGCCGTGCGGTCCTTGCCGGAGATCGCGGCGCTCCGAAAGGGCAAGCACGTCCGCTGCGTGAACGGGGGCGGGCCCACGCCGCTCGTGGCGCACTCGTTCGCGGGCATCTACCTGCTCGTGGTGGTCTTCGACGCTCCGTTCGACGAGCTGCGCGCCCAGCGTGCGGTCCTCGACGCCCTTCCGCGTGTCGAGCGTCTCGTCCTCGCCCTTCCGCCTCACGACCCCGATCCGACCCAGGGCGCAGGCGCGATCGCCATCCGCCGCCCGCGGCGGCGCTAGTGCAGCGTCGTCGAGATGAACCCAAGCCTTGACGCGATCCGAGACCTCACCCCGCAGCGTCTCCTCTCGATCGCCTCTTCCCCTCTCCGCCTGGCGGAGAGGGGTCAGGGGTGAGGTCTTGCTCAGCGAAGCTTGAATGCCATCTCGACGACGCTGCGCCAGTCTACCAGGTCGGAAAGTGTCGTTGCGGCCCGCGAGGCGATCACGCGAGGACAGCGCGGGCGATGACCGTGCGCTGGATCTCGCTCGTTCCCTCGTAGATCGTCGTCACGCGCGCGTCTCGCAGGTGGCGCTCGGCCGCGAACTCGCGGACGTACCCGTACCCGCCGTGGATCTGGACGGCGTCGTTGCAGACGCGTACGGCGGCCTCGCTTGCGAAGAGCTTCGCCATCGAGGCCTCGCGGGCGAATGATCTGCCATTCTCTCTGCACCACGCGGCGCGCATCGTCAGGACGTACGCGCCGTCGATCTGCGTCCGCATGTCGGCCAGCTTCCACTGTACGGCCTGGTGCTCGGCGATCGGCACGCCGAATGTCCGGCGGTCCTTCGCGTAGAGCACGCTCTCGTCGAGCGCGGCCCGGGAGATGCCGATCGCCTGCGACGCGATGCCGATGCGGCCGCCGTCGAGCGCCATCATCGCGACCTTGAAGCCGGCGTTCTCCGCCCCGAGCAACGCGTCGGCCGGGAGACGGCAACCGTCGAACGTCAGGGGCACGGTGTCCGACGCGCGGATGCCCATCTTGTCCTCGGGCGGCCCCACCTTCAGCCCCGGCGTCCCGCCTTCGACGAGGAAGCAGGAGATGCCGCGGGAGCCCGTGTCCGGTGGAGCCGTTCGCGCCCACACCACCAACACTCCCGCGTAGGTGCCCCCCGTGATCCACTGTTTTGCTCCGTCGAGCACCCACCCACCGCCCGGCTCGCGCCTCGCCGTCGTCCGGAGGGCGCCCGGGTCGCTCCCGGCGTTCGGCTCGCTCAGGGCGAAGCTGCCGAGGACGGCTTGCCCGCTCGCGAGGGCCGGGCAGAAGCGACGCTTCTGCGCATCGGTCCCGAAGCGCGCGATGGCCTCGCCGACCATGTTGGTCACGCTCATCATCACGGCGGTCGACGCGCACGCCCGCGCGATCTCCTGCATCGCGAGCGCGTAGGCTATCGTGCCGGCTCCGGAGCCGCCGAGCGCGGGGGGGACGTTGATCGCGAGCAAGCCGAGGTCCGCGAGGCCACGGATGGAGTCCGAAGGGAACTCCTTCGTCTCGTCGATCTTCCCTGCGATCGGCGCGACGACGCGCGTCGCGAAGTCGCGCGCCGCCCGCTGCACGAGCGCCTGCGTCTCGGTGAGCTCGAGATCCACCGGCGGCCCTTACAACCCGAAGCTCACCTTCGCGGGCCAGCTACCCGGGGAGGGCAGCCCTTTCATCTTGAGCAGGAGATCGATGAGGCAGTCCGCCTTCGCGGCCCCGTCGCGGTTCGACGCTGTCACGCCCGCGGCGAGGACCTTTCCCCCCGGCCCGACGTACATCGTGGCGCGAAACGTCCCCGCAGCGCCCTCCTTGCACTGATCGATCGCGCTGCCGTGCTTGCCCAGCGTGGCGGCGATCTTGTCGGAGCTCCAGTCGTTCGGCGGGCGCGTCGCCTGGAGCGGCAGCTCCATGCCATAGCGGGCCTCGGCCTCGCCTCCGTCGGGCCGGGGCCATCGGGCGCCCGTCACGACGTCCCGCAGGCACCGCTCGGTGTCGCGGTCGCCGACCTCGCTGTCCTCCAGGTAGGCGTACTTCGCGCTCCCGTCGGTGCCGATCCGGAGGAAGAACTTCACCTGTCCGGAGAGCACCTCGACCCTGCCGATACCGTGCTTCTGGCAGTCCATGAACGCGCCGTCGAGGGCCGAGAAGGCTCTCTTCACGGCGTCCGGATCGACCGTGCCAAGCTCGCTCCTCGTCCGGAGCGCCATCTTGACCTCTCGCGGCTTCTCCTCGGCGCGGGTCGGCTCCGGCTGCTTCGGAGGAGGCGGGTCCCCGCAGGCCGCGACCACGCAGGCCATGACCGGAACGCAGACGCGGACGTACACCAGGACAGCGGCGCGTCGCATGGCTATCGGAGGAGGTTGGCGGCGATCACGATGCGCTGGATCTCGCTCGTCCCCTCGTAGATCTCGGTGATGCGCGCGTCCCGGTAGTGCCGCTCGACCGGGAACTCCGTCGAGTAGCCGTAGCCGCCATGGACCTGGATCGCCTTGTGCGTCACCCGCGTCGCCATCTCGCTCGCGTAGAGCTTCGCGATCGAGCTCTCCATCGTGTGGCGCACCCCCTTGTCCTTCATCTTCGCGGCGCGCCAGGCCAAAAGCCTCGCCGCGTCGATCTGCGTGGCCATGTCCGCGAGCATGAACTGGATGGCCTGGTGCTGCGCGATGGGGACGCCGAAGCTCTTCCGCTCCTTGGCGTACGCGACGCTCTTCTCGAACGCCGCGCGGGCGATGCCGATCGCCTGGCATGCGATCCCGATGCGCCCCCCGTCGAGCGTCGCCATCGCGACCTTGAACCCGTCCCCCGCGCTGCCGACGACGTTCGTGTCCGGCACCTTGCAGTTCTCGAAGAACACGGTGCACGAGTGCGCGGCGTGGATGCCGAGCTTGTGGTCCGCGGCGTTCTGCGAATACCCGGGCGTCCCCCGCTCGACGAGGAACGCCGTGTGCTTCACCTTGGGGCCGCTCCTGTCGGTTACGGCGAAGACGAGGATCCAGTCGGCGTGAGGGCCGTTGGTGATCCAGTTCTTGGCGCCGTTGAGGACCCAGCCTCCGCTCGTCTTCTCCGCACCCGTGACCATCGTCTGCGCGTCGGAGCCGCTCATCGGCTCGGTCAGGCCGAAGCAGCCGAGTTTCTTTCCGCTCGCGACCGGCGCGAGGACGCGCGTCTTCTGCTCGTCGGTGCCAAACTTGTACAGGGGGTCGCAGAAGAGGGAGTTGTTGACGCTCATGATGACGCCGCAGCTGGCGCATGCGGCGCTGACCTCCTCCATCGCGAGCGCGTAGGAGAGGGCGTCCATCCCGGCGCCGCCGTGCTTCTCGGGGACCGCGACGCCGAGCAGCCCGAGCTCGGCCATCTTGGCGACGATCTCGTCCGGCCAGCGTCCGGTCTTGTCGAGCTCGGCGGCCTTCGGGGCCACCTCGCGCGCGGCAAAGTCGCGCGCCGTCTGTTGCATCAGGCGCTGCTCTTCGGTCAGCTCGAAATCCATGGGGCGCAGAATCTAGCAGGGATCGCGCGATAGCTCGACGAGCCCCTCCACCTCCGGTGCGCGCTCGCGTAGCCTCGGCTTGGGACGGACAGCCACGGGCACGCGGGCGCTCGCGAGCAGCGCCACGTCGAACGCGTTGTCGCCGAACGCAGCCAGGAGGGGGCGATCCCTGCCGATCTGCTCCCGAAGGCGCGTCACCTTCCCGGGGCCGTAGGGGATGGGGCGCTCGACGTCGGCGAGCATGATGTCCCGCTCGTACCGGGAGCGAGCGGCGACGACGCGCCTCGCGTCGAAACCCGCGTGCCCTCCGGCCTCGAGCACGACCGCGAGGGGCGACGCGCTCACGAGCCAAGCCTCGATGCCCGCCGCGCGGATTCGCGCGAGAAGGTCGTAGAGCTCGCGGTGCCATCGTGCATCGAGGCCGGCCCTGCCGACCACGTCGCGAGCGAAGGCGCCGACCTCCGTTCGCGTCCAGCCGGCGAAGCACCATGCCATCAGCTCGCACATGGGCTCCTCAGGGAAGTGCCCCTCGCGGTAGGCGGCGTAGAGGCGGCTCGCGACGTCGGGGCCGGTTCCGGCATCGGAGAAGCCGTGGTCGCGAGCAGCCCGCCGGAAGGCCTCGAGGGCAGGGGGCTCGACCCGACCGTGCTCGAGGAACGCCTCGAAGAGGTCGTCGCCGACGTCCCCCGCCCAGAGGGTGCCGTCGGCGTCGGTCGCCACGACTCCCGAGGGCTCGGCGCGAGCCGCCGCCTCGATGCGCGCCCAGACCTCTTCGGCGCTTGCAGGCTGCACGCCGCGAGCATATCGGATCGGTTGCGGCCCGGCTTGGACTAGGCTCCCGCGCCAGGACGCGAAAGGACGGAATCGATGCGGACAGAGGTCGCTTGGTGGGGGTTTGCAATCCTGGCGGGGGCGTCGTCGTCGTTCGCCACCCCGGCGAGCGCCCAGGAGGCACGGCCTGCCGCCCCCCGGACCGCGGCGGCCGTCACTCAGGACACGGCGACGACGCCGCTCCCGGTGCCGACGGAGCTCACGCAGGCGCAGCCGGGAGGTCTCACGGCGGGCCAGGTCGGCGCGCGGGCGGCGGCTACGAGCTGGAACGCGAAGGCGTCCGAGCAGAACCTGCGCGGGGCAGCGGCCAGGGTGGACGAGGCGTGGGCTGGGTTTCTTCCGCGACTCTCGACAATCGGGAAGTACACGCGGTTGAGCAATTTCACCCTGCCGAATCTGTTCAACATTCCCGGAGACCTCGTCATCGCGCCGTCGGGGCCAGCCGGACCGGTGGCGCCAGGCACAACGCTGATCCAAGCGCCCGTGAACTTCAGCTTTCCGTTCTTCAAGCTCGACAACTGGCTTCTCCAGGCGAGCCTCACCATCCCGATCAGCGACTACTTCCTACGAATCGATCAGAACTACAGCGCCGCGACGCGCTCGCAGGACGCGGCGCGCTGGGACGTGATCGGCGCCAGGGCGAGCAGCTGGGCGAACGGCGCGGCGGCCTATTACACGTGGCTTCGTGCGCGAGGAGCGGTCGTCGTCGCCGTGCAGGCCCTCAACGACCAGAAGACGCACCTGCGCGACGCGCGAAACCAGTTCGATGCCGGGAATGCTTCCAGAGCCGACGTCCTTCGCGCGGACACCGCGGTGTCCGCGGCCGAGCTCACGCTCGAGCGTGCGAAGAACCTCGCCGATCTGACCGAGAAGCAGCTTCGCGTCGCGATTCATGCCCGGGACGAGGAAGCGATGGCTCCCGGCGAGAACCTCGAGACCATACCGGAGCCCTTCCAGGGCAACACCAAGCAAATGACCCTCGAGGCCCTGTCGAGTCGTCCCGAGGTCAAGAGCGCCGACGCAAACGCCGAAGCCGCGCGCGAGCAGGCCTCCGCGGCGAGGGCCGGGCGGTACCCCGTGCTGAGCGGCTTCGCGGACGGGATCGAAGGCAATCCGAACCCGCGCCAGATCCCGCCAGAGAACAAATGGCTGGGCACCTGGGACGTCGGCGCCCAAATCACTTGGTCGCCCAACGACATTCTCACCGCCAACGGATCAGTCAACGACTTCGAGTCGCGGGCGGCCGCCATCGAGGCGAACAAGAACAACGTGCGCGACGGCATCGAGGTCGAGGTCGTCCAGACGATGCAGGCGGTTCACGAGGCCGACTTCTCGATCGACGCGAGCACGCGCGAGCTCGCGAGCGCGAGCGAGGCGTACCGCGTCGCGCGCGAGCTGTTCAACAACGGCCGCGGGACGTCGACGACGCTGACCGACGCGGAGACCGATCTGACGCGCGCTCGGCTCGATCTGCTCAACGCGAAGGCGGACGCGCGCATCGCCCGCATCCGCCTCGAGCACGCCCTCGGGCGCGACGCGAAGGCGGTCGCTCCGTAGACTCCCCGCGCTACTGTGTACCGTTGCTGATGAAGAGCTGGTTGTTGCCGGTGAACGCGAACACCTTCGTGAAGCTCCCGGTGCCGAAGTAGTCGCCGTCGGCCTCGATGACGTACCAGGGCTGACCCGCCATTGCCGCGAGGCTCATCGACGTGCCGTTCACGGTGATGGACGGCGGCGTGGCCGAGCCGGTCGGGTCGGCCACGGGGTCGTTCGTCAGCACCGAGTAGCCGTACGCGACCGGCGCGTTGGGCTGGACGGCGAGCTGCTGCCAGGCGTTCGTGGTGAAACACTGGCTCACGCCGCACGGGGCGCCCCAGACGGTCTTGAAGGCGCCGGGCGTTTGCGCAGGATAGTCGAACGTGGGCCCGAGGCCCTTCGACACGGGCAGATAGGTCACGCCGTTCTCCGCCTTGATGGCCTCCTCCGCGGAGCGGATGTGCGACACCATGTCCTGGGCTTCGGACAGGAACGTGGCCTGGAGCCATTTCCTGTACCCGACGATCGCGAGCGCGGCCGCGATCCCGATGATCACGACGACGATCATCGCCTCGATCAGCGTGAACCCGGGCTGCCGCCGAGGGGAGACCATCCAAACACATCCTAGCGCAGTCGCCGCCCATCGACTAGACGCGCGTGTCGGGCCCCTCTTGTTCGACCTCACATTTCCGCTATTCCGCCATGTACGGGCGCGCCATGCGTGAGCGCGCGGGTGGGCCCATGCATCGGCCTGTCGTCGGCGTCGTCGGGGGAGGGGCGTGGGGGGTCGCGCTCGCGGTGGCGGCGGCGCGCGCGGGCTCGACGACGCTCCTCTTGTCGCGGCGCGCGCCGCCCACGCTTGCACCGGGCGTCCGCGTCGTTCGCACCGACGCCGAGATCGGAGAACAATCACGGCTCGTAGTCCTGGCCGTGCCTTCGGCGGTGGCCCGCGCCGTGGCTCGGTCGCTGGGTGCGCACCTCGATGGCAGCCACTTCGTCGTGCACGGCGTGCGAGGCCTGGTCCCGAGAGACACCGGTGGACCGGACGAAGGGGGCCACCATCTCGAGACGATCTCCGACATCGTCCGCGACGAGACGCCCGCACGGCGCGTCGGCGCGCTGGGTGGCCCTGCGGTCGCGTCCGACCTCGTGGCGGGACGCCCGAGCGTCATGGTGTGCGGGTCTCGCTACCCGGAGGTGACCCGCGCGTTCCACGACGCGTTCTCCGCGCCGGCGCTGCGGGTGTTCCTCACGCACGATCTCCTCGGTCTGGAGTGGGCGAGCGCGCTGGTGGGCTGTCTCGCCATCTGCGTCGGGTACGCGAGGGGCGTCGGCCTCGGGCCGGGGTTGCTCGCCGCGGTCATCACTCGCGCGATCGAGGAGGGCGCGCGCCTCGCGTCGGCGGCCGGAGGCGAGGAGAGGACACTCCTGGGACTCGCGGGCTACGGCGACCTCCTCGCGTCCATCTCCCAGGTCGAGCGTCCGGAGGTCCTCGTCGGTGAGGCCCTGGCCAGAGGGTTGACGCTCGATCGCGCAGTCGCCGAAGCGGGTCAGCGCGTCGAGGCCGTGGACCTCGTCGCACGGGTCGTCGACTGGGCCGCCGCCCTGGGCGTGAAGGCCCCCGTCTTCGAGGCCCTCGCCGGCGGAGTCCTGTCGGGGCGTGGAGACGCGCTGGTGCGCGAGCTCATGACTGGGTCGGAGGCGGAGTGAGGAGCGTCGCCCTTGTGACGGCGCGCTCGTCGCCGAATCGGTCGGCGATCTCCGCGGCGACCTCCTCCAGCTTTCTCCGCTTGGCCGATGCTTGGTCGGGGAAGAGCGTTCGCTGCGGTGGCCCGTCGACGAGACCGCTCACGCTCACGCCCGTCAACCGCACGCGGCGGCCCTCGATCGAGACGCGAGCGAGCAGACCGAGCGCCGCCGTGTGGATGGCGTCCGTGTCCTGCACGGGCTCCGGGAGGGTGACTCGCCGCGTGCGGATCGTGAAGTCTGCATACTTGATCTTGATCGCCACGGTGCGCGCTCGTAGCCGCTCACGCACCAGCCGGCGGGCGACGCGTCCCGCGTGCTCGAGGAGGGTTCGCCCGATGGCCTCCCGGTCGCGGAGGTCTTCTTCGTAGGTTTCCTCGGTGCCGATCGACCGTGCCTCGCCGTGTGGGTTGACCTCCCGATCGTCCTCTCCGCGCGCGAGCCGCCCGGCGTACGGTCCCCAGCTCCCCAGGGCCCGCTCGAGCGCCGCCTCGTCGGCGGCGGCGAGATCGCCGAGCGTCGCGTAGCCGAGCGCGCGCATCCGGGGCGCGGTCTTGGGGCCGACTCCCCACATCCGCTCGACCGGCAGCGGCGCCAGGAACGCGCTCACGGCGTCGGGAGGGACGACGACCAGGCCGTCCGGCTTGCGCAGATCGCTGGCGACCTTCGCTACGAACTTGCACGGCGCCACCCCGGCCGATGCCGTCAGGTGCACCTCTTCGCGAACGTCATGCCTGATCTTGCCGGCGACGACTTCGCCGTCGCCGAACAGGGCGCGGCTCGCGGTCACGTCGAGGAAGGCCTCGTCCAGGGAGAGAGGCTCGACGAGCGGGGTGTACCTCAGGAATATCGCGAAGACCTCGGCGCTCGCCCGCTCGTACGCATCGCGACGGGGAGGGACGACGATCGCGTGCGGGGCGCGCCGCAGGGCCTCGGCCATCGACATCGCCGAGCGGACGCCGAAGGGCCGCACCTCGTACGACGCCGCGAGGACGACGCCTCTCCGCGAGCGCCCGCCGACGATGACGGGCTTGCCGCGCAGCTTCGGATCGTCGCGCTGTTCGACAGACGCGTAGAAGGCGTCCATGTCGACGTGGAGGATGGTTCTCACGGCCGCCCGCTCCTGACTCTTGCACCTGCCAGGGTCGGAAGTCGAACGGTTCGCAAGTGCCGGACTGGCGCGCTCTTGCTCCCGGCGGCGGGGGCGTCACCGCTCGACGACGGCGGGGCAGGCGTCCTGGGTCGCGCTCGCGGAGCGCGGCTCGATGCGGGCGAGCTCGGGTGCGCCCCACGCAGCAATCAGCGCGAAATGCTCGAAGGCGCACGGCGTCACCTCGGCGCTCCGCACGCCGCGGTCGCGAAGGTCGAGGCCGCGCGCTATCTGCGTGTCCCTCCGCTCTGCGGCACTCCGGCCCGGGCCGTCGGCCCACCGGGGAGGCATCGACGCGCACCATGACACGCCCACCAGGAGCGTCGCGCACGCCGCGGCCACGCGGACGTGTCGGCTCCACGTCCGGCTCGACAGCGCCTCGGCGATCGCGTCCACCCCGAGGCCGACGAGGACCCACCACAGCGGCGAGAGCGCCCGGGCGGCGTGATGCGTCGGCGCGCCGTCGCGGACGTCTCCGACGATCAGGAACGCCAGGACGGAGACGCTCGCGGCCGCGGCCCACCGCCAGCGCTCGCGGAGGCGCGGGCTCGAGGCGAGGCCGATGATGCCGGCGATCCCCAGCCCCGCCGCCTCCGGCGTCTCGGTGACGAGAGCGCGCGGGTATCCCAGGAGCTTGTCGCGGATCGGCAGGTCCGCGGCCCCGATGGCGTGACGGAACGCGGTCACGCGCGATACGAAGTGGAGCGCGCTCCCGTGCGCGTGGGCGTTCCACGCCATCCAGGCCAGCGGCCCCAGCGCGGCGATCAGGGCGCTCGAGAGCTCGCGCCGCCGGCTGCCTCCCTTGGCGAGGCGGGTCAGGCTCAGCACGACCAGCGCCGCCGCCGCCGGCCAGGCCTCGTAGCGTGACAGCGACGCGAGCAGGAGACCCGCCGCGGCCCACGGACGCGCCTCGTCGGCGGCCATCGCGATGACGCTCGCGCCCACGACCGCCCCCGTCCAACCCTCCGGCACCGTCGCGACGCCGAGCCAGGCGTTCCACGGCAGGGCCATGGCCACCGCGGTGGCGATGAGGGCCGCGGCGCGGGTCATCCCCACGGTTCTCATGGCCAGGTAGGGCGCCGCCGCGGCGGCCGTGGAGAGCCCGATGGCCGTGGCACGGGCCACTCCGAGCGAGCGGCCGGCGACGGACATGATCGCGCCCTCGACCCAGAACGGCGCCGGCAACCAGCTGGTCCCGCTCGGGTCGAGGGTCGGGGCGTGCGCGAACCGTTCGGAGATCACCGTGCGGGCAAAATCGTCGTCCGACACGTGCGAGAAGCCGAGCCTCAGCACCCACACGCCAATGACCAGCTTGAGCGCGCAGAGGCCGGCGACGTCGAGGACCCGTGAGTCGCGATCCCCGGCGCGATCCCGGGCCCGGCTCACTTCCCGCCAGCGCCGGGAGCCGTGTCGGAAGGGGCCGCGGCGGGCTTCGGCTTCGTCGCCTTGACGCGCGTGCCCTCGTTGCCTTTGCCCTTGCGCTGATCCTCGACGATGCGGGCCTTGAGGTCGCGGTCTCCCGAGGACGATACGTAGGCGAGTGAAACGCTCGTCAGCATGAAGATGCCGGCGCAGACGGCCGTGGCGCGCGTGAGGATGTTGCCGGCGCCGCGCCCGCCGAAGACCTGCGCGGTGGCCCCTCCTCCGAACGCGGCGCCCATGCCGCCGCCCTTGCCCTGCTGGAGGAGCACGACCAGCATGAGGAAGGCGCAGACGAAGATGTGGACGATGTCGAGGAGCGTGGTGATCATCGGGGGACCCTGGGGACCGGCGGGAGACTAGCGCGCCGCGAGCATCTCGGCTGCACGGGCGATCGCGCCGAAGGATGCCGCATCCAGGCTGGCCCCGCCAATCAGCGCCCCGTCGACGTCCGGCGCGCCCAGGAGGTCTCCGGCATTGTCGGGCTTTACCGAGCCCCCGTAGAGAATGCGCGTATTCGACGCCAGCTCGGCGCTCGCCTCCGCGAGCCACCTGCGTAGGGCGCCGTGGACCTCCTGAGCCTCGGCCGGCCCGGCGTTCTTGCCGGTCCCGATGGCCCAGACGGGCTCGTACGCGATCGCCACGGCGTCCGCCGCGCGGGCGATCGTCTCGAGAAAGGCGCGCAACTGTCGCTCGACGACCTCGAGGGTGCGACCGTCTTCGCGCTCGGCGAGCGTCTCGCCGATGCACACGATAGGGGTGATTCCTCCCTCGAGGGCCGCCGTCACCTTCCGGGCGACGAATGCGTCGGTCTCGCCGAAATGCTGCCGGCGCTCGCTGTGCCCGACGATGACCCACCTGCAGCCTGCCTCGCGGAGCATCGGAACGCTGATCTCGCCGGTGAATGCGCCCGAGTCCTTCGGGTAGACGTTCTGCGCGGCGATCTCCACCCGGCTGCCGTCGCACTCGTGGGCGCAAGCCGCCAGCGCCGTGAACGGTGGCGCGATGACGAGGTCCACGTAGGGAAGACTCGGCGCGAGCTCCACAACGGCGCCGGCCAGCTCGACCCCCGATGCGCCGCCGTGGTGCATCTTCCAGTTGCCGGTGACCAGCGGCCGTCGTCGGGCGTTCATGGGCTCTCGGACGTCCGCAGGACCTCGATGCCGGGGAGCTTCTTGCCCTCGATGAGCTCGAGCGAGGCGCCGCCTCCCGTCGAGATGTGGCGCATCTTCTCTGCGATGCCATCTCCGGCGGCCCTCACGGCCGCGGCGCTGTCCCCGCCGCCGACCACGGTGAACGCCCGCGAGCTCGCCATCGCACGCGCCACCCCGAAGGTGCCGGTCGCGAAAGGCGCGCGCTCGAACAGCCCCATGGGACCGTTCCAGAAGATCGTCTTCGCGTCGGCGAAGCTCCGCCCAAACGCGGCGACGCTCCTGGGGCCGATATCGAGGGCCATCTTCCCTGCCGGGACGGAGTCGACGTCGACCACCTCGCCCGCGGGGGCATCGGTGCTCGCCGCGACGACCACGTCCACGGGCAGGAGCACCTCGACGCCCTTGTCGCGCGCCCTGTCCAGGATCGTCCGAGCCATGGCCATCTTGTCGGTCTCGACGAGGGACTTCGCCATGTCATTGCCGCGGGCGCTGAGGAACGTGTTGGCCATCGCGCCTCCGATGACGAGCACGTCGATGCGCTCGAGCAGCGACTCGACGACGGCCATCTTGTCGCTTACTTTCGCGCCGCCCAGCACCGCGACGTACGGCTTGTCCGGTGCCTCGACGATCTTGCCCAGCGCGGCGACCTCTTTTTCGAGCAAGAAGCCGCACCCGCGGTCCCGGTACAGCTTCGCGAGCCCGTGGACGCTCGCGTGGGCGCGGTGCACCGCGCCGAAGGCGTCGTCGACGTACACGTCGGCGAGCTTCGCGAGCTCGCGGCAGAAGCCGTCGTCGTCCTTCTCTTCTTCGGCGTGGAAGCGAAGGTTCTCGAGGACGCAGGCCTGACCCGCGCGAAGGTCGTAGACCACCTTCTGCGCGGAGTCGCCGATGCAGTCCTCTGGCAGCGAGACGTCCTGTCCGAGCAGCTCGGCGAGGCGTGCCGCGCACGGCTCGAGGCTCAGCTTCGGATCCGGACCCTTCTTCGGGCGCCCGAGGTGGCTGGCGCAGACGAGGCGCGCGCCGCGCTCGAGCACGTGCTTGATCGTGGGGAGCGCCTCGCGGATGCGCGCGTCGTCCGTGATGGTCGCCCCCTCGAGCGGGACGTTGAAGTCGACGCGCAGGAAGACGCGCTTGTTCTCGACGGGCAAATCGCGGACGGACCGGATCCCGCGCAGCGGGCTCGACGACGTGCTCGACATGGTTCCCCGCGCTTAGAGCTTCGACGCGACGAGCTGGCCGAGCTCGACCATCCGGTTCGAGAAGCCCCACTCGTTGTCGTACCAGGCAAAGATCTTGGCGAACCTGTCGCCCAACACCTGCGTGATGGTCGCGTCGAACGTCGACGAGTGCGGGTCTCCGATGAAGTCGCTCGAGACGAGCTCCACATCGGTGTAGGCGAGGATCCCCTTCATCGGTCCGGCGGCCGCCGCCTTCATCGCGGAGTGGATCGCGTCCTTGGTGACGGTCTTCTCGGTCTGGAGGGTGAGGTCGATGATGCTCACGTCCATCGTGGGGACACGGATCGACTGACCGTCGAACTTCCCCTTCAGCTGAGGGATGACCTCGGAGAGGGCCTTCGCCGCGCCCGTGGAGGATGGGATCATGTTGACCGCCGCGGCGCGGGCGCGCCGGAGATCGCCCTTCCGGTGTGGGATGTCGAGGACGGCCTGGTCGTTCGTGTACGAGTGGACCGTCGTCATCAGTCCGCGCTCTATCCCGAAGCTGTCGAGGAGGACCTTGGCGACCGGGGCGAGGCAGTTGGTGGTGCACGAGCCGCACGAGATTACCGTGTGCTTCGCGGAGTCGTAGGCTTCCGTGTTGACGCCGAGGACGATCGTCGCGTCGTGGCCCTTGGCGGGCGCGCTGATGATCACCTTCCTGGCGCCCGCCGTGAGGTGAGCGCTGGCCTTCTCTTTGTCGGCGAAGAGGCCGGTGCACTCGAGGACGATTTCCGCTCCGAGCTGCTTCCAGGGAAGCTTCGCGGGATCCTTCTCCGCGACGACCTTCGCCTGGAACAATTCGAAATCGATCGCCCCCTCGAGGGCGGTGGCCGGCCTGGACGCACGGCGGTGCACGCTGTCGTAGTTGTAGAGGTGCGTGAGCGTCCGCGCGTCGGTCAGGTCGTTGATGGCGACGACCTCGATGTCCTTGACGCCGCGCTGCGCCATCGCGCGCACGATGCACCGGCCGATGCGGCCGAAGCCATTGATCGCGATCTTCGTCGGCATTTCCAAAGCTCCTGGGCTAGCGAGGCTCTAGTATCCTCCCGGCTGGCCGGCAAGCTCAGGAAATGCGCTGAAGGGTGTTTCGATGAAGTTTCTCAGCCCCCGCTCGTCGCGGGCTTCGGCGGACCGCCGAAGATGCTCGCCACACGGCGCTTTTCTTTGCTGGCCTTGTCCTTCTCCGCGTACGTCGGGATGATGACCCGCTCGCGCTTGGGCAGGTCCCGCCCATCGAGCACCGCGTGGATCTCCTCGGAGTCGAGCGTTTCGCGCTCGATGAGGCACTCTGACAGGCGCTTGAGTTTGTCGCGATCCGTCGAGAGAAAGTCCTTCACCCGGACGTACTGCCGCTGGACGATCGCCCGCACCTCCTGGTCGATCTCCTGGGCCGTCTGCTCGGAGTAATCCTGCGTGCGCTGCGCGTAATCGCGCCCGAGGAAGATCGACTCCTCCTTCTTGCCGTACGAGAGCGGTCCGAGCTTCTCGCTCATGCCCCACTCGCACACCATCTTGCGCGCGATCTCGGTCGCCCGCTCGATGTCGTTGCCCGCACCGGTCGTCATCTGACCGAACATGATCTCCTCGGCGATCCGTCCGCCGAGGGCGACCGCGATGCTGCTCTCGGCCTGCTCCTTGGAGAGGTTGTGTCGATCGTCCTTCGGCAGGTACCACGTGACGCCGAGGGCCGGGCCGCGCGGGATGATCGTGACCTTGTGCACGGGATCGTGGTGGTTGATGAGAACGCTGATCAGCGTGTGGCCGGCTTCGTGGACCGCGGTGGTCCGCTTCTCGTCGTCGCTGATGACCATCGAGCGCCGCTCGGTCCCCATGTAGACCTTGTCCTTCGCGAGCTCGAAGTC
>Ga0209415_10002778_pt1 | contig 32750 bp, 25 predicted proteins | sample PeaSoiSIISIP2007_FD_187696 | JGI IMG/M metagenome (GOLD analysis project Ga0209415, IMG submission 187696) | Peat soil microbial communities from Weissenstadt, Germany - SII-SIP-2007 (SPAdes) (version 2) | ecosystem: Environmental > Terrestrial > Soil > Wetlands > Peat | place: Germany... | reverse complement strand
CTCCGCCAGGAGCGCCCTGGCTTTCTCTTCGTCACCCTGAAGGTGTGCCAGCAAGCCCTGTTCCATGCCGTACTCGGCGTCAGGAAACTTGAAACCCTGTTCTCGGTAGACCGCTAGGGCCTGGTCGTACAGGGCCGCGGCGCGCGCGTAATCGCCTTGCGACCGTGCCACCTTCCCCAGTGCAGTGGTTGCATCGGCAATACCAGCCGGATCTCCCGGCGCTGCATTATTGGTACGCTCAAGCACATCTCCAACGAGGCGAGCTCACGCAGGCCATGCAGGCACTTGAAAAGGCCCTGCAATATGATCCCAGGTATTATGCAGCCCGCCTAACCTTGGCAGAACTCCAAAACCGAGCCGGAGCGTTTGATGCTGCATTGTCGAATGCAAGGAACATAATGCTGAGTAATCCCGACGACGTGCCGGCAATGTTGGTTTACAGCCAAGCTCTGATCTCAAAGAAAGACTATGCCCAGGCGGGAAAGGTCTTGAAGGTGATCGCCCAGCGGGCTGCCCCGAGCGCGGAGGCACATCGCCAACTCGGCGTTCTAGCGCTGACCAGAAAGAGCCTGCCGGAAGCGCGTCATGAGTTTAACGAAGCATGGGAGCTACAGCCCCAATCCAAGCGGCTCCTTGAGGAGACCCTCAGGGTCTATGCCGCTGAGGGACAAAGCGATGCGGCCGTCGACTTTCTGCAAAAAGAAATACAAGACCACCCTCACGATTCATTGCTCTACGACCAACTGGGCCAGGTGCTGCTTTTGCAGAACAAGCGCGCTCAGGGCATTGTCGCCTTGAACAAAGCCCTCAGCCTGACTCCTGGTATGCCCGACGCCGCTGTTTTGTTAGCCGACTTGTACGCAGCCGACAACAAGACTGAGGAACAAGCGGTCCAAGTGCTGAGCGATTCGCTGCAGAAAAACCCCCGAGACGCGGATCTGCACCTCCGCGCGGGCATGATTTTCGAAAAGGTCCGTCACTGGGAAGACGCCCGCAAGACGTATGAATACGTGCTTCAACTCGATAGCCACAACGCAGTCGCAGAGAACAACATGGCGTGGCTGCTATTGGAACATGGCGGCAATATCGATGTGGCTTTGAGCCTAGCCCAACAAGCCAACGAAACGTTGGGCGACGATCCGCAGGTTACCAACACGATCGGCTGGATTTACTATCAAAAGGGCCTCTACCAAACGGCCTTGCCTTACTTGAAAAAGTGCGCCGAAAAAGACCAGCACAACGCGATGTTTCAATACCACTTGGGCATGGCGTGCTGGAGGCTCGGCAGGCGCGAGGAAGCCGGAGAGGCCCTGCAGAACGCCCTCAGGCTGAATCCGAACCTGGAACAGGCGCAATCAGTTCGCGAAGTTCTCACGCGATTCTGAGGTTTGGATAGCTAACCGACCGTCCTGACCAACGACGGTAATGTAGGCACCTATCGTAGGCTACTCATCTTCGAGAGCTGTGTACCAGCGAAACACTGCTGAACCTGTGGAATGAGTTCTGACACAAAAGCAATACCTTCTTGATCCGCACCGGGCACGTCGGGCAACATGACCCTGACTATGGAGCCGGCCGTGTGTCCGGTCAACACCGTGTCGCGGGCCAGCAGTATCTTCCCTACATATTCGCTTGCGTAAATACGGCTCTTGGATTGATACCAGTAGAACATCAACATTCTCGTACCCGAGTTCTGGATCGAGTATTTATTGATTTCCACCTGCTTGCCGTCTACCGGAACCAAGGCCGCGTCATGTTTCCAGATTTCCCATCCGGCGCCGGGCAAACAGTGCTTCGGAGAGTGCATGGTTTCTCCTGCGCGCTGTTGAGCATAGAACGCGATGAAGACTTCGGATCGCAGCGGCCCCTTCTCGTATGTTCTGGAAAGGTAGGACGTTGCGTTGAGCGTGCGCAGGGTATAGTCCGGCAACTCTTGATCTCCGGTCGTTTTCCATCCCAGGATCTGGGAACTGATTCGATCCAGAGGAATGGCGAGAGGTTCCGCCATCCGGCGCGCAGCCAAGCCGCCAAGCAAAACCGTACCCGCCAGGAGAACCGTAGTAGCAAGGAAACGAAAAGAGATCGGCGATCGCATCCGGGTCACTTCGGATCGGCCCAGGCGTGCAGCAATCGGGCAAACAAGTAGAGAACGCCGGCGCCACTTACAAAGACCAGCCACCCGGAAAACAAATGATAGAATCCCATCGCAAAGTTCTGACTGTAGTCGGCGAGAATTGCGGTCCCGGCCACTCGCAAAACATTCAGGCCGATTGCCAATGGAATCGCGGCAACGAATAGGACTATGCGGCTTAATAATCGGGAGCACACAAGATACCCGAACAGCAGACCACCGACAGAGAGGGCCGACAGGGAGTTCAAACCACTGCATGCCTCCTCAACGCCTAATGAAACCCCTGCCAATTGAATGATGTTGCCATCGCGGAATACTGAGGTTCCAGCGGCCTGGGCAATTTGCGATCCGAGATCCGACGCGAACAGCTGCAAGGGCGCAGCGAGAGAATTATAGAGCATGACCGGCAATGGGACCATGCTGGCAAGCAGCAGGATGGGGAACGCCAGGGTCCGAAGGCGAGCAGCGCCCCAAAAGGTCCAGATCAGTCCGACCACAAGGATCACAAAAGACATTCGCGTAATGAACTCTTCCGACGCCAGTTTACCGAGCAAGAACATCAAGCAAGCCACTGCGGTCAAGAGCAGCCCCCGTGCATCGGGGATGACGGCATAGCCGAAAGTCCGTTCACGATTAGCCCAAGCAATATAAAAAGCCAGCGGCGGCAAGAGCATGCCTTGGGACCATGCCGGCTCAGTCCACCAATCGTGGCCCATGTCCACGAGCACACTAAAAAAGAGCAACCACATCAAGGTGGCGACAATGCCAACCTCGAGCCAGAGAACATGGGCGTCGGACCGGCGAAGAACCGCCCCAGACTCGCCCGCGGGTTTGGAAGCAAGGGCTGTCGCCATCAGTGTCAAGATTCTTCAGCACTCTCATGTCCATAGGCGAGTGATTGTGCCGGCTCTCGGGGCCGTATCAGAAGATAAGTTTTTGCCTTTTGTACCAAAAAATGTGTCGCAGGCTCCCTTCAAGCTGTTGCCAGGTCGTCGCAAACCTTCGGCGGACGTGGCAACTGGAATGCCTAAACCACTTCTTTGCGCAGGACGCCAAACGTCTTCTTGCGCGGGACAGAGAAGTGAGAGAGCTACAATCCTGATGCCGAGGTGTGCTATGACACGACAGCGGAGAGTGTGTGGAGCTGTGCTCCTGCTTGCTATTTTGTGCGGCTGCAATCGGTCGCCGGAGGCCCTCCGGGACAAATACCTCACCAGCGGCAAACAGTTCCTCGAGAAACGGGACTACAAGCGCGCAATTCTGGAGTTCAAGAACGCCGCTCGGGCCATGCCGAAAGATGCTGAACCGTACTATGAGATCGCCCTCGCATCAGAGGCATCCGGCGATATACGCACGGCGGTGTCCGCTTACCTACGAGCGATCGAATTGAACCCGAACCATGTTCAGGCAAAACTTAGAATCGCTGAACTGAAGGCGCAAACCGATGATCCATCGCTGCTGAAAAAGGCGCGGGCCGAATTACTGGAACTGGTGAAAAACTCTTCCGCCACTCCACAGATGCTGAACACGCTTGCACTTACGGAGTTGAAGCTCGGCGATACCGGGACCGCAATCCAGAGCCTTGAGGAGGCATTGGTACAGGCTCCAGGCGAATTGACAGCATCGTTCATGTTAGCTAAGGCGAAGCTGTCACAAAACGACACGAAAGGCGCCGAGGATGTCCTCAAGAAGGCTTGCAACGACGCTCCCAAATCCGCCGAGGCCCGCATACTCCTGGGAGAGTTTTACATCAACCGCAGGAGGATGCCGGAGGCGGAGGCACAGTTTCGAGACGCCCTCCAGATCGATGCAAAGAGCGGCCTTGCGCTGATGGAGCTTGCGAGATTGCAGCTCACCGATGGACGAAAACAGGAAGCGGAGCAAAGCTTTCGACAGTTAGCGGCGGCCGACGGCTACAAGACGGTCTATGCGATCTTTCTACTCGAGCAAGGCCGGCGCGATGAAGCCATTCACGAGTTCGAGAAACTGGCGCAAGAAAACCCGGATGACCGGCAGATCCGCACGTACCTCATTCTTGCCTATCGATCCCAAAACCGAATGGCGGACGTGAACAAGATACTGGATGCGGCGCTGAAGAAGAATCCAAATGATTCTGACGCTCTCCTGCAACAGGGGGAGATTTTCATCGAGTCTGGGAAATACGGGGACGCGGAAGCGGACCTGAACAAGGTACGCCAGCTACTGCCGACCGCGCCCGAGGTGCACTACGTTTTGGCAAAGCTGAACCAAAAGCGCGGCGCGATACTGACCTACAGACAGGAGCTCTCCCAGACGTTGCAATTGAATCCGGCCCTGCTAGCGGTTCGTTTGGAATTGGCTCAAGACTACGTTGCTAACAAAAACGGGCAGGCTGCGTTGGAGCTGTTGAGTGAGACTCCGGACTTTCAAAAATCAGCGGTTCCCGTCCAAGTCCAACGAAACTGGGCTTTATGGGCTCTCGGCGACATGCCAGGAATGCGCAAAGGAATCGATCAGGGGCTCTCTCAGCAGCGAACGCCGCAACTACTGATTCAAGATGGTCTGAACAAGTTGCGAATGGGTGATGCCCTGGGGGCGCGTAAAGTCCTCGAGGAAGCGCTGGCGACCAACCCCTCGGATCTGTTGGCGTTGCGAGCCTTAAACCAGTCTTACCAAGCGCTCAAAGATGCTCCCCAGGCTGTGGCTAAGGTTAAGGAATATGCCGCTCTTCAGCCGAAATCCCCCGAGGTTCAGGAGTTCCTCGGGGAACTTCTGTCCGGCAGCGGAGACCGTGCTGGAGCGCGAGCGGCCTTCGCGGCTGCCGAGAAAGCAAATCCCGCATTCGTGCCGGCGGTTCTCGCCCAGGTTCGGCTGGATGTCTTGGAGGGCAAATGGGACGTAGCCCTGAAGAGACTGCAAGCGATCCCCAATTTGGACGATCCAGCGAATACGACTCCCCATCTTTGGTTGGCGGTCATCGAGGAGGTCAGGGGCGACAACGCCAAGGCGGTCGAGGATTACCGGAAGGTGCTCCAAGCCGATCCGAATCAGGCCCAGGCAGCCAATAACCTGGCTTATCGTCTGGCACAAGATAGCCAGCGCATTGATGAAGCCTTGAAGTACGCCCAAAAGGCGGTTGAACTCGACCCCACGCGGCCATCCTATGCCGATACTCTGGGATGGATTCTGTACCACAAAGGCCTCTATAGCGCGGCCATCCCCTATCTGGAAAAGGCGAGCACCGCCGATCGAAGCGCAGTAGGTAAGTACCACCTCGCCATGGCCTATGCGAAAACCGGCGATAAACGCGATCGTGCTGTGCTCGAGGCTGCGTTGAAACAAAATCCTAAACTGCCGGAGGCCAAGAGCGCCTCAGAGATGGTGGGCTTATCGCACTGATATCTACCCTTTGCGATAACTTCCTAAGATTTAGGAGTGAAGATTCCATGGACTGGTCTTCTATCATGCTGAAAACAAATCATTTTAACGATCGGAGTGCCTTGGTCCGTGGCGTGCTCTTGTCCGACCCGCCTGAGTAAAGGCTCGAAGGGAGACGGAGGAGAATATGAAACGAATTTTGCTAGCCGCATGCGCAATGGGTCTATTGGCTTTCGGAAGCGCCCGGGTGGCCCTCGCTGCTACGGACATGGAATTGGTGTCGGGAAGTGATGTGATCTTGTGGGACGGTACAACGCTGAGCTGCTATAACGGCGCCGTCGTAGCTTGTAGTACTTTCGGCGCAACTGCGACGGTTGCAACGGTCGCGGGCGCGGTTCAAGAAGAAATTCAAGCTAACTCATTCAATGGTTGGCAGCTAACCCAGACTACGGGCGATAGCTACTCCCCAGGTTGCAGTGTCACCAAAATTTGCATCAGCCAAAACAATATAGATGCAATCGCATCCAGCACATCGTCCTTACAAGCATATTTCGGTGCTACGGGGTTTACGCCCGTTGGGGGCCTCAACTTGACCGAGAGCGCCACAGACTTAGCTGGCACAGCGACGTCGACGGGCTATGCATATACTGGTGGCTTAGGCTTCTCCTCGACGGGCGCTCCAACGCTCTCGGGTGCCTGGGGACCCCTCTCGCTCACCGGAAGCGGGGCCGTGGCTCTCAGCACTGGGCCAGTTTCGAGGCTTACTCCTGCGGCCCCATATGATTTGACTGCTGCATTCAACCTTACAGCGGGGACTGGAAGTTATAACGTGACGGAAACAATTTCCACCGTCCCAGAGCCGACCAGCGCCATATTGTTCGGCGGGGTGCTGTTGCTCAGCGCCACGGCCTTGAGGAAGAAGCTCCGTAAGGCATAAAGGCACGTCCACTAGTCCTTAGGTTCGTCCAACGTTAAGAATCGCTGCCGCGTGCATTTCCGAAGGGGAGTGCACGCGGTTTCCTTTTTACGCTGTCCATTCCGACAGTATTCCGCCCGGGACGGATTGATCGTAGGCTGGCACCCGGAACGAGCAGCCTGGTGTGATGCCGCAAAGGCGAGGCGTTTCGACGGGAGAAGGAGAATATGAAACGAATCTTTTTAGCCGCATGCGCAATGGGTCTATTGGCTTTCGGAGCCGCTCGGACGGCCTTGGCCGCTACGGATGTGGAATTGGTATCGGGAAGTGATGTGATCTTATGGGACAGTACGACGTTAAGCTGCTTTAACGGTGCCGTCGTAGCTTGTACTACTTTCGGCGCAACTGCAACAATTGGATCGATCGGGGGCGAGACTCAAGAAACTGTTGCGGCCACCAACTTCAATGGTTGGCATTTTACCACTGATACGGGCAACAGCTTCTCCCCGAGTTGCAGTGGGACTGCGATTTGCATTGAACAAAACCACATTGATACAAACGCGAGCGGCGCTGCGGCCTTGAACTCGTTTTTCGGTGCCACGGGTTTCACACCCATTGGAAACCTGCTCTTGACCGAGGCCGGTACAAATTTCGCTGGGATCGTATCGGCGACCGGGTTCGCTTACACAGGCGGATTGGGCTTCTCGTCCACAGCCGCTCCAACGCTTGCGGGTCTCTGGGGACCCCTATCGCTGGTGGGAAGTGGAAACGTGGCTCTCAGCGCTGGACCAGTTTCGACCCCTGCTCCTGCGGCTCCATACAATCTGGCGGATGAAATCAGCCTTGCAACGGGAACTGGAAATTATAATGTGACTTCAACAATCTCCACGGTCCCAGAACCGACCAGCGCTATATCGTTCGGCGGGGTGCTGTTGCTCAGCGCCACGGCCTTGAGGAAGAAGCTCCGTAAGGCGTAAAGTTACTAGGCGGGCCACTAGTCCTTAGGTTCGTCCAACGTTAAGAATCGCTGCCGCGTGCATTTCCCAAGGGGAGTGCACGCGGTTTCCTTTTGCGCGCTCCATTCCGGCAGTATTCCGACCTCTTGGGTTTTCAGCCCAGGATGGATCGATCACACGCCGGCTTCGAGCTTAGAATCGCGGTTTGGCTTGTTGATTGCACTGTGTCGAGGTAATGGAAAATTCGATGGCTGGTGGCGGAGCTCCGCGTCAGAGAGTAAAGGCGATGGACAGCGGACGCGGCGATGCATCCGTCGAGCATTACCTCTGCCTGATCCTACACCGTAAGTGGTTGGTGCTTGGCACCTTCGCTTTAGTTTCGCTAGGGACACTGATTGTTTCTTACTATCTTCCGAATATCTACTCCTCAGAGACGGTTATCTTGGTCGATCCTCAGAGAGTCCCCGAGTCGTACGTGAAGGCTACCGTAACAGGGGACGTGCGCAATCGTCTCAGCACGCTGTCTCAGCAAATCTTGAGCGCCACGCGGCTCGAAAAGATTATCGAGACGATGAATCTTTACCCGCAGGAGCGAAAGACATTACCTCGTGAAGATGTGATCGCGAAAATGAGGGCCGATATCTCGGTCAATGTGCTGAGCGATCTCGGGGGCGGCCAGGATCTGCAGGCCTTTCGTATCGTCTATCGCGGCAAGGAGCCTCGCCTGGTGGCGGAAGTCGCGAACGCGCTAGCCTCTCTTTTCATCGAGGAGAATCTTAAAGCCCGAGAGGAACAGGCTACCGGTACAGCTGATTTTCTCCAAAACCAACTGCAGGAAACTCGTAAGAGGCTAGAGGCACAAGAAGCCAAGTTGAAGGATTTCAAATTACAGCATCTCGGGGAAATGCCCGAACAGCAGACAGCGGACCTGCAGATCCTGGGGCAACTCCAGTCCCAGTTGCAACTGGAGAGCGATGCTCTCGATCGAGCGCAGCAACAAAAAAGCTATCTTCAATCGATGCTACCCGCCACCGCGCCGGTTGTGGATCTTGATGAAGTGGTGCCGGCGGCGCCCAAGGCAACGGAACGGCAAGGCCCCAAGTCGCCACTCACCATTCACAAAGAGCAGCTTGCAAAACTGCAGACGATTTTTACCGACAAGTATCCGGCCGTACAAAGGTTTAAGAAGCAGATCGAGGCAGAAGAAGCGCTGGAGGCAGCACGGCCGCCGCAAGCGCCGGCTTCAAGTGGGGCCGCAGCGCCCGGATCTGCCGAACCAGCCCCCGCCCCTCCGGCGCCAACGGCAGCGCAGGCTGCACCTCGGCCGTCCAAGTACTTCAACCCGGTGGTCGAATCGCAGTTGAAGCAGCTAGACGATGAAGTTACGAAACACAAGGAAGAACGGCAGCGTTTGTCGAAGTTGGTTTCCAGCTATCAGGGAAAACTCGAAGCAATCCCTGTTCGAGAGCAGCAAATCAGCGACCTGGTAAGGGACTACGAAATCTCCAAGGCCAATTATGGTCAACTGCTCGAAAAGCAGCTTTCCGCGGAAACGGCCACGCAGTTGGAGATTCGCCAGAAAGGGGAGCGGTTCTCAATTCTCGATCCGGCGCAACCGGCGGAGCGGCCCTCAAAACCCAACCGAATCCTGATCAATGCGGGTGGAAGCCTAGGAGGCCTTGCTCTTGGCCTGCTGCTCGCGCTCGCCACGGAATTTCTGGGAATGTCGATTACGGCGCCCGCACAGATTACGGAGATCACCAATTTACCGGTGCTGGAGGTGATCCCCCTAATCCGCACGTACGCTGATAAACGTCTCCGGAAACGGCTGTTAGTCTTGGTGGTGAGTACCGCGGCGGGGGTAATCGGCTGTGCAATCTTGATACTTCTTTACCATTACCGCACTCAGGTTTTCTAGAAAGAGGATGATCTGTACACCGGATTCTACAACCTGAAGGAGAATCCATTCCGTTTGACGCCGGATCCGGCCTTCATTTATATGACGGTGCAGCACCGCGAAGCACTGTCTGGTCTGATCTACAGCGTTTGTGAGCGCCCTGGGCTGACAGTGTTACTGGGCGAAGCAGGGACAGGCAAGACCACCTTGCTCTATGTGCTTCTCGGTTGGCTCGACAAACCGCGATTTATCACCGCCGTGTGTACCAATCCGATCCTGACGCGAGAGGAATTGTTCGATCTCCTGCTGGTACAGTTCGAAGTAAAATGTTCCTCGTCGTTGAAGAACCGCCAACTGATGGCCCTAGAAGAAACCCTGCTGCGATATCGCGCGGACGGCCGCCAGGCTGTATTAGTCGTGGATGAGGCGCAACGGCTCTCTCCTGAACTTTTGGAAGAGATCAGGCTGCTCCTCAATCTGGAAACGCCTCGAGAGAAACTGCTGGAGATCATCCTGATTGGACAGCCGGAGTTGGCGGAAGTTTTGCGACGCCCTGAACTGCGCCAACTGAAGCAACGGGTCAGCTGCATGTGCAGACTGGAACCGTTGACCTTGGAAGAACTCCGGGAATATCTGCATCACCGCCTCACCCAGGCAGGCCTCTGCCAGCAGACCTTGTTCCAAGAGGATGCGATCTCGCTGATCTTCGGGTACACGCGCGGAATCCCGAGGCTGGTAAATAGTCTTTGCGACAGCGCCTTGCAGACGGGATTTGGACTTCGGTCTCCCCGTATAACGGCCACCATCATTCGGGAGGCAGCCAGAGATCTGGACCTTCAACCCTACGAAGGGGAAACGGGTTGGCCCGCGAACCGTAACAGCCCAGTGGTTGCTTCGGTCCACGCCAGCAATGGACGGCCTTCTCCAGCATCGATCCTCCCCACGCTAGAAGGTTATGCAACTCGCCAAAAGAGCCTCAGCTTCCTGGCGAACGCGATGGGCCGCTGGAGATAACGAACCCGGGGCGTCGACCGACGACCGCGAACGCCATCGGAATTGTCGTCCGTTCTGGATGGATAGCCGCTTATCCCAAAGCGTGGGAATCTTAGCTAAAAAATGGTGCGCTCTGTCGTTACCAGTCGGGCGAGGCTACGGTTCTGGCGACCAGATAGTATGGCCCCACACATGCCCTTCACCGTATGCAAAACGCTACGTAATCATGAGTCGATTTTACGATGCTCTAAAAGAGGCGGGGGGGGTCCGTCCCGACGCAGCCGTACAGGCTGAACACCCGAATCGGGAGCCTGTGGCGCATGATACGCCTGTTGCATCAGCCTCCCACGGCACGATTGCATGCGATCCTGGTGGTCCCGTCGCGACGCTGACCACTGATCCATCTAGGATCTCCTCCCAGCGAGAACTCTCCGAGTCTGTAGCTTATCCTGAGGGCGGTTCCCTGCGAATTCCACTCCGAGGGACTCTCAAGAACAAAGCGCTCATCGCAAACGCAGTGGATCCTTCGGTTGTGGAACACTATCGCAGGCTCCGAACCCAGATCATACAACTCCACGCGAAGCGACCCTTCGGCAGTTTGCTAGTGACCAGCCCCAGTCCGGAAGAGGGCAAGACGGTAACGGTTCTCAATCTTGGATTGAGCTTTGCCATGCTCCCCTCGTTCAGGGTGCTCGTCGTCGATGGAGATCTGCGGCGGGCAAGCCTGGGAAAGTGGCTGGACGTGGGTGAGCGCCCTGGCTTTAGCAACCTAATCGAAGGCTCCGCTGAATTGCCGGACGTAGTTATCGAGTCGGAGGCAATGCCGATTAGCGTTATTGGTAGTGGGACGTCTAAAATACCCCCCGGGGAGCTTCTGCAGTCTCCTCGCTTGAAGAGTGTGATGGAGAAAATGACGGAGCAGTTCTCCTTGGTGTTGGTTGACTCTCCGCCGGTGAACCTGATCACAGATGCGCATTTGATCGCGGCCAGTTGTGAAGCCGTCCTGCTGGTAACCCGGGCTTTTGTCAGCACGCGCAAAGCGTTGGAGCAAGCCGCTCAGGACCTTCAACCGTTTCGCGTTATTGGAACGGTATTGAACGGCGGAACGCATTCCCGACTTTATCATCGCTACCAGGGGTATTACTAAATGCGGCAGATGATTACCGCACTTCCTGAGCTGTTGCATCCGTTAGAGGTTCATCCGTTAGAGCACGGACAAGAATACGAATGGGATCGATTCGTCATGTCTTCGCATTCGGGAACCTTCTTCCATCTATCGGGATGGAACGCTCTGGTGGAAAAAACCTTAGGGCACAAGTCTTTCCTGTTAACGGCCCGCCGGGAAAATGAAATTACCGGTGTCTTCCCGATCAGTTGGGTTCGCAATAAGCTGTTTGGCGACTGCCTGGTGTCGTCGCCCCTGGCAGTATACGGGGGAATTTGCGCCGACGACGAGGATTCCTACTTTAGCTTGTTGAAGGCTGGGCGTGAGTTGGCGAATCGCCTCGGGGTGAAGTATCTGGAGATGCGCAACCGGACGGAACCGTTTCCCACTTCCCTGCCCGGCAGGGATTTGTACGTCACTTTTACTCAAGATCTCTCGCCCGGCGCGGAAAAGCTGCTGAAGGGTTTGCCCCAGGATACTCGTTACGCGATCCGGAAGTCGATCAAAGCGGGGCTTGGCTGGGTCGACGATCTCAGCCTGGGGGAGTTTTACGATATTTACGCCCGAAATGTCCACCGGCTGGGTACCCCCGTTTTCTCACCATCCGTGTTTGCCGACTTACTGACTCAATTTCCGAAACAATGCAGGCTGTTCGGCGTTCGCAAGGGGAAGAAGGCCATCGCCGGCGTCCTGTGCCTTTACTTCCGGGACCAGGTGATTCCCTATTATGGGGGGTCGCTTCTCGAGCATTTTAAGGACGCTCCCAATAATTTCATGTACTGGAATCTGATGTCTCAAAGTTGCGCCGAGGGATTTAGTTATTTTGATTTCGGGCGAAGCAAACGTGGAACGGGCGCATTTAAATTCAAATCGTCTTGGTCGATGAAGATGACCGAACTCCCGTACCGCTATCAATTAGTACGCGCAAAGGAAATCCCAGCAATGAGCCCTGTCGATCCAAAGTTTAGGTTGCCGGTTTCCGCTTGGAAGCGGCTGCCATTCGCGTGGACGAAGGTTCTTGGACCGCATGTAATCCGTTGGATACCGTCGGTGTGATGTTAAGAGCAAGGAATAGGCGTATAGCTCAACGGTCAGAGCGCCCTGATTAAACTCCAGGGAGGTCGTAGGTTCAAATCCTGCTGCGCCTACCAACTCGGAATGGTCATGAAAGTTCTTTTCCTTTGCCATCGCATTCCTTATCCCCCCAATAAGGGTGATAAAGTTCGCGCGTTTCATTGGTTGCAGGCGATCTCGGCGCGGCATGAGGTGGATCTATTCACTTTGGCTGATGATTTGGCGGACTTGGATCATCAGTCCGCTCTGGCGCCGTATTGCCATCGGATTACCACCGTGAGGTTAAGTCCGAGTTCGGCTCGATTGCGGGCACTGCCCTATTTGTTCACGCGCAGACCGGCCACGCTGCCTTACTTCTACTCCGCCGAACTCGATACAGAGATCCGCCAAGCGTTTCTTCAGACGTCCTACGACCGGATTTTCGTATATTCTTCCGCCATGGCGCAGTATGTCGAAGGAATTGATCACGTCCCGATTGTCATGGATTTCGTGGACGTCGACTCCGACAAGTGGCGGCAGTACGCTTCCGTCACCCGGTTTCCACGCTCGTTGGTGTACCGAAGAGAAGGGAGCAGGCTGCAGGACTACGAAAGAAGCGTTTGTAGAAGGTCTTCTTGTGTAGTCGTAAGCACGGAGCGTGAGGGGCATTTGCTTCGACAGATTTCCCCAACGGTCAACCTGCACGTAATTTCCAACGGAGTCGACACAGACTATTTCAAGCCGGCCGCAATCTGGCCGGATTCGGCTCCTTCGGCGGTCGCATTTACCGGAGACATGAGCTACTTCCCGAATGAAGCGGCCGTGACATTTTTCGCCCGCCAGGCGCTTCCGATCATTCATCAATCGCTGCCTGGCGTCCGGTTTCTCATCGTTGGACGCAATCCAAGCCGCAAAGTCCGGCAGTTGCAGAAGATCGCCGGCGTGGAAGTCACAGGCGGTGTGCCGGACGTGCGAACATTCCTGGCCCAAGCGCAGGTCTCGGTAGCCCCGTTCTCGATTGCCGCGGGAATTCAGAACAAGATCCTGGAAGCTATGGCTTCGGGCCTCCCCGTCGTCGCTACGTCGCGCGGCCTTCAAGGTCTTTCGGCCGATGTTGGCGCGGTCGTTGAGAAGGCGGATTCCGCGGAGGAGTTCGCTAGTAAGACCATACGGCTATTGCGTGATCCTCAACTACGCTCCCGCCTCGGACTGGAGGGCCGGCGCCGGGTGGCTGTTGACTACAATTGGGAACGCTCCCATGACCGGTTGTCTCGGCTGCTGGAGCGCGCGGGAGCGCCCGGGGCCACTCCTGAGCGCCTTTTCATGCCCTTCGCCTCGATGGGACATCAATGAATCACCGAGCGAAACAAAAGCCGGCAGCGAAAGGCAAATCACAGCCCAGCACTGTGCTGATGCTGCTCACCAATGCCTACGATCCGGATCCACGCGTGCGCCAGGAGGCATTGGCGTTGACTGGCATGGGTTGCCGCGTGCGGTTGCTGGCCTGGGACCGCGATATGAAATCCCCGGCTGCCGAGTGTATGGAGGGCATCGAAGTGGAGCGGGTTTTTCTGGCGTCCTCCCACGGGCGCGGAACGATGCAGATCTTCTTTTACGCTTGGCTGTATTGGAGCATGCTTTGGCGGGGCCTTCGAACTGAGTTTGATGTGGTCCATTGCCACGACCTGGACACGCTGCCGCTAGGTTTTTTGCTGGGAAAACTGAAACGCAAGCCAATCGTGTACGACGCTCACGAGAGTTTCCCGGATATGCTCGAGGGCAACGTCCCGCGCGCCATCCAACGCGGGTTGGTGCACCTTGAAACTTTCTTGATCCGCCGGATCGATCTGCTCATTACAGTGGGCGAGAAACTGCGACGACATTTCGCGGAGCGCGGAGCACGACGATCCGTGGTAGTGGGCAATTGGAAACGGTTGACGGACTTCTTACGGACCGAACGGCAAAACAGGGAGGTACGCGAGCGATTGGCCATTCCGGATGGAGCGCTGGTGGTGGTGTGCATTACTCAGTTGCTCAAGGACCGCAAAATCGAGGAATTGCTGGCCGCGATCGAAGAGCCCTCCGACGTCTACTTGATCCTCGGTGGCAAAGGCGCTTTGGAAAAGCTTGCAGTGGACGCGGCAGCAGCGAATCCGCGGATTCGTTTTGTGGGCTTCGTTTCGGGGAAACAGATTGCGGATTGCACCTGCGCCGGGGACGTGGTTTACTACGGCTTCGATCCGCGGAATCCGAATGCTCGGTTCAGTGCGCCAAACAAATTGTACGAGGCAGTCGCGGCGGGCCGGCCGCTGATCACGGGAGACTTTGGTGAGATTGCCGATGTGGTGCGGGAAGCGGAGTGCGGCATTGTGCTGCCGGAATACAGCGCCGGGGAGATTCGCGGAGCATTGAACATTCTGGCCGACCGTGGGCGACGAAGTTCCATGGCGGCGAATGCGTGGAGCTTTGGAAGGACTTCGTTGAATTGGGAGAAGGGCGCGGAAGCTCTTTACGCGGAATATTCACGCTTACTGCCGCGGTTGCGCAAAGCATCGCCCGATCTTGAGACCGAAGCGTCCCTGGCCGTAGGAATGGGGACGTAGCATGTCCATTCGGATCATGCATGTGGTCGATACCTGGGCAGTAGGTGGCCTGCAGAATGGGGTCGCCAATCTCATTGGGCGAATGGATACGGCTCACTTCGAGCACGTCATCTGCGCCATGCGGCCCGTTGACCGGGCGAACGCTCAATCAGCGCCCGCGGACCGCGCCCAAGTGATCTGCCTTTCCGAGCAAGAATCCCATTGCCGCTTTCAAGCACCTGCGTTAGCCCGTAAGATTCGCAGGGTGAAACCAGATATCGTCCACACGCGCAACTGGGGCACGTTTGAAGCTCTCTTGTCAGCGCGCCTCGTCGGCGGCTGCGCGCGGGTCCACAGCGAACACGGAATCGATTTCGATACCGCCGCGAAGGAATCTTGGCGGCGGATCCTCTGCCGTCGGCTCGCGTTTCAAATGGCGGACCGCGTCCTATCCGTCTCGCACCAACTGAGAAACCTGCACGCCGAACGCACCGGATTTCCGGCGCGTAAGATCGAAGTGATCCACAACGGCGTCGACAGCAGGCGATTCTACCCGGACGACGATACGCGCACCCGTGTTCGCCAGGAATTGGGGATTTCCCATGAGGAGTTCTGCATCGGATGCGTGGGAAATCTCATTCCCGTCAAGGATCACCTCACCCTGCTCCGGGCCGTGGACGGATTCGCCGAGGGCGGCCGGCCGTGGCGTCTGCTGGTTGTCGGCGCCGGACCGGAACTTCCAAAATTGACTGCGTTCGTCGACGCCCATCCAGGTTTGAAAGGCCGCGTGATGTTTGCGGGTAGAAGCAATTCGGTGCCGGAGTTGCTGAATGCCATGGACGTTTATGTCCTGCCGTCTCTCACCGAGGGGATTGCAAACTCGCTTTTGGAAGCCATGGCGACCGGGCTGCCGGTCGTGGCAACCAACACCGGAGGCAATCCTGAGGTGGTCGTCAGCGGGGATTCCGGTCTGTTGTTCCAGGTAGGAGATCATGGCTGCCTGGCGGAGCAACTGCTGATGCTCGAAGCGCGGAGCGAACGGCGCCGTCAACTTGGTCAAAGAGCTCTTTACCGCGCGCGCAATGAGTTTTCAATCGACTCCATGGTTCGGAAGTACGAGACGGTTTACGGAAGTTTTGCGTCGGCGTCCGCGGCTCCAGTGGGCGCCGTCACCAGGGTATAGCTAATATGTGCGGTATTTGCGGCATCTTCGAGCCCGGGCGCGACACTGTCATCGAAACGAGCGTCGTGAAAAAAATGGCCGACTCCATTCGCCACCGCGGCCCGGACGACGATGGTTACTATTGCGCCCCAGGCATCGGCCTTGGTCATCGCCGGCTGTCGATCATCGATGTGGCGGGCGGACATCAGCCTCTCTGTAATGAAGACGGCAGTATCTGGATCGTCTTTAACGGCGAGGTCTACAACTTCGAGGAACTCAACCGCCGCTATCTGTCTTCCGGCCACACGTTCCTCACCAGGTCGGACACCGAAACCATTGTTCACCTGTACGAGGAGCTGGGCGAGGCCTGTTTCGCGGAATTGCGCGGCATGTTTGCATTGGCCTTATGGGACGGCCGCAAGAAAAAGCTGCTGTTGGCTCGGGATCCGGTAGGCAAGAAGCCGCTTTTCTATTCTTGGGTCGGAGGGCGTCTGCTGTTCGGTTCAGAAATCAAAGCGCTATTGGAGGTCCCTGGGGTCTCGCGCGAAATGGACCTTTCGGCGGTTTCCGATTACTTCACCTTTCAATACGTGCCGGCGCCCAAAACTATCTATCGCGCTGTGCGAAAATTGCGGCCCGCGCACTACTTAGTAGCTGATTCCTCGGGAATTCGAGAAACCGCGTATTGGGACATCCGATTCGATCGCACGCGCGAGCTCTCTGAATCCGAATGGTGCGAAGGTTTCCTGGAGGAATTCCGTAAGGCCGTGAAGCTGCGCCTCGTCAGTGATGTCCCGCTGGGCGCGTTCTTGAGCGGCGGCGTCGACTCGTCGTCCGTGGTCGCCGTGATGAACAGTTTTCAGCCGCCGGTGACCACCTGTTCCATCGGATTCACGGAGGCAAGCTACGACGAAGCGGGCCAGGCCCGGGAATTCGCCGGGAAGCTCGGTGCGAAACATTTCGAGCAAATCGTACAGCCGCACGCTCTGAATCTCATCTCCAAGCTGGCCTGGCACTATGACGAGCCGTTTGCCGATTCATCGGCTGTTCCCACCTACTACGTGTCGCAGGTGGCCCGCCAGCACGTGACTGTCGCCCTCTCCGGCGATGGAGGCGACGAGAATTTCGCCGGCTATCGCCGCTACAAATTCGACCAGTGGGAAAACCGCCTGCGTTCCCGCGTCCCCGAACCGGTGCGCCGTCGAGTGTTCGGCCCTCTCGGCAAGATCTATCCGAAGCTGGGCTGGGCTCCGCGCGTGTTTCGCGCAAAATCTACTTTCCAGAGCCTGGCGCGCGATCCGATCGAAGGTTACTTCCACGGAATCTCGTGCTGTCCACCCTCCATGAAGGAACGCCTGTTCAGCCCCGATCTTGTGAGGCAGTTGGCCGGTTATGATTCGCTCGACGTGCTGCGATACCATTACGACCGCGCCAATACTTCCGATCCGCTGTCTCGGATCCAGTACGTCGATATCAAGACCTACCTGGTGGATGACATCCTGGTCAAGGTGGATCGCGCCAGCATGGCGCATTCGCTCGAGGTGCGCTGCCCGCTCCTCGATCACAAGCTGATGGAGTTGATCGCGCAGATGCCATCCAGCTTAAAACTCCACAACGGCCAAGGGAAATACATTTTCAAGAAATCTCTCCAAAGACTTTTACCGTCCGAAGTGCTGAACCGGCGAAAAAGGGGCTTCGCCATGCCTGTCGCCGAATGGTTCCGAGGTGAGTTAAAGGAATTTGCTCACGAGGCGTTGTTCGACCGCCAAGATGAACTGCTGAACAGAGCTTTCCTGATGAATTGCTGGAAACAGCATCAGCGGGGACAAAGGGACTGGTCCGCCCTTCTCTGGTGTACCCTCATGTTCCGCACTTGGCAGGAGGTTTCTAAGGCTGCATGAGCGGAATCTGCGCCTTGTGGTGCGATCGAGGAAAGAGCCCCGAACGGATAGCCGGCGCGCTGGCGGCCATGACCGGCGGGCTTACATTGGCCTCCGAGCAGATGGAGACGAAGGCTGGTGAGAGTGCCGGTGTCGGCGTGTCTTCCCGTTTTTCGACGCAGCAAATCTATCAGGACTCGCGGATACTGCTAGCCTGCGATGCCGATCTCGACAATGAAGACGAGCTTGAAAATCTGGTGAGGGCGCGTGTCCCAAAGACTGGCAGAACGGCCAGTCTGCTGGCGGCGCTGTACGAGCGCTACGGCGACGCGTTTGTTGAAAAGCTGAGCGGCGCTTTCTCGGTGGTTCTCTGGGACTACGCGAAGCACACCCTGCTCGCCGCGATTGACGGTTTTGGTATCCACCGGCTGGTCTATTATGAGGACGGAAAGTCGCTGCTGGTTGCGTCCCGGATCGGCGCTTTGACGCGCTGGGGAGACATTGACCTCAGAGTCAACCCGTGCGCCATCGTCAATACTCTGAATTTTGCCACCGGCCTGGCGCCGGAGACAGCCTTCACCAGGATCAAGCGGCTCGCTCCCGGCACCGTGTTGATTGGTTCTGACGGGGAGATCCGCCTCAAGCAGTATTGGGACATGCAATATGAGTCTGGAGCTCGTGTCGATGAAACTCGGCTTGCCCGCGAACTGGAAACGGTGGTCGACCGGTCCGTAGCGGCCAATTGCAAGAACCGTCCCTTCGATGAGCTAGGCGCATTTCTGAGCGGGGGAACCGACAGCAGCACGGTGGTGGGAATGATGACCCGCGCTGCCAAGGGTCCCGTGCGGGCGTTTTCCATCGGATTCCAAGAGCAGCCGTTCAATGAGATGGAGTATGCCGAGTTGGCTGCGAGAACATTCGGCGCACAACATCACACCTATTTCGTGAGCGCGCAAGACTGCTTTGAAGCGCTACCGCACATGGTTCGGTATTTCGACGAGCCCTTCGGAAATTCTTCCGCGATCGCCACGTACTTCTGCGCCCGGCTTGCGGCACAACACGGAGTGAAGGTGCTACTGGCCGGCGATGGAGGCGACGAACTGTTCGGCGGGAACGAACGCTATCTGGATGACAGCATTTTCGAGACCTATAAGAGCATACCGCGCGCTCTGCGGAAGGGCTTGATCGAGCCGGTCTTGGCGCATCTGCCGGGAAACGCCGGACTGGTACGGCGCGCCCGCGGTTACGTTCGCCGCGCCAACATGCCGGCCATGGAACGGTTCTGCTCGTTTCAATTTCTGGCGACTCATTCCGCGCTGGACGTTTTCGAAAACGATTTTCTGGAGGAACTCGGGAGTTATTCCTTTCTCGATATTCCTTCGCAACACTACGCTAACGCCCCCGCGTCCCACCATCTCGACCGCCTGCTTTATGTGGATGTGAAAATCACCCTGGCGGATAGCGACCTGCCCAAAGTGACGTGCATGTCGGAACTGGCCGGTATCCGAACCCGATTCCCATTCCTCCACCGCTCGGTAGCCGAGCTTTCCGGGCGCATCCCGGCTGGCCTGAAGGTAAAAGGGTTCGAGAAACGATACCTGTTCAAGCGCGCTTTCCGGAACCTGCTGCCGGTCGAGATCATCCGCAAAAAGAAACACGGGTTCGGAATCCCTGTGGCCACCTGGATCAAATCGGATGCCCGTATGCGGGAACTGGCGCTCGACGTGCTTCTTTCGCGCCGCACTTCCGAGCGGGGGTATTTCAAGCGCCAGTTCATGGAGGACCTCTTCCGTAAGCACGAGACCGAGCCTTCCAGCTACTACGGGGACATACTATGGACATTCTTAGTGTTGGAACTGTGGCATCGCCAGGTGGTGGATGAAACGGCGAAGGTGGTGCCGGCGTGAACGTCCTGGAATTTCGCGAGCAGGCCGGCCTGGAGCGATTGCGCCCCGAATGGGACACAATCTTACGGCAGTCGGGCTCTGACACAGTTTTCCTCACCTATGAATGGGTGAATGCCTGGTGGTCCAGCTATGGCAAGGCCGGCGACCTGAGGATACTGACTGCGGCGGATGAGAACGGCCTGATCCGCGGGATCGCTCCTTTGCGCCTTCAGACGCTGCGGAGAGGCGCCCACGCGCGTCCGGCCCTGATCTTCACTGGAGATGGCACAACCGATTCGGACTATCTGGACTTCATCATCCAGCGTGGCTACGAGTCGCGGGTGCTGGAGGCCTTCCACAAGTATTGGAGGGAGCAGCCGGGCGCCGCTTCGATTTTAGCGCTGAACGAAATCCCAGCTGCCTCACCCAACCTCCCGCTTCTCAAGACCCTGGCTACCCGCGATGGAATGCTCTGGAGCGAAGCCGACGTAGCGTGCGGCACCGTTACTTTGCCCCAGACCTGGGAAGAATACCTCGGCATGTTGCGGCCGCGGTTCCGGACCAAGGTTCGATCGGTGCTGCGCAACCTGGAAAACCGTTCGGAAGTAAAGTTCGGTTTCTGCGAAAACACGGACCAACTGGAGCGCCTTCTGCCGGCCCTGTTCGATTTGCATAGCCGCAGGTGGAGGCAGGACGGCAAGCCTGGCGTGTTCGAACGGGAGGGAAAGCGAGAATTTTATTACGCGCTGTCGCCGGCCTTGCTAGGCCGTGATCGTCTGCGGTTCGGTTGGCTGGAGTGGAACGGGCGGATATTAGCCTGCCAATATGGGTTTACTTACAACGGAACGTATTCCCAGTTGCAGGAAGGTTATGAACCTGCGGCCGAACACTGGAATGCCGGCATCGGGTTGCGAGCATGGTCCATCCGGAAGCTGATCGAGGAGGGCGTGCGCGAATACGACTTTTTGGGTGGAATCGGGCGGCACAAAACCGACTGGGGCGCTGAGGTCAAATACAGCAAACAAATTGTGATGGCGCGCCCCGGATGGAAGAATCTCCTGTTCTGCCGCGGCCCCCAGTGGGAGGAACAGACCAAGGAGCTGTTGAAGAGGGCAGCGCCGGAAAAAGTATGGGCAGCGTACAAGACATGGCAGGCGCGGCGACGGCCCGTCATCGCTCCGAACGATAGCACCGGCGGCCCAGAAGCATCTTCGGACGGACAGCTGCGGAAGGCTATCGCCAGGGGATATTTTAGTCTCGGCCTTCCCGGGGTGATGCGCCCATTGCGAAGCCGCTACCACGTCTCAATATCGGCATCCGGAAGCAGGCGAAAATTTTCCTGGACGCGCAGGAAGCAGCCGGCGGCCCGGATTCTTTACTACCACCGGGTGAACGACGATCGCGATCCATTTTTCCCCGCCATCTCATGCAGCCTGTTCGAACAGGAAATGCGGCACCTGGCGCGACACCACAAGGTGGTCGCCCTGCCGGAGCTGATCAGGCACCTGGAGGAAGGCGCGCCCGAGCCGGTGCTCGCGATTACATTTGACGATGGGTATCGGGACAATTACGAGAACGCCTTTCCGATTCTGCAGCGCTACGGCCTGCCAGCGACCATTTTCCTCACCACTGGGACCGTGGACTCCGACGATCCGATTTGGTTCGAACAGCTGGCTCACGCCGTAAAGAAAACGGCCCTGGAGCACATCGATTTGGAAATCGATATCCCGCGGCGCTTTTTTCTGCGCACCGAAGCGGAGCGCCTGGACGCCAATAACCGGATCTTCGGCCTGTTACGGGATCTTCCGGACACGGAGCGTAAGCAGTGGTTACAGCGGATGCTGTGCCAATTCGGCGTGGCTGACAACGGCGAACGGCACGGGAAGATGCTCACTTGGGACCAAGTGCGCCTTATGAGTTCTCACGGAGTGACCTTTGGCGGACATACCGTAAACCACCCGTTTCTTTCCCGCCTCACCAGGGAAAGTGTGTGCTTTGAGGCCTCGGAATGCAAACGCCGGATCGAGGACGAACTGCAGCTGCCGGTGGAGTGCTTTGCCTATCCCAACGGCCGCGAGAAAGATCTGGGGGAGTGGAGCACTGATGTGCTTCGGAGCGCGGGATATCGTTCCGCGGTGACCACCATCTGGGGTATGAACTACCCATCCACCGACCGCATGTGCTTGAAGCGCGGTGGCCCTTGGGAAGAGAGCCCTGCTTTGTTTGCGTATAAGCTCGATTGGTATCAGTTTGTAAATGATTAGGAACTGGATTTGGCCTAGATTGATGATGTTCACCGCTAACGATCGTCGGAAATGCGAACAACTGTTCGACAAATATTATACGGGCCGGAAGTTTCACGACACGCTCTATCGTGAGGCGATCAAACGGCATCTTCGTCCCGGCCAGCGCGTACTCGATGCCGGGTGCGGACGATACATGAAAGTGTGCGGTGAACTCGCCCCGGTTGCCCAGATGGTGGTCGGTATTGACCTGGAATCCAGCCTTGAGACCGGTAACTGGCAACATCCTTACGGCGTCCGCGGCAACCTGGACCATCTCCCGTTTGACTCCGAGAATTTTGACATCGTCGTCTCTCGCAGTGTGGTAGAGCATCTGGAGAATCCCGGCTGCGTATTCCGGGAGTTTCATCGGGTATTGCGCTGCGGCGGAAAATTAGTGCTCATCACACCTAACAAATACGATTATGTATCTGTAATCGCCGCTCTCACTCCCTATTCTCTGCATCGCTCCCTGGTGAGCCGTTTGGTGAACGTCCGCGCTGACGACGTGTTCCCGACGCGTTATCGCGCCAACACCATCTCCGCCCTGCGGAAAGCCTTGAACAAGGCTGGATTTGTCGAAAGGGAATTGCACACCATCAATCATTACCCGGCCTACCTGATGTTTTCTCCGCTTCTGTTCCGCCTGGGAGTCGTGTACGAACGGCTAACATCGCTGAAACCGTTCGAATCGTTGCGTGGCTCGATCCTTTGCGTTTTTGAAAAGAATGAAACTTCGGAAGTCCCTGCGCGGCAAGGCACGCGCTCGGATCCGATATCGCGCGAGGCATCATAGTGCCACTACGTGCTCTCGTTCTCCTCCTATTTTTCTGCGGCAGTCTGCCTATCTGCTTCATCCGCCCGTTTTATGGAATCTTGCTCTGGTATGTAGTTGCGTTCCTGAATCCCCAGTCTTTTCTGTGGAGCGCCAGCGATGTTTTCCCATGGGCGCTGGCCATTGCTATTCCCACCATTGCCGGATTTGCGCTTTTCAGCCGCGACTGGCGGCGTATGGCTTCGCCCGGTTCATGGTTGATCGCCTCGCTCTGGCTTTGGTTCACTATTACCTCTCTGGTAAGTACACAGAACGGTGTTTTCATGCATCATGCAGCCGATACCTGGGAACGCTGGAGCTTCGTATCCAAAATCCTGCTGATGACTTTGTTTACGATCGCGATTGTTGATTCTTTCGCGCGGTTACGGACACTCGTGCTGGTTGCGGCAGCTTGCTTTGGAGTCTTCGTAGCGAAGGCATTCCCTTTTCTCATTCTCACAGGCGGAGCATACCGGCTTTATGGCCCGGAGCGCTCCATGATCGCAGACAATAACGACTTCGGACTGGCCCTGAACATGACCTTACCGCTCTTTTTCTTCCTGGCGCAGACCGAAACGAATCGATGGCTTAAACGGTTGTTTGCCTTTTTGTTCGTCATCACTATCCCGGCGATCTTTTTCACCTATTCACGCGGGGCATTGGTCGGACTCACGGCGGTTGTCATGCTGATGGTGCTCCGATCCAAACGGCGCATGCTTCTCATAATGGTAATCGCTCTAGGCATCATCGTTGCGCTGGTCTTCGCTCCGCCGGCGTGGAAATACCGGATGGATCCGACGCGAGCGGGTGTAATCGACGCTTCGGCTAACGAGAGGCTAAACGCCTGGTCTTTTTGCTGGAATCTTGTTCAGGATTATCCGATCACTGGAGGAGGCTTTTCTACGTTTACGCCTGAATTATTCAGCCGTTATGCTCCCGTTGTTCTGGACATCCATGGTCCGCATAGTGTTTATTTTGGATTGCTGGCTGAACATGGATTCATCGGCTTGTTCCTATACCTGGGGCTGGTGTTCTTCTGCTTCAGAACAACCTCTCGAATCAAGAAACTCGCGGCCTTCCACAATGATCAAACCATCTTTCAATATGCTGACATGTTTCGGTTCAGCCTGATTGGATTTCTTGTCTCCGGCACATTTCTTGGCCGGGCCTATTTCGACTACTTCTTTGCAATTGTCGCTTGCATCGTGATTCTCAACAAAGTAGCTAAGGATAACTGGAATCGCGAAGCCGCGGAAGAGCCGCTGAGGGAAATGGATTGCATTGGCGCGGGCGAGGGTGCTTATGGGTGAACGAGTGCAACCGCTTGCTGTCGTGATGAACATGTCTTACACAGGTCTTGGTATCGCTAGAAGTCTCGGCGAGCGCGGCGTTTCGGTAATCGGTCTTTCGGCTCAGCCGCGATTATGGGGAAACTTCACGCGCTATGCGAAAGTCCTCCGATGCCCGGACTCGCGGCATGAACCGGAAGCGCTGCTTCACTTTCTCCTTACCCTTGGGCCTGAATTAGTTCGAGGCAGCGTCCTCTTTCCAACACGGGACGACGATGTTCTTTTCCTTGACCGTTATCGCGACAAGCTGGCGCCTTACTTCGTGCCGGTAGTGCCTGAGCACACCGCGGTGGAGAGATGTTTGGATAAGTGGAAGACCTATAAATGCGCCGTCCAGGCTGAGGTCCCCGCTCCGAAATGTTGGGTGGCGAGCAACGTCAACGAACTGCTCGAGATTGCGGAAGAAATTACTTGGCCCTGTGTTTTGAAGCCGGTCGCCGCTTATCACTGGCGCAAAGGCGCTAATTGGGATCTCGTCGGATGTCGCAAGGCGATCGCCGTCCAGTCACGAGCGCAGCTGGCAATAGAATACGCGCGAATCGCTCCAGCCGACGAACGCGTCCTGTTGCAGGAAATGATTGCAGGACCGGATGACCAGCTCCTGATTGCCGCTTGTTACCTCGACCGCCGGTCGACTTGGGTAGGCGGTTTCAACGCTCAAAAGATCCTTCAAATTCCCGAGGGATTCGGGACGGGATGCATCGTGAGGTTAGTGAATCGTCCCGAACTATTCGAACCCACAGAACGCCTGCTGAAAGCAGTGGGCTTCCGAGGTATAGCCGAAGTCGAATACAAGTGGGATGCCGCCGTCGGTCAGTTTAAATTGATTGAGATCAACCCTCGTCCCTGGGATCAGCACCGCCTAGGCCGGGCTTGCGGGGTTGATTTGATTTACTTGGCTTATTGCGAGCATGCTGGTCTCCCTATTCCCGTGTTTGAACGAAAAGTCGTAGAGACAACCTGGGTCGCCGACGATGTGCTGATTTCGAGCGCTGTGCAATCGGTCTGGCGGCGAGACGGGAGATTGTGGCCCTTGTTGCGGAGCGCCCGCGGCAAAAGGATTTACGGAATTTGGTCTGCGCGTGATCCGCTGCCTTTCTTCGCTTATCTGGCCATGGCATTACTGCCCGCCTTAGTCGCTACGCTAGCGCGACGCATTTGGGGTTTGATAAGGCGGACGCGAGCCCATACCTTTCCGACCGAGGAGTCGCCTGTATGAGATTGTTATCGGTAGCAATAATCCTGGCGTACGCCGTTCAAGGAGTAGGTCCGGTGTGGCCCAGCACGCCACCAGACGCCTCCTGGCAGGTAGAGACGGTGGATCGCAGCGGGGTCGGTAAATTTTCGTCCCTCAGAATAGATCGGTATGGTAATGCCCATCTGGCATACATCTCGGAGGACGGCTCCTATTCGCTCAAGTATGGCTTCTGGGATCATGCTTTGAAACGCTGGTTTATGATGACGATCAGCCGCAATGCGAGCTATTGCTCGCTAACGCTCGATTCAAAGCAGCGCCCACATATTTCATGGGCGGACTTCGGCGTAGTGAACGGCAGCAAACTTCAATACGCCTACTGGGATGGAAAATTGTGGAACAAGCAGGCCATACCGCTCGACGCGGAAACCGTCGGCTATTACACTTCCCTGGTTCTTGATGCAGAGAATCACCCCAGCATTTCTTTTTACGAGTACAACGGTCCGCCGGGAACCGACTTCCGGGTTCGGATGCGCAATGTTACCTGGAACGGAACATATTGGGAGGCAAGGACGGTTGATGGCGACAATCAAAGCGGAAAATTCAACGACATGGCCATCGACGCCGACGGACAAATCCATCTGGTGTACGCGAATGTGAATGCGCTGACGGCGGGAGTGCGCTATGCGCGTTGGAATGGCCAGTCCTGGCATGTCGAGACTATCGATGGCCGCGATCAGAATCACGGCGAACTGGTGGGATATTCGCTATGTATCGGAATCGACGGCAATCGCCCCCATGTAGCTTATATGAATTATTCCCGTCCTTCGTTGAAGTACTCTGTCTTGAACGACGGACATTGGGAGACCGAGGTTGTTGATGATCTTGCAGGCGTAGGATATCCGGACCGTAACTCCCTTGTCATCGATAAGTCAGGCAACCCTTATATCAGCTACTACGATGCGGGGCGGGGATTACTCAAACTCGCACATAAGGAACGCGGCAAATGGACGATCGAAATCGTGGACAGTAGCCGGGCCGGGTTTACGAGCTCAATGGCCATGGATAGTCGAACATTGTGGATTAGTTATGCCGATGAGGCGGGCGGCGGATTGAAAGTGGCGCGGCGGGCGCTCACCGAACATGCCGCCGTCACCGCCGCAGTACCGGTCAAAACACCCTAGCTTTTGTAGCGATCATGAACGATTCGACGTCTTTACGGATTCTTAGTTTTACGTGCGTATACCCTAACCCCGTGGAGCCGACCCTCGGAGTTTTCATCCAGCGACGGCTCCGCCATCTATCGGAGTTCAGCGAATTGGAAGTCGTCGCTCCCTATGCGTTCTTCAAATATGGCGATCAGAACGGGCATAAGATTCGATTCGGTAGTTGCTGCCCCGCGTCTCGTTGGGATGGCCCCGTTTTCGTGAGTTATCCCCGTTGGATCTATCCGCCCCTTGCTGGAGGATTGTTGCCGTTGTTTCTGTTTTTCCAAATGTTGGGACCTCTCCTGCGGCGGCGCAAGACTTTCCCGTTCGAGATCATCGACACCCATTTCGGCTATCCGGATGGGATCAGTGGAGCATTTTTATCATTGACCCTCGGAGTGCCTTTCACCATGACGTTGCGCGGGAACGAGCCCATGCATTGCCGAAGTTGGATGGTGGGCTTGCTGATGAAATTTGCCGCGAGGCGGGCAAGCCGGGTTTTTGCGGTCTCGGAACGGTTGCGGCAATTCGCTATTACTCTCGGCGCAGATCCCGGAACTGTGAAAACCATACCGAACGGAGTTGATAATACCTTGTTCTACCCGCGAGATCGCATACTGTGCAGGCGAAAGCACGGATTCGCTACGGATCGGCCATTGATTATCTCCGCGGGCGCACTCATTGAACGCAAAGGCCACCATCGTGTGCTCGACGCGGTGAAACAGCTGATGGACCGGGACATTCCCGTGCAATTGGCAATTGTGGGTGGTGCCGGGCCCGAAGGCTCTTATGAACCCAGCATCCGTAAAGCCGTATCGGACCTGGGGCTTGAAAGCTCGGTCCGATTCATGGGTGTTCAGGCCCCTGAGCAGATGAGTGAATTGTTGTCAGCTGCCGATGTGTTCTGTCTGGCCAGCACTCGGGAAGGATGGCCCAATGTAGTTCACGAAGCGCTGGCCTGCGGCACGCCGGTCGTGGCCACAGACGTTGGAGCGGTTCCCGATATGATACGTGGCCCAGAGTGCGGCTTTGTCGTACCAGTGAATGATAAAGTCGCACTCGCGGCGGCGCTGGAACGTGCGTTGCGGGAGAAGTGGAATCATAAAGCTATTTCCGCGACGCTGTCGCGCTCCTGGCGCCAGGTGGCACTAGAGGTCTTGGAAGAAATGAGAATGGTTACAACACTGGAAGAAAAGAGCTGCAAATGAGAATTCTAGTAACGGGCGGTGCCGGGTTCATCGGCTCCCATCTGGTCGAGCGCCTGCTCGCCAACGGTCATCACTTGACGGTTCTGGACGACCTGAACGACTTCTACTCGCCTGCCTTCAAGCGTGAAAACCTGGAGGCAATTCGAAAAATCGGGCCCATTGAGTTTCATGAGGCGGACATTTGCGACCGGCCTCGCGTTTTGCACATTTTTCAGCAGTGTCGCCCCGAGGTTGTCGTGCATCTTGCGGCTCGAGCGGGTGTGAGGCCTTCACTGGAAAATGCTCTCTTGTACGAGAGTGTAAACGTACGAGGCACAATGATTCTACTGGAGGCCTGCCGTTCCGTGGGTGTCAGCAAATTCGTCTTTGCGTCCTCGAGTTCCATCTATGGGATTTCAAACAACGTTCCCTTCAGTGAGAAGGACCAGACGTATCTGCCGATCTCTCCCTATGCCGCCACCAAGCTCGCCGGCGAAACAATATGCTACACGTATTCGCACCTTTACGGGTTAAAGGTCGTGTGCCTGCGTTTCTTTACGGTTTATGGCCCTCGGCAACGCCCCGACCTCGCCATTCGAAAATTCACAGAAATGATCGATCGCGGTGAGTCGATTCCCGTTTTTGGCGATGGGACTACAGGCCGGGATTATACCTTTATCCGAGACATCGTGGACGGTATAACGGCTGCGCTTCGGCTGGATTCCCAATTCAGCATCTTTAATCTCGGTAACGCCCACCCCGTCGACTTGAACACGCTGATAGCGTCACTCGAGCAGGCTCTAGGCAAGAAGGCCGTCATTCGGCGGTTGCCGTTGCAGCCTGGAGACGTGCCGCTTACCTACGCGGATATTTCCAAGGCGCAGAGCGTCCTGGGCTATTCTCCGAAGACATCTTTTTCCGAGGGGATCGGGGAGTTCGTGGAGTGGCATCGGAGCAACACGCACGATCGAGCCTTTGCTCGGGCGGGGACCGGCCTATTCTGAGCAGGGCTTTTGCGCGGGTCCATAAGGCGGGTTAAGGTTGTGCATCTGAGAACTATCGTACGGAACATCCTCTCCACATGGACCGGCTATTTGGTCATATTGTTGACCGGATTCTTTCTCGCGCCATTCCTGGTCCATCATTTGGGTAATACCGGCTATGGCGTATGGACATTGATTATTTCCTTGACCGGGTATTTCGGCATGCTCGATCTGGGAATGAGGCAGTCGGTGGGCCGGTTTGTATCGCGATATGTCGCCTTAGGAGACCCCCACAATGTGAATGGCACGCTCAGTTCGGCGGTTGCGATGCTGGCAGGTGCAGGGTCGATTGTGCTGATTCTCATGATCACCCTCCGCTCCACTCTGCACCTGTTTCATATCGAGCAACAGTTTGAGGGACCGGCGAGAGTAGCGATCCTGATTGCCAGCCTGAACGTTAGCATTGCTCTGCCCCTCAGCGTATTTAGCACGGTGCTTTTATCTCTGGAACGGTTCGATGTCATGGCGGGCATCAGTATCATCGGCGCGCTTAGCCGGGCTGCTGCCGCGGTGATTGCGCTCACCCATGGCGGAGGCATCGTCGCCCTTGCACTGGTAACGCTCAGTGTCAGTAGTGCCGAGTACATCGCGACGGTTACCGCCGCAAAAATGCTGTACCCGGAGCTTCGAGTTCGCGCGAGTGTTGTGACAAGGGCGAGATGTAAAGAACTGTTTGGTTTTGGGATCTACCGCTTTCTCTGGGTCATTTCCAATCAGTTGATCTTCTATACCGACTCGGTCGTGATAGGTGCTTTCCTGAACGCTGGCGCCATTACGTATTACGCCATTGCAGGCTCCTTGGTCAATTACGGACGCACCATTGTTTCGCTTGCGAGCGACACTTTTTTTCCCGCGGCAACGAAGCTGGATGCACAAGACGACCGGCGCGGGTTGCGGGAGTTGCACATCTTCGGTACCACTGTGGCTCTGATGGTCGGACTACCACTGTGCGTCGGCTTTTTCTTCTTGGGAAGGCAATTCATCACACTCTGGATGGGTGCAGGATATAGCCAAAGCGCCCTTCTTCTCATCGTGTTGACCATTCCCCAGATTCCCAGCATGGCTCAATACGTCTCGGCGCTAATCCTGATCAGCATGGCGCGGCACAGAATTCTGGCCCTAATTGCTTTGTGCGAAGGAATTGCGAATCTGGCGCTCAGCATCGTACTCGTTCGCAAGTATGGCCTCATCGGCGTCGCATGGGGTACCGTAATTCCCCATATGATCAGCATGGCAGTCGTCGTTCCGATATATACCCTGCGCTCAATCGGCCTGCGCGCGCGCGACTACGCTTTGAAGGCTTGGTTACGCCCGCTGATCGCCATTTTGCCTGTTGCAGGCTTATGTTATGCGCTCTCGGTTACCGTCACCACTGCTTCGTGGCCACTTTTTGCGGCAGAGGTGGTCGCCGTTTGCTTGCTTCATGCAGTCATGCTGTTTTTGGTTTGTCTCAACTCGCGGCAGCGAACCTCCATTCTGCAACATCTGCGCGTGCTGGATAGAGAGACGGCAATGGATCAGGTTTGACTAAACAAATGAATCATCGTTCTGACTTATAAATGATACCTGCCTGGCTCAAGAATAACGCTGTTTATCCGCGCCTTCGGGCTGGGGCTCTCTCGTTTTGTGGCTCGCCACGGTTTTACAATCCGATTTCTGCGATTCGTGCCAGCCCTTCCGCTACGGAGGAATGCCGGGAACGGCTTTTGGCGAAATCCATTCACGTCCTCGGCCGGGAAAATGGCCTGACGTTGTGGGAAACTCCCCTGGGTCCCATAAGCACCATGGAGACGGAAAGCGTAGATCATATCGCGTTCTTACTCGCGGAATATGGACGAGACGTCTATCTGCGAGGAGATGTTCAGGTTGCTACAGGTTCCACTGTTCTTGATGTAGGCGCAAACATTGGCTTATTCACCCGTCGGGCTTTGCGAGCGGGCGCTGGCCGGGTTATCGCGGTTGAACCGGCTGCTGGGAATCTTCTGGCCCTGCGCAAGAATTTGAAAGAAGAGATTCAAGCGGGAACGGTTGTTGTAGTACCGAACGGTGCCTGGAACGCGCGCGCCACTTTATCCTTTGTGCTGGATTCCACACATCCCGCGCGCAGCTCGTTTGTGGTCCCGCCTCCGGAGGAGTCGTCCACTACGTTGTCTATTGATGTGGTTCCCATCGATTCCATAGTCGAAGAGCTCGGATTGACGCACGTCGACTTTGTCAAGATGGATATCGAAGGAGCCGAACTGAAGGCGTTGGAGGGTGCCGCCAGGCTCCTCCGTGAAAATAAGCCACAACTCGCCGTCGCAGTAGAGCATACCGACGACTGGCTGATGAACGCGAAAATGGTTCGCGAGCTCGTGCTGACCATCAACCCGGCTTATTCTTGCTCGCCCGGCCCGTGGATCGTAACCAGACAACGCCGTCTTGCACCCGAGATTTTGTACTTCAAATAACCACCATTGAAGTTGAATGCGGGTCCCACTTGTTACAGTGAACCGGACGAATAGAACCGATCAAAGACGCATCCGGGGTGGAATCCCGAATCTTCGGAATAGATAAAAAAGTGAGACGCTCGCGATAAGAGTCTCGTCAAGAGCTGATCGAGACTTTTGATCTCCGGGCGCTCCTGCGGTAGTGTATCCTCCTGAACATAGACGTCCTGTCTTGTTGGAAGGCGAATAGCATTTCCGTGCTATATGCTCCGGCCGTTTTCTAAGGCGGAGCCCCATCTACGTGGCCGCTGTCCCATTGAGGCTTTCCAAGAAGTTGTCGCGATACACAACCTGAAAGGCGCAAAATGGGTCCGGCAATCCTAGCAGAACTGCACTTCGTTGGATTTCGTCGAGAGCACGGTCAGCGATCCTCGAGCGCTCCGTTAGGTCGAGCGCTCCACTTGTTGTCCCTGTTGTTGCTCCTCACGTTATTGCTTCCCGCCCAGACCGGCCCAACTCTCCCGGTGAATACCTGGCAGCCTATCACCCCCACCTATCTTGGAGCGCCGAATGGTGGCGAGATATGGCCCTCTGGCTGGGGCAACAAAGGCGCCTACGATCCCGTAACGCAGCGGGTTCTTATATCAGACCGTTGGTATGATACCATACACGGTAATTCGATCTTCGCTAACGGAATCCATGCATACGATCCGGTGCAAAATACTTTCACCATCCTAAAGCTCAACAACTGGTATGCGGCATATAACTCCAAGGGCGGCTATACGACTACTCCACTACCGGCCAACGTCGCGGATCCAACGCCGCCTGATCATCACCCACTCACGGAACTGGAGGTCGTTCCCGAGCTAAATGCTCTCTTCACTGTGAACGGTGTCAATAGCATTTCTCTTCCGGATCCCACGATTCTGAACAAAACGTGGAAATTCGAGTTGACTGCTCATTCATGGACGATAGTTTCGTCCGACACCACCGATCCAAATTATCCCCCAAATTACGCAGGAAATCCGTCCGGGCTTACCTACGACCCAAACACCCAAACACTCGCATATTTTGTTATTAATGCCTGCGGTTGCAGTGGGACTACGACATACTTGTTTGATCCCTTCACGAATATATGGACTATACTTCCTCAAGACTCATCGTCATTGGGCGTATACGTTTCTGGCGCTGGAGTAACCTACGACTCGAAGCGGAACCTCATCATCGCATTCGGCGGGAATGCTAACATCATGATCGCTGCTACT
>Ga0209415_10002777_pt1 | contig 32757 bp, 29 predicted proteins | sample PeaSoiSIISIP2007_FD_187696 | JGI IMG/M metagenome (GOLD analysis project Ga0209415, IMG submission 187696) | Peat soil microbial communities from Weissenstadt, Germany - SII-SIP-2007 (SPAdes) (version 2) | ecosystem: Environmental > Terrestrial > Soil > Wetlands > Peat | place: Germany... | reverse complement strand
AGCCAGTGGGCGAAGTAGTCGGCCATGTTGTACCCGCAGAACGGCAGCATGGCGAAGGGGTCGCGCCGCAGGTTGCCGACGGCGCCGGTGGCCGCCGCCGTGGTCTCCGACGACAGGATGGAGCCGAGGAACACGCCGTGGGTCCAGTCGAACGACTCGGTCACCAGCGGCACCGTCGAGCGCCGCCGCCCGCCGAAGAGGATGGCGGCGATGGGCACGCCCCGGGGATCCTCCCACTCGGCGCCGCACGCCGGGTTCTGCTGGGCGGGGACCGTGAACCGAGCGTTGGGGTGGGCGGCCGTCGTCGTGCTCTCGGGCGTCCAGTCGTGGCGCTGCCAGTCGGTGAGGTGCGCCGGGGGCGTCTTCGACATCCCCTCCCACCACACGTCGCCGTCGTCGGTGACCGCCGTGTTGGTGAAGATGCAGTTGGCGTGCAGCGTCTTCATGGCGTTGGGGTTGGTCTCGGTGCTCGTGCCGGGGGCCACGCCGAAGAGCCCGGCCTCGGGATTGATGGCGTACAGCCGGCCGTCGTCCCCGAACTTCATCCAGCAGATGTCGTCGCCGATCGTCTCCACCTTCCATCCGGGGATGGTGGGCACGAGCATGGCGAGGTTGGTCTTGCCGCACGCCGAGGGGAAGGCGCCCGACACGTAGCGGACCTCGCCCGCGGGGGAGGTGAGCTTCAAGATGAGCATGTGCTCGGCCAGCCAGCCTTCGTCACGCGCTATGGCGGAGGCGATGCGCAGCGCGAAGCATTTCTTGCCCAGCAGTGCGTTGCCGCCGTAGCCCGAGCCGTAGGACCAGATCTCGCGCGTCTCGGGGAAGTGCACGATGTACTTGCGCTCGGCGTCGCACGGCCAGGGCACGTCGGCCTGGCCGGGCTCGAGGGGGGCGCCCACCGAGTGCAGGCACGGCACGAAATCACCGTCGCCCAGCACCTCGAGGGCCCGGGTGCCCATCCGGGTCATGATGCGCATCGACACGGCGACGTACGGCGAGTCGGTGATCTCGACGCCGATGTGCGCGATCGGGGATCCGAGGGGTCCCATCGAGAAGGGCACCACGTACATCGTCCGGCCGCGCATGCAGCCCCGGAACAACTCGGTCAGCGTGGCCCGCATCTCGTCGGGATCGCGCCAGTTGTTGGTGGGCCCGGCCTCTGCTTCGTTCTTGGAGCAGATGAATGTGCGGTCCTCGACGCGCGCCACGTCGGCGGGGTCGGAGACGGCCCAGTAGCTGTGGGGGCGCTTGGCCTCCGACAGACGGGTGAAGGTCCCGTTGTCCACGAGCAGCTGGCACAGGCGGTCGTACTCCTCGGCACTTCCGTCGCACCACTCGACGCGGTCCGGAGCGGCCAGCGCGGCCACTTCGTCGACCCAGGCGAGGAGCTTTCTGTTTCCGGTGGGCGCCATGGCGGGACGACGTTCCTCTCTACTCGGCTTCTGCTCCCGAGCGAGGCGGGACCAGCTATGGGGACGGCAACGACCGCTACCGACAATGGTAGGCATTGGCGATGCATCTTCCCAACTCTTCTGACGCGAGGGGTGGTGGACCAGTGACAGGACGCAGCGAGAATGGGTCAGGCGACACCCGGGGCGGGGAGTTCGCCGCCATCGAGCGTCTGCGCTCCCGCCTCCCGGGTCCCCCGCCGGGGGAGGTCTGGATCGGGGACGACGCCGCCGTGCTGGCGCCGCTGGTGGGCCCCGAGGGGAAGGTCCTCTTCAGCACCGACATGGCCGTGGCCGGGGTGCACGGCGATCTCTCGCTCATGGGGCTCGACGATCTGGGATGGCGGGCGGTGGCCGGGGCCCTGAGCGATATCGCCGCCATGGGGGGCCGGGCCGACCACGCGGTGGTGGCCGTGGCCGGGCCCCCGGACACCGATCTCGACCTTCTCTACGAGGGGGTGGCGGGCGCCGCCGACGCCCACGGCTGCCCCGTGGTGGGGGGGGACCTGTCGAACGCCGACCAGGTGGTGGTGGCGGTGGCCGTCACCGGGCACGTCGCCGGCGGGCCCGGCCCGGTGTTGCGCAGTGGCGCCCGCCCCGGTGACCACGTGGTCGTCACCGGGCCGCTCGGATCGTCGGCCGCCGCCTTGCGGGCCCTGCGGGCGCAGCGGGCGGCAGGGAACCGGCCACGCCCCGGCGTCCCGGAGACGGGCACCGAGGGGGATCTCGCCCATCGGCGCCCCCGGGCGCGCCTGGCCGAGGGGGAGGCGGCCCGGCTGGCGGGAGCGAGCGCCATGATCGACGTGTCCGACGGCCTGGCGGCCGACCTGTGGCATCTGGCCGATGCCTCGGAGATCGGGTTCCGCCTCGACGACGTCCCGGTCGGCCCCAAAGCGACGCTCGACGAGGCGCTGGGCGGCGGCGAGGACTACGAGCTGGTCTTCACCGCCCCGGATGCCGCGCCGGTGCTCGAGGCGTTCGGCCGTGGGGGCCTGCGGCCCCCGATCGTCATGGGGGTGTGCGTGCCCGACCCGGGCCGGCGCACCTTCGCCGGGCGACCGCTCGTGCCCCGGGGGTGGGAGCACGCCTGGGGCGGCGCCTAAGGGCGGACCGGACCCCGGGTCGTCCGCCTCGCCCGACGGGAGCGCCACGGGAGGAGGCGTAGGCTTTCGATGATGCCGTTTCACCGGGTGCAGGATCCGAAGCGGTTGCAGGCGTTGATCGGGGCCATGCTGCTCGTCGAGGGCGACATCGACCTCGACGTGGTGTTGCGCACGATCGCGCAGACCGCCGTCGAGCTGGTGGGGGCCCGCTTCGGCGCCCTGGGCGTGCTCGACCCCCGGGACTCGACGCTCGGCCAGTTCATCTCGGTCGGCATGACCGAGGAGGAGTACGCCGCCATCAGCCACCTCCCCGAGGGGGAGGGGATCCTGGGGCTGCTCATCAAGGACCCTCGCCCGATCCGACTGGCCGACCTGACGGCGCACCCCGACAGTGCGGGCTTTCCCCCCGCCCACCCGCAGATGCGGTCCTTCCTGGGCGTGCCCATCCACGTGGGGGGCGAGGTGTACGGGAACCTCTACCTGTGTGAGAAGGAATCGGCCGCGGAGTTCTCCGAAGAGGACGAGGACGTCTCCATGGCCCTCGCCGTGGCCGCCGGGCTGGCCATCGACAAGGCCCGGCTGCATCGTCGGCTCCACGACCTGACGCTCGCCGAGGAGCGCGAGCGCATCGCCCGCGACCTGCACGCCTCGGTCATCCAGCGCCTGTTCGCGGTGGGTCTCTCGCTGCAGAGCGCGCTGCGGATCCTCGGCCGCCCCGAAGCCGAGACCAGGCTGCGCGAGTCGGTCGACGAGCTCGACGAGACCGTCCGCCAGATCCGGTCGACCATTTTCGCCATGAGCGCCCGACGCATCTCGGGGGCAGGCCTGCGACTGGAGATCCTCGAGCTCGTCGACAAGGCGACGGACGGCTCCGACATCCAGGTCAGCGTCGACTTCGACGGTCCCATCGACGGCCTGTCCTCCGCCACGGCCGAGCATCTGCTGATCTCGGCGCGCGAAGCACTCTCCAACGTGGTGCGCCATGCCAAGGCGACGAACGTGGAGATCGACGTGGCGGTGGCCGACGACGCCGTGCTGCTGCGCGTGGCGGACGACGGGGTGGGGTTCCCCACCTCGGCCCCGCGCGCCGGACGGGGCATCAGCATGCTGGAGGAACGGGCCAAGCTCCTCGGCGGGTCGTGCGTCGTGCGCCCCCGCCCCGAGGGCGGCACCGAGCTCATCTGGCGGATCCGCCTGTCGCACTGACATGGGGGTGGGGCCGCCCGACGCCGGTGCCGGCCCCGGACCGTGATCCCGGCCTTCGCCGAGCGATCCCGAGTTTCACCGTGTGATCCCGAGTTTCACCTTGTCATGTGGTAGGCAGGAGTGGTGCAGGGCGCGTCCGAAAGGTGCACGCAGCGGTGACCACCAGGGTGTTCCTGCTCGACGACCACGAAGTGGTCCGGCGTGGCCTGCGGGAGTTGTTCGAAGCCGAGGACGACCTGATGGTGGTGGGCGAGGGCGCCACGGCCGAAGAGGCCATGGCCCGTGTCCCGGCCACGAAGCCCGATGTCGCCGTGCTCGACGTCCGCCTCCCCGACGGTGACGGGGTCGAGGTCTGCCGGGACCTGCGGTCGGCCATGCCCGATCTGAAATGCCTGATGCTCACGTCGTTCGCCGACGACGAGGCCCTGTTCTCGGCCATCCTGGCCGGGGCGAGCGGCTACGTACTCAAGCAGATCAAGGGTACCGACCTGCTCTCCGCCGTGCGCCGCGTGGCGGCGGGGGAGTCGCTCCTCGATCCCGCGCTCACCCGCCAGGTGATGGAGCGCCTGCGCGGGGAGAACGTCGAGGACGAGCGCGTGGCCCGGCTCACCACCCAGGAGCGCAACATCCTGGAGCTGATCGCCGAGGGCAAGACCAACCGCCAGATCGCCGACGAGCTGTACCTGGCCGAGAAGACCGTCAAGAACTACGTGTCGAACCTGCTGTCCAAGATGGGCTTCGCCCGGCGCACCGAGGCGGCCGTCTACGCGGCGCGCCTCTCCGAGCGCAAGCACAAGCCGTCGTAGCCTGCGCCCGGACGCGCACCGGCGGAGCGCCCGAGGGCGCCCCGCCGGCACTGCGGTTCCGTCCCGGGGGACGGGAGCTCGGGGTCCTGTCAGACCGTCTCGAGCACCTTGTCCTCGTGGTGCACCTTGGGGAACTCGGCGTCCTCGGGGACCCGGCGGAAGTGCATGAGCCCGAACAGGGTCAGCACCAGCATGACGCCGGCCAGGACGAACGAGATGATGGAAGCCACCAGGGCGATCTGTCCGAAGGTCCAGAAGGCGTACGCCTCGAGCAACAGGCCCCGCAGGGTCGTGCCCTGGAACACCGTCTGCACCGTGCCCTCGGCCGCGGTGTACGCCGGGGAGCCCTTGGGCAGGGCCATGGCCTTCGCCGAGAGCTGGGCGTAGCTCAGGCCCCCGCCGATCTCCTGGAGGTGCACGGCGATGAAGTCGTTGGCGTAGACCTCGGCCTGCTGGCCGCTGACCAGCGGCTGCCCGGCGTACTTGCCCACCGTCGAGACCATCGACGGGGTGATCTCGGTGCCCGCCTTGGCGTGGCTGAAGGCCGCTGCGGGCGGGAAGGTGATCTGCTGCTCGGCCAGCTGATTGTGGACGTTTGAATTGGCGAAGCTGTAGCCCCACAGCCCCAGTCCTCCGGCAGCGAGGAGCACCAGTACCAGGACCGCCCCTCCTGCCGTGAGGATCATGTCGAACGTCTTGCGTCGCATGTCTCTCTCTCCTTGCCGTCGTTGCTCTGTGCATTCGTGCCCGACGTTCTGTCGGGCTGCTCTTACGATGCCGGGTGCGACCCCCCGGCGGGCAGAGCCGAAAGTTCCTGGTGGCCGGGCCGAAAGTCCTGAGGCCGGCGATTCCCGGCCCCCGGCGGCGCCGGCGCCGCAGCCGCAGATCGGGGCCCGGGAGGCCCGACGACGACGGCAGCGTGGGGTGCCGACCGGCCGCAGGGCCCTGCGCCCGCCCGCCTCCTGGCGTGGGCGGCGCCGACGGTCAGCGTCGGGCCGAGGGCCCCGGGGTCACGAAAGGCGCCGACGGTCGTCGGGCGTCGGCGCGTGGGGGCGGACCCGGAACCGGGCGTCCACCACCGTCACGCCCTCGGGGGTGGCCACGACCGGGTTGCAGTCACCCTCGGCCAGATCGGGAAGGTCCTCGGCGAGACGCCCCAGACGCAGGACGAGGTCGACCAGGGCGTCGACGTCGACCGGCGTGCTGCCCCGGTACCCGGTGAGCAGGGGCGCCCCGCGCAGCGACAGCACCAGCTCGCGGGCGTCGCGCTCGGTGAGCGGTGCCAGGCGGGTGCCGTGGTCGCCCAAGAGCTCGACGGCCCGACCGCCGAGGCCGAACAGGACGAGGGGGCCGAACGCCGGATCCTGGAGGAAGCCGGCGATGGTCTCGACGCCGGGGCCGGCCATGGGCTGCACGACGGCCCCCTCCATGGCCGGCCCGAGGGCCTCGGCCATGGCCGAGAACGCCCGGCCGACGTCGCCGCCGCCGAGCACGTCGAGGCGCACGCCGCCCGCATCGCTCTTGTGCAGCAGCCCGGGCCCGGCCGCTTTCACGGCCACCGGGGCGCCGATCCGGGCCGCTGCCTCCTCGGCCTCCGCCGCGCTGCGCACCACCGTCGTCGGCGTCGTCAGGATGCCGTAGGCGTCGAGGACGCCCATGGCCTCGGCACCGGTGAGCCACCGCTCGGTCACCGCCGGCGCGGGCTCGCCCGACTCCGGCGCCGGCTCGGTGGTCGAGTCGCGGGCTTCGATCAGCCGCCGCACGGCGTTCGGGTCGCACCCCGGGAGGACGGGCTCGCGTTCGACGGGGCGTGCCCGCCAGGTGGCGTACGAGACGGCCCGGCCGAGGGCCCGGGCGGCGGTCTCGGGATACGTGAACACCGGGATCGGGCGCCGGCCACGACCGAGCTCGTCGCGCACCTCGTCGGCCTGGAGGAAGCTCGCCACCACGGTGACGGCGTGCCCGGAGCGCTCGGCGTCGTCGACGGCGCCGACGAGCGCCTGGGCGACATCGTCGGCCCGGGTGAGGAGGGGGGGCGTGAAGATGGCCAGGACGATGTCGACCTCCGTGCTGTGCGCGAGGGTGTCCACGGCGCGGCGGTAGTCGTCGGCGCTGGCCGAGGCCACCAGGTCCACGGGGTTCGAGACGGCCGCCCCCATGGGCAGGAACGAGCGCAGCACCGCCTGGGTGGCGGCCGAGAGCTCGGGGACGAGCAACCCGTGACCGGCGCACGCGTCCGCCGCCAGAACGCCGGGGCCGCCGGCGTTGGCCACGAGCCCGACGCGCCCGCCACCGGGCAGGGGCTGGCGTGCCAGCACCTCGGCGACGTCGAAGAGCTCCTCGGTGCTGTCCACGCGGATGACCCCGGTCTGGCGGAACAGGGCGTCCACCGCCTCCTCGGAACTGGCCAGCGCGGCGGTGTGCGAGGCCGCCCCCCGGGTGCCGGGCGCGCTGCGACCGCTCTTCACGGCGACGATCGGCTTGTGCCGGCTCACGCGCCGGGCGATGCGGCTGAACTTGCGGGGGTTGCCGAAGGACTCCAGGTAGAGCAGCACCACGTCGGTGGTGTCGTCCTGCTCCCACCACACCAGGGCGTCGTTGCCGCTCACGTCGGCCTTGTTGCCGAGCGAGACGAAGCTGGACAGGCCGAGCCCCCGGGTGGTGGCCTCGGCCAGGATGGCGACGCCCAGGCCGCCCGACTGCGAGGCGAAGCCCACGGGCCCGGCGACCGGCGGGCGCGGCGCCAGCGTGGCGTTGAGCGAGACGCCGGGCTCGGTGTTGATGACCCCGAAGCAGTTGGGCCCCACCACCCGCATGCCGTAGGCGTGGGCCAGTCGGACCACCCGGTGCTGGGCCTCGACGCCGGCAGGCCCCGTCTCGGCGAAGCCGGCGGTCACGACCACGAGGACCCCCACCCCGGCGCGCCCGCACTCCTCGACCACCGCCGGCACGGCGGCGCGGGGCACGGCGACCACGGCCACGTCGACAGGGCCGGGCACCTCCCCGACGCTCGGCCAGGCGGGCACCCCGGCCACGGTGTCGGCCGACCGGTTGACGGGGTACACGGGGCCCGCAAAGCCCCCCGACAGCAGGTTCGTGACCAGCTGGTGCCCGATGCTGCCCACGCGACGCGAGGCGCCCACCACGGCCACCGAGCGGGGCCGCAGCAGGCGGCCCATGGAGCGCAGCGCGGCCGACCGGTCCCGTTCGGCCACGGCCTCGGCGGCCTCGACCGACGGCGAGATGTCCAGGACGACCTCCATGACCTCCGACGCCCGGGTGTACTGGCGGGCGAAACCGGCGTCGCGAAAGACGCCGAGCATGCGATGGTTGTCCGACAGGGTGTCGGCCGCGAACCGGCGGATCCCGTGGCTCCGGGCGATGGTCGCCAGGTGCTCGAGCAGCAGCGTGCCCAGGCCCCGGCCCTGGAACGCGTCCTCCACCACGAAGGCCACCTCGGCCTCGTCGTGCCCGGGGGGACGGTCGTAGCGGGCGACGGCGATGATGCGCCCGGCGAGCTCGGCGACGAGCGCCACCCGGTCGACGCCGTCGCAGTGGGTGAAGCGCTCCACCTCGGCGTCGGACAGCCTGGGGTGGGGACCGAAGAACCGCAGGATGATGCTCTCGGGCGACAGCCGGCCGTGAAAGGCGCGCAGGTTGTCGCCGTCGTCCTCCCGGATGGGGCGCACGTGGGCCGTGGTGCCGTCGGACAGCAGGACGTCGCTTCCCTCGTCGGCGTCGGGGGCCCCGGGGCCCTGCGCCCTCACGGCGTCATCCCCGGGTCACGGCGTCGGCGCGGGGCCACCGGCCCCATCCTGCCCCGGCGTGCGCCACGGCGCCTCCCGCATCCACCGCCGCCCACCATGTGGCCGGCACCGGCGACGCCCGTTCAGGTCGAGGGCGGGGCGGGGCCGGGGATGGTGTTCTGCGCGGCCAGGCGGCGGTAGTGGTCGCGCCAGATGAGGCGGTAGACGGGGATCACACGGGGGATCGAGCGCAGCCCGGGGATGAGCGGGACGAGCAACAGCACCAGGGTGAGCAGCATCATGACGCCCCACACGAGGGCGTCGCCGTTGTTCGAGCTGTTGAAGGGCGCCACCTGGTACCACATGGTGTAGAGCCACAGCCATGCTTGGCCGGGGTAGTTCCCGGTCTCGTTCATCATCCCCCACTGGTCCCCCGACAGGTGCTCGGCGTCGGCCTGGTTGGCCATGAAGGTGCCGTCGGCGATGAACAGCAGCGGCTTGGTGTAGTCGGTGCCGTAGAACTGCGGTGACGACAGCAGGTCGGCGTCGAGGCTGCCGCTGCGGGCCATGGTGAGCAGCCCGCCCATCATCGGCGTCACCGGTCCGTAGCCTCCGGCTGGGACCACCGGGGAGCCGTTGGCGAAGGTGAGGTGGTTGAGGCCCTTCGTGTACGCCGCCGTCCATGCGTTTTGTTGGGCGGGCGACGCCGCCTCGTAGCGCGCCAGCGCGGCGCGCAGCGACGGATCGCTCGTGGCGGCGATCTTGAGCGGGTTGAGGACGAAGTCGTCGGTGGTGTTCACCGGCGAGTGCACGCCGAACCAGCGTTCGAGGCCGACGGGGCCGAGCTTCTGGCCCTCGCCCGGCGCCCAGGGGTTGTAGGGCGGGCCGTAGGTGGCCGTGGCGCTCGTGGCGTCGAGCTCGGTGATGGCGGTGGCGAGGAAGTCACTCGCGTCGGCCTGGGACCACTGGCGGATGGTGATGGGCGCCTCGTCGGGGGAGGAGAACAGCACGGCCAGGCCCACGGCGATCAGCGCCATGACCACCAGCGCGATGACGAACTCCTTGGCCAGGTCGTAGCGGATCTTCGGCCCGTCCCATGCGGTGTTGTCGGGCTGGCGCGAGGCGTCGGCCAGGCTGCGCTCGGGGGCGTGGGTGGCGATGCTCATCGCCCGGCTCCCGCCGCCTCGTCGGTGGTGGGCGCCGGTGCCTTCGCCCGCAGGTGCCGGGGAGCGCCGCCGCTGCCCGGTGCGGGCAGCGGTCGTACCACGCCGTGCGTGCGCACGAGGAGAAGGTGGAGGCCCACGAGCACGGCCACGGCGACGGGGAGCAGCAGGACGTGCCACAACAGCATCTGTCCGAAGTTCAAGACGTTGAAGAATGACCCCACCCCGACGGAGTTGAGGCCGTCCTTGGCCTGGGTGGAGATCCACTGCGAGTCGAAGTTCTGCTGGGACAGGTAACCGGTGAACGCCGTGCCGATGGACAAGACGAAGCACACGACGCCGGTCATCCACGTGAGGGTCCGATTGCCGCGCCACGCGGCCATGAAGAACTTGCCCCACAGGTGCAGGACCATGAAGAAGAAGAACAGCTCGACGCTCCACAGGTGGATGCTGTTGAAGAAGAGCCCGATCTTCGACAGGTGCCACCACGACGGGCCCTTCAGGATCAGCACGGTGCCCGAGGCGAGGATGACGACGAACGCCGCCATGGTGAGGACGCCGAAGATGTACACCCACGAGGCCACATAGCTCGGCTGGCGGTCCGGGAGCAGCTTGCCCGGCGGCAGGGCACGAACGGCCGCCCCCCGCAGCCGGGCGGTCCACATGCGCTCGTCGCCGTCGAGCGGGGCGGCGGAGTCCACGGCCCCGGCCGTCGACCCGCCGCCGTCGCCGGACCGGGGGCCGCCGGAGATCGCAGGAGGATCCGTGGTGGTGGTCATCGTTCGCGCCGCCCGGGACGGAACGGGATGGCGATCGCCGCGATGAACACCACGATCATGAGCAGGATCACGAGGCCGTTCGCCACCGAGAGCTGGATGAAGCCCCAGTGCAGGTAGTGACCCGGATGGTTGAGGTTCACGAGTGCCGCAAGCATGGGCACAGCATCTCTGGCCACCCGGTCCTGCGCTAGGGCCCAAAGTCACCCCCTGGCGCGCCCCCCGGGGCCGGCGGCCACCTCCGGTGCCGGGACGGCGCCGAAGAGGATTCGCCGCCGCTGCGGGGCCGAGCGCGATGCTCGGGGCGCCGCGGCGGACTCCGGCGAAGAGGGGAGGACCCTCAGGAGGTGGGGACCGAGCGCCGCCGGGCGGGCTTCGTGACCTTGCCGGCCCGGATGCACGACGTGCAGACGTTCAGCCGGCGAGGCGCCCCGTTGACCACGGCGCGCACCCGCTGGATGTTGGGGTTCCAGCGTCGCTTGGTACGCCGGTGGGAGTGGCTCACCCGCATGCCGAACGACGGGTGCTTGCCACACACTTCGCAGACTGCAGCCACGGCGCGGACGCTCCTCGGGGGGGAACCTTGGGGACGGGCGCAAAGGTTAGCATCCCCGGGCATGGAGTCGTTGGGGAGCCTCGGCGCAGCCCACGTGGCGGCGACCATGGCGACCTACCGCCACCTCCTGCGCCTTCACCAGGAGGCGATCAACGCCCTGAACGTCTACCCGGTCCCCGACGGCGACACCGGGACCAACATGGCGCTCACCGTCGAGTCCGTGGTGGCCGAGCTGTCCGGCCTGGGTGGCCTGGGCGACCTCGACGACCTGGACCCGGGGGCCGTGCCCGGACCCTCGGGGCTGGCCATGCCCGACGTGTGCCGGGCCATCGCCCACGGCTCGCTCATGGGGGCGCGCGGCAACTCCGGGGTCATCTTGTCCCAGCTCCTGCGGGGGCTGACGCGCGTGCTCGGCGAGGGCGACGCCGCCGACGGCTCCCGCATGGCGCGGGCGCTCGTGGCGGCCAGCGACGCCGCCCGGGAGGCGGTCCTGCGTCCCGTCGAGGGGACCATCCTGACCGTGGCGCGCGCCGCGGGGGAGGGGGCGCAACGCCGCGCCGAGGACGGTGCGGGCCTGGTGGACGTCCTCGCCACCGGGCGCCAGGCGGCGGCCGTCGCTCTGGCCCGCACTCCCGAGCAGCTCCCCGTGCTCGCCCAGGCGGGGGTGGTGGACGCCGGCGGGACGGGGTTCCTGCTGTTGCTGGACGCCGCCCTCACCGTGGCCGACGGCCGACCGCTTCCCGAGGTGCCCGCCGACCGGCCCGGGGCGCGTCCGGTGGCGACCGACGCGCTGCCTCGCGGGGCCGTGGCCGAGACGAGTGACGCCAGTCACCTTCGCTTCGAGGTCATGTACTTCCTGGAGGCGCCCGACGAGACGATCCCGGCGTTCAAGGAGGTGTGGGCGGGACTGGGCGACTCCATCGTGGTGGTCGGCGGCGAGGGCCTGTGGAACTGCCACATCCACACCGACGACGTGGGCGCGTCGATCGAGGCGGCGCTCGACGCGGGACGGCCGCGCGACATCCGGGTGACCGACCTCGTCGAGCAGATCGAAGAGGAGCGCTGGGTACGCGAGGCTGCGGCGCCGGGGGTGGAGGAGGCCTTCGCCGGCCCTCCGCCGCGCACCGCCGTGGTGGCGGTGGCCAACGGCGAGGGAGTGGGACGGATCTTCCGTTCGCTCGGGGTGCACTACCTCGTTCCCGGCGGTCAGTCGATGAACCCGTCGACCGCCCAGATCCTTGCCGTGGTCGAGGGCACGCCCTCCCCCGAGGTCGTGCTGCTGCCGAACAACGACAACATCCACCCGGTGGCCAATCAGGTGTGCGAACTGGCCACGAAGACGGCGCGCGTCGTCCCCACGAGCGGGATCGTGGAGGGCTTCGCCGCCCTCCTCGAGTACGACCCGGAGGCGGGAGCTGAGGACAATGCCCGGGCCATGGCCGAGTCGGCGCGCCGCGTGGTCGCCGGCGAGGTGGCCCAAGCGGTGCGTGACGCCACCGGACCGGCCGGGCCCATCCACGCCGGCGAATGGATGGGCCTGTCGCGTGACGGGGTCGAGGTGGTGGGCGAGACGATCGTCGAGGCCGCCTGCGGGCTGCTCGGCAAGCTGCTGCGCGACGAGCACGAGCTGGTCACCTTGATCGAGGGGGAGGGCGCGGGTGCCGGCGAGACGCGCCAGGTGACGGAGTGGCTGGCCGAGCACCGCCCCGGCCTGGCGGTCGAGGTCCACCACGGGGGCCAGCCGCTGTATCCGTACCTTGTCAGCATCGAGTGAACTTCTCGGGGCCACTCGAAACATATGCCCAGGTCAATGGCAGTCTATGGTCCGATTTGGCGCCATGTCCTTCGAGGAAGACGCTCCCCGTCGCCATGACTGTCAGAGCAGGGCGGGCGCTGCTGGTACCCCGCCACGCTCAGGCACGTGGTGCTGCCCGCTCGATCCCTCAGTCTGAGGGATCGAGACGGGCCGAATGCGCAGGAGCCGGCGGAACCGGGGTCAAGAGGGAACCCACGGGACCGTGCGCGAGCAAGATCATCAGGATCTACAGGTTGTTGACGCAGGTGTCCCCATCGTCGTCACTGTTGGTCCCGTCCGGGCAGGTCGTGTCGCTCCATGTGGCGCCGCTCAGGTCGGCAGCAATCAGAGTGGCGCCGCTCAGGTCGGCACCGCTGAGGTCGGCACCGCTCAGGTCGGCGAAAAACAGGTCGGCCCGGGACAGGTCCGCCAGGGACAGGTCGGCGCCCTCGAGGTCGCTGTACCCGAGGTTGGCTTGCGGGCCGATCAGGTAGCCGTCGATGAGCAGCCAGTTCGTCGGCAGCGATGCCGGGGTTCCCGAGATCCTGCCCGAGGAGACGCCGGCCAGGTCGGCGCCGCTCAGGTCGGCACCTTCGAGGTCGGCACGTTCGAGGCCGGCGTCGGTGAGCTCGGCGCCGCTCAGGTCGGCGCCGGTGAGGTCGGCGCCGGTGAGATCGGCGCGGGGCAGGTTTGCGCTCGGGCCGATCAGGTAGCCGTCGACGAGCGACCAGTTCGTCGGCAGCGATGCCGGCGTGCCGGTGATCGCGCCAGAGGAGACATCCATGAGGTCGGCGTCGGCGAGGTCAAGGTTGGCGAGGTCGGCGTTGGTGAGGTCGGCGCTCGGGCCGATGAGGTAGCCGCCAGCCAGCAGCCAGTTCGTCGGGAGCGATGCCGGAGTGCCGGTGATCCCGCCAGATTGGACATCGGTGAGGTCGGCACCGGTGAAGTCGGCGTTCTCGAGGTCGGCATTTTGCAGATAGGCGTTCGCCAGGTCGGCGTCCATGAGGTCGTCGCCCGCGAGGTCGACGCCGGTGAAGTTGGCGCTGTCGAGGACGGCAGTCGGGCCGACGAGATAGCCCGCTACGAGCGACCAGTTCGTCGGCAACGATGCCGGCGTGCCGGTGATCGCGCCCGATGTGACGCCGGTCAACGTGGCGTCCGTGAAGTTGGCTTCGGTGACGGTGGTGTTGTTCAGCTTGGCATCGGTCAGGGTGGTCCCGGTGAAGTTGGCGTAACTGAGGTCGGAGTAACTGACGTCGGCATTGGTCAAGTCGGCATTGGTCAAGTCGGCGTGGGCCAGGGTGGCCGCAAGGTTGGCGTCGGTGAGGTTGGCGCCGGAGAGGTTGGCGTCGGTGAACTGGGTGTTGCCGAGGTCGGCGCCGGTGAGGTCGGCGCCGGTGAGGTTGGCGTCATTCAGCCTGCTGGATCCGAGGTTGGCGTCGGAGATATCGGCGTCGGCGAGGTTGGCACCCCGTAGGTGGGCGATGGTCAGGGTGGCCCGGCTGAGGTTCGCGCCGGAGAGGTCTGCGCCTTGGAGGTCGATGTTGGGGAAGTCGACGTGGCTGAGGTCGGCGTCTCTGAGGTCGACGCCCGGGCCGGCGAGATACCCGTCAACCACGACCCAGTATCCGTGCGTCGGCAGTGACGCCGGGGTTCCGATGATCCCGCCCGACGACACGCCGGTGAGGTCGGCCCTGGCCAGGATGGCGCCGGTCAGGGTGGCCCGGGCAACGGTGGCGTGGATGAGGTGGGCGCCGAGAAGGTCGGCCGTGGTCAGGTTGGCACCGTAGAGGTCGGCTCGAGTGAGGTTGGCGTACCTGAGACGGGCCCTCGCCAGGTCGGCATAGGGGCCGACCAGGTAACCGGCTACCAGCCTCCAACTGGCGGGCAACGATGCCGGGCCAATGGTGCGGCCCGAGGAGACGCCGTCGAGCTCGGCCCCGGTGAGGTCGGCGCCGCTGAGCTTGGCCCTGGTGAGGGTCGTGCCCGTCAGATCAGCGCCTCTGAGGTCGGCGTGACTGAGGTTTGCGCCGGTCAGGTTCACGCCGGCGAGATCGGCACCGGCGAGGTCGCATCTCGCGAGGTCCCTGCCGGGCCCCGGGTGGCAGCTATGCCCATCGGTGACGATCGGACCTTGTCGGTTGGTGACCCGACCGTGCCCTGCGGTCTGCTTGTGGGTGTCATGCACGGTCGCCTGCGCCGATGCCAGCCCCGGAGCCACCACAGACATTCCGAGGGACAGAACCAGCACGGCCAGCGCCGACGCGGTGGCACGACACCACTGCCCCGTCTCCGCCCAATTTCTGGACCAGGCCAATCGTCGACGAAACGCCGGTCCCCCTTCCACGGCCCGTGCCTACACCCGGAACGCCGGTGGTGCATCACCAAAAGTAAGGGGACGCAGTTGCAGGGCGGTTCGTTGCTGCCCGGTGGCCAGCGGGACATCGTCGGCCGCCGCGCAGCTGGGCGAAGACGACGCGCCGTGGGTCAAGAGGCACGACGCCACGGGCCTCCTGCCGGCACGTGAAATGAGCAAGTCGGGCGCAGTGGCCCTCGACGCCCCTGTGGGCACCCCGACCCCTCAGGGCGCCGCCACGGCCCAGGTCTCGGCCGTGTTCGCTGAACGGGAACGACGCCTGATGGGCGGACGGACAAAGGCTGCCCTCGCCGTGAAGCGTGGCCAAGGGGCTCTTGTCGTCTGGGCGAAACCCAAGCCAGCCCAACGTAGGATGGCCAAACGATGCCGGTGGGTTATCCCTCCCCCTCCTCCCATGGCTCCCAGCGCAGTTGACGCACCACAACCGACAACTATGGCCAGCTCGCTCCCAGACAACGGCAACGATGACCTCGTGCACGGCGCAGAGCGGGGGCTGCCTCGTCAGCATCGAGTGAGCACCGGGCAGACGCTGCAGCACCTAGCGGGCCTGTCCGTGCGCCAGGTGAAGCGCGTCGGCGACAAGCGGGCCGATGCTCTCGGCGCCCTCGGGATCTCGAACGTCCTCGACCTGATCACCCATTACCCGCGCCGCTACATCGACCGCACCCGCCAGGCCGATGTGGCCGCCTTGGACCTCGGGGAAGAGTCGCTCGTCCTGGCGCGCGTCAGCGCGGCGCGGTCACGGCGCACCCGCCAGGGACGGGCCCTCGTCGAGCTCGACGTGGACGACGGCACGGGGATGCTGCGGGTCACCTTCTTCAACCAGGCGTGGCGTGTCAAACAGCTGCCGGTGGGAACCGAGGCCCTGTTCTTCGGGAAGCTCGACACCTACCGCGGCAAGCGCCAGTTCACCAACCCGGTGGTGGACCTGGTGGGCAACCGGACGGGCCGGATCGTCCCCATCTACCCGACGTCGGAGAAGTCCGGCATCGCCGGCTGGGAGTTCGGGGAATGGGTGGCCGAGGCGTTGCGGCGTGCGGGCACCTTCGACGACCCCGTGCCCGAGCGCTGGCGCCGCGAGCTCGACCTTGTCGACCGGACCACGGCGTTTCGCGCCATCCACGCGCCGGCGTCGTTCGCCGAGCGCGACGAGGCGCGGCGCCGGTTGGCGTTCGACGAGTTGCTGCGGCTCCAGCTCGAGGTGGCCATGCGCCGCCTCGTGCTCGAACGCGACGCCCGCGGCATCGGCCACGCCGTGACGTCCGAGGCGGGCCCCGATCTGGTCGGCGCGTTCTTCGGTCAGCTGCCGTTCGCGCTCACCGGCGCGCAGCGCCGGGCGATCAAGGAGATCACCCTCGACCTGGCGGCCCCCTCTCCCATGCACCGCCTCCTGCAGGGCGACGTCGGCGCCGGGAAGACGGTCGTCGCCCTCGGAGCCCTGCTCGTGGCGGTGCAGGGCGGCCACCAGGGGGCGCTCATGGCGCCCACCGAAGTCCTCGCCGAGCAGCATTTCCAGGCGGTGCGCGACCTGCTCGCCCCCCTCGTCGTCCCCGATCCCGGCCGACTCGGCGGCCGGCGGCCACTGGCCGTGGCGCTGCTCACCAACCGCACGACAGCCGCCGAGCGCGCCCGCCTGCACGAGGGGTTGCGCTCGGGGGCGGTGGACCTCGTGGTGGGCACGCACGCCTTGCTCACCGACGAGGTCCGGTTCTCGAGCCTGGGCGTGGTGGTGATCGACGAGCAGCATCGTTTCGGCGTCGAACAGCGCGAGGCCCTGCGGGCCAAGGGCCGCGACGCGGCGAGCGGCGAGGGTGCGGATCCCGACCTCCTCGTCATGACGGCGACGCCGATCCCCCGGACCGCCGCCATGGTGGTGTTCGGCGACCTCGACATCACCGAGCTCGACGAGCTGCCGGCGGGACGGGCCCCGGTGGCGACCACGTGGGCCCGGGAAGCGCCCGGAGAGGAGGCGGCGTGGCGGCGCGTGCGCGACGAGGTGGCGCGTGGGAACCGCGCCTATGTGGTGTGCCCGCTCGTCGAGGGCTCCGAGCGCATCCAGGCGCGTTCGGCCACCGAGGAGAAGGAGCGCCTCGAGGCGTCGGTGCTCGCCGGGCTGCGGATCGGCCTGTTGCACGGCCAGATGAAGGAGTCGGACAAAGAAGGGGTGATGGCCGCCTTCCGCCGCGGCGAGCTCGAGGTGCTCGTGGCCACGACGGTCATCGAGGTGGGCGTGGACGTCGCCCAGGCGACGGTCATGGTGGTGGAGGACGCCGCCCGCTTCGGCATCGCCCAGCTGCACCAGCTGCGGGGCAGGGTCGGGCGATCGGAGCGCGCGTCGTGGTGCTACCTGCTCGGCCAGGCCGGTTCGCCCGAGGCGGTGCGTCGCCTCGAGGCCCTCGAGCGCACGACCGACGGGTTCGAGCTCGCCGACGTCGACCTCGAGCTGCGCGGCGAGGGCACCATCCTCGGCACCCGCCAGCGCGGCCGCAGCGACCTCAAGCTGGCGTCGCTGCGCCGAGGCGACCGGCCGCTCGTCGAGGCGGCGCGCCAGGTGGCCGAGTCGCTGCTCGCCGGGGACCCGACCCTGCGGGCCACGCCCGTCCTCGCCGACGAGATCCGCCTCTTCGTGGGCGAGGACGAGGCGGCGTTCCTCATGAAGAGCTGACCGACGAAGAGCTGACCGCCCTCGAGCGCGCCCGCGGGCTCGCCGGCCGGTGGGCCACGGCGCCCTCGGTCGGCTCCGTACGGCCCGGCCGCTGCCCGCCCGGACCCCGAGCTCCGGGCGCGGAACGCGCCGCTACGCTGCTGGCGTGCGCGTGATCGCCGGAAGCTACGGCGGCCGGTTGCTGCGGGCCCCGGTCGCCACGACGACCCGGCCGACCTCCGACCGGGTGCGCGAGGCGGTGTTCGACATCCTCGCCAGCCGCACCGACCTCGACGAGGCCGTGGTGGTCGACCTGTTCGCCGGGAGCGGTGCCATGGGGATCGAGGCCCTGTCGCGCGGCGCTGGCTCCGCCGTCTTCGTGGACGCCTCGGACGATGCCCTGCGCGCCGTACGGTCGAACCTCGAGTCCCTGGGCCTGTCGGGCCGCGCCCGGGTGGTGCGGGCCGACGTGGTCGGCTGGCTCGGGCAGCCGCACCGCTTCGACCTGGCGCTGTGCGACCCGCCGTACGACTTCGCCGCCTGGGACGAGCTCCTCGGGCGCCTGCAGGCCACCGTCGCGGTGCTCGAGTCCCGGCGCCCCGTGGCCGTCCCGGCGACCTGGGAGATCATCAGGTCCAGGCGCTACGGCGGTACGCTCGTCACCGTGGTCCGATCCATCGGAGCCGTGGAGAAAGGCAGCCCGTGACCATCGCGCTCTTCCCCGGTTCCTTCGACCCCTTCCACAACGGTCACCTGGAGGTCGTCGAGCGCGCCGGCGTGCTGTTCGACGAGGTGGTGGTGGCGACGCTGCGCAATCCGCAGAAGGCGGAGCCCCTGTTCAGCCTGGCGGAGCGCGAGGAGATGCTGACCGAGTCGGTCGCCCACCTCCAAAACGTGCGGATCGTGTCGGTGTCGACCCTGGTCGTGAACGTCGCCCGCGACATCGGGGCCACCGCCATCGTGCGCGGCCTGCGCGCCGTGTCGGATTTCGAGAACGAGCTCCAGATGGCCCAGATGAACCGCCAGCTGTCGGGCATCGACACCTTGTTCATCCCGACGAGCTCCACCACGTCGTTCGTCGCCTCGCGCCTGTTGCGCGAAGTCGCCCGCTACGGCGGCGACGTCTCGGCCTTCGTCCCGAAGGCCGTGGGCGCCCGGCTGCAGGAGAAGTTCGGGACGTGACGAGCCACGACGAGCCCTCGCTCGACGAGCTGTTCGACGAGAAGGCGGCCGCCCCCAAAGACGACGCCGCAGGAATGTTGCGCCAGGCGGTCGACGTCGTCTCCACGGCGCGCACCATGCCGCTGTCGTCCTCGGTGCTCGTGGCCCGAGAGGAGATGCTCGAGCTGCTCCAGGGTGCGCTCGACCGCCTGCCCGAGGAGATGCGCCGAGCCCGCTGGCTGCTGCGCGAGCGTGACGAGTTCCTGGCCGCTCGCCAGCGCGAGGCCGACAGCCTCCTCGAGGAGGTGCGTGCCCAGGCCGAGCGCATGGTGCAGCGCACGGAGATCGTCCGCCAGGCGAACCAGGTCGCCCAGCGCGTGCTCGACGACGCGCGCGAGGAGGCCCGGCGCCTGCGTCACGAGGCCGAGGACTTCTGCGACCAGAAGCTGGCGTCGTTCGAGATCGTGCTCGAAAGGACGCTCAAGACCGTGCAGGCCGGCCGGGAGAAGCTCCAGGCCACACCCCCGCCGTTGCCCGGGGCGGAGGGCCCCTCTGCCGTCGGAGCCGACGGCGCGCCGGGGGGGCCCGAGGCGGGGTTCTTCGACCAGGACGAGGGGTGAGGACGGGGCCGGTGCCCGCGCACCGTTTCGTCGTCCATGTCGCCCGGCTGCGGCGAGCGGCGGGCACCCGGTCCCACGAGGTGCGGCGCGGGCCCATCGACGACCTCTCGTGCTCGGGGAGCGCGGTCCCCCCGGGTGCGGACGTGGTCGTCGACGTCACGCTCGAAGCCGTCTTGGGCGCCGTGGCGGTGACCGGCCGGGTGCGCGCGCCGTGGACCGGGGAGTGCCGGCGCTGCCTGGCGCCGGCGTCGGGAACGCTGGACGTCGGGGTGCGAGAGCTCTACGCCGAGGGTGGTGACCCCGAGGAGACCTACCCCCTGGCCCACGACGAGCTCGACCTCGAGCCCCTGGCGCGCGACGCCGTGCTCCTGGAGCTGCCCCAGGTGCCGCTGTGCGGCCCCGACTGCCGCGGCCTGTGCCCCACGTGCGGGGCCGACCGCAACGAGGAGCCCTGCACCTGTGCGGAGCCCGGCGACCCCCGGTGGGCGGCGCTCGACGTGCTGCGGGTCCCCGACGACCGCGGCGGCGCCCGCTGAAGGCGGCGGGCACGCCGGGAACCGATGCTCGGTCGACCGGCTATCGTGGACCGGCTCCCGACCTGAGGTGATGCACCATGGCCGTCCCGAAGAAGAAGACCTCCAAGGCGAAGAGCCGCAGCCGTCGCGCTTCGAACTGGGTCCTGCGTCCGCCGGCCCGTAGCACCTGCCCCCAGTGCCACCAGGCCAAGGTGCCCCACGTCGTGTGCCCCAATTGCGGGTGGTACAAGGGCCGGCAGGCGATCGAGATCGACTAGTGGCCGGTGCTGGCCCCCCGGCCGATCCGGGCCCGGGCCCCGTCCTGCCCGTTGCCGTCGACGCCATGGGCGGCGACCGGGCCCCCGGCGAGATCGTCCGCGGGGCGCGCCAGGCCGCCGACGAGCTGGGTATCCCCGTCGTCCTCGTCGGGCCCCCGGACCAGGTGGGCGACACCCTCGGGCTCGACCTGCTGCCCGCGTCCGAGGTCATCACCATGGACGACGATCCGGGCCAGGCGGTGCGCAGGAAGAAGGACTCCTCGCTCGTGCGCGCCGCCGAGGCGGTGCGCGACGGCCGGGCCCTGGCCATGGTGAGCGCGGGGAACACGGGCGCCGCCATGGCGAGCGCCCTGTTGCGCATCGGGCGGCTGAAGGGCGTGGTGCGTCCCGCCATCGCCACCCCCATCCCGCAGGTCGGCTCGCACCCCACGGTCCTGCTCGACGCCGGGGCCAACGCCGAGTGCACCTCCGCCATGCTCGTGCAGTTCGCCCAGATGGGCGCGGTCTATGCCACGGCGCGCTACGGCGTGGACAAGCCCCGGGTGGCGCTGCTGTCGATCGGCGAGGAGAAGTCCAAAGGGACCCCGCTGGTCAAAGAGACCTACGCGCTTTTGGCGGAGGCGGCCGAGATGCGCTTCATCGGCAACGTCGAAGGGCGCGACCTGCTCCACGACGCCGCCGACGTGGTGGTGACCGACGGGTTCACGGGCAACGTGACGCTCAAGACCCTCGAAGGGGCGTTGCGGTTCTTCATGGACGCCGTGCTCGGGGCGTTTGCCACCGACGACGACACCCGGCGCGCCGCCGACATCATGCTCCCGCGCCTCGCCCCCCTGGCGGCGGAGTTCGACCCCGACAACACCGGCGGGGCGGCGCTGCTCGGCGTCGACGGCATCTGCGTCATCAGCCACGGCTCGTCCTCGGCCCGGGCCATCGTCTCGGCCGTGCGCGTGGCCCACGACGTGGCCGCCGCCGGCCTCGTCGGGCACCTGGCTCGGGTCGTCGCCCCCGCCTGAGGCCGGGTTCGGCACCGGCGGGGGGTTTCGGTGGCCGCCGCCGGGGCGGTGCGCCCCGGCCGGCCGCAAAACTGCCTCTCACCAGGCATTCTCCCGGCACCATGCCGTCGACCAGGTAAGATGCCCGACATCCCCGAGCACCAGGAGAGGACGTGCCCGCAGAGACCCACGTGGAAAAGGGCCCGATCGACCGCCAGGAGGTGTTCGAGCTGGTCCGGGACCAGCTTGCCGACATCCTGGAAATCGAGCCGACCTCGATCAGCGAGTCGTCGTCCTTCGCCGAGGACCTCGACGCCGACTCCCTGGCCCTGATCGAGCTGGTGGAGGCGCTGGAAGAGGAGCTGGGGGAGCGGACGGTCGGGTTTCGCATCGAGGACGAGGACCTCGAGGACCTCCGCACGGTCAGGGACGCCGTCGACTACGTGGTCGCCAAGCTCGGAGCGGGCTGAGACGGGCGACGGCCCCGCCGGTCTGGGCGGCGCAGGGGGCGCCGCGGTGGGTTCCCGGCCTTCGGGCGCGGCACCCCGGGGCGTGACGGGCGTCGGCCCTGCCCCGGCACCCGCCCGGCCGCAACCCGCGTCGGCCACCGGGGTCCCGTCGGCGCCGCGCGCCCTCACCGACCCCGACGGCCCCGACCTGGAGTCCCTGGCGGCCCGGCTCGGGTGGCAGTTCCGCGACCAGGGGCTCCTGGCGCTGGCCCTGGCGCATCGCTCGTGGTGCGCCGAGTCGGGGGGCCTCCCGTCCAACGAACGGCTGGAATTCCTGGGCGACGCCGTGCTCGGGCTGGTCGTGGCCGAGTACTGCTTTCGGACGTATCCGGAGATGCCCGAGGGGGCGATGGCCAAGGTGCGCGCCGCGGTGGTGAACGCCACCGTGCTCGCCGAGGTGGCCCAGGACGTCGACCTCGGGCAGCGGCTCCTGCTCGGGCGGGGAGAGGCCAGCTCGGGCGGGCGGGGCAAGGCCTCGATCCTGGCCAACACCGTGGAGGCGATCATCGGCGCCGTGTACCTGGACGGGGGCTGGGACGCCGCCTGGCGCCTGGTGCTCGGGCTCCTGCGGCCCCGGATCGCCGAGGCCGCCCTGGGCCCGGGGGCCGAGGACTTCAAGACCCGGCTCCAGGAGCTGGTCCTGCGCCGCAGCGGTGAGCTGCCGCGCTACGACGTCGACGGGACCGGGCCCGACCACGCCCGCTCGTACGTGGCCCGGGTGTTCATCGGCGGCCGCCACGGCGGCACCGGGGAGGGTCGCTCCAAGAAGGACGCCGAACAGGCGGCCGCCCGCGCCGCCCTGGACGTGCTCGCCCCCCCCGCCACCGAGGTGGCCGGCGATGCCTGAGCTCCCCGAGGTCGAGACGATCCGGCGCGACCTCGAGAAGGAGGTGGTCGGGCGCCGCATCAAGAGCGTCGAGGTGAGGGGCAAACGCTCGGTCCGGCGCCACAAGAACAGCGCCGAGTTCCGCGCCGCGCTCGAGGGCAAACGCGTGGCCTCGGTCCGCCGGGCGGGGAAGTACCTCATCGTGAGCCTCGAGGGCGACGACGTGCTCATCGTGCACCTGGGCATGAGCGGGCAGCTGTTGCGGGCGAAGAGCCCGAAGGACCCGCTCGAGCGCCACACCCACGTAGTCATCACCTTCACCCAGGGCGGTCAGCTGCGCTTCGTGGATCCGCGTACCTTCGGCGAGATGTTCGTGACCACGACCGACGAGCTCACCGCGCAGGTGCCCGAGCTCGCGCACCTGGGGTTCGATCCGCTCGAGAACGTCATGAGCTGGACGCGCTTCGGGCAGTTGCTGGTCGACCGGCGAGCCCCGCTCAAGACGCTGCTCATGGACCAGAAGTTCGTGGCCGGCATCGGCAACATCTACTCCGACGAGATCCTGTTCGCCGCCGGGCTGCGCTACGACCGGCCGTCGGACTCGTTGAGCACCCAGGAGATCCGTCGTCTCTACCGCTCCATGGTCGAGACCCTCTCGGAGGCGGTCAAGTACCGCGGCTCGTCGCTCGCCGACGAGCAGTACCGGGATCTGTACGGGGTGACGGGGGACTACCAGGGCCAGCACCAGGTCTACGACCGCGGGGGCAAGTCGTGCCGTCGCTGCCGCAACCCAGTGGTGAAGGTCAAGGTCAACGGGCGCTCGGCCTTCCTCTGCGAGCACTGCCAGATCTGATCGCGGGCCACCTTGGGGCGCCGGTGCGGCACCCGGTGAGGCATCCCCGTTTCGCCGAAACGGACAGGTAGGGTGACGGTCGGTGTTCCTGAAGTCGCTCACCCTCAAGGGGTTCAAGTCCTTCGCGGACCCGTCCACGCTGGTGCTCGAGCCCGGGGTGACCGTGGTGGTCGGCCCCAACGGCAGCGGAAAGTCGAACGTGGTCGACGCCGTGGCCTGGGTGCTCGGCGCCCAGGGGCCCCGCACGGTCCGGTCGTCGAAGATGGAGGACGTCATCTTCGCCGGGTCGGCGGACCGGCCCGCGCTCGGGCGGGCGGAGGTCTCGCTCACCATCGACAACCGGGCCGGCCGGCTCCCCGGTGGCCTGGCGGAGATCACCATCACCCGGACGCTGTTCCGTTCCGGAGAGAGCGAGTACGCCATCAACGGCCAGCCGTGCCGGCTGCTCGACGTCCAGGAGCTGCTTTCGGACTCCGGTGTGGGACGCCAGCAGCACGTCATCGTCAGCCAGGGCCAGCTCGGCGCCATCCTCGACTCGCGTCCCGAGGACCGGCGGGGGGTGATCGAGGAGGCGGCCGGGGTCCTGAAGTACCGGCGCCGGCGCGAACGAGCCGAGCGGAGGCTCGCCGCCGCCGAGGAGAACCTCGAGCGTCTGGGCGATCTGCTGCGAGAGGTCCGCCGCCAGATGCGCCCCCTGGAACGCCAGGCGGCCGCCGCCCGGTCGCACGCCTCGCTGGCCGACGAGCTGCGGGCGCTGCGCCTCCACCTCGTGGGGCGCGACCTGGAGGCCCTCGGCGAGCGGCGCGCACTGGCGAGCGAGGCGCGCGCCCGGCTCATCGAGGTCGAACGCGGCCTGGCCGGCGCCATCACGGAGCTCGACGCCGCCGCCGACGCCACCGCCGCCGAGCTGGCCACCCAGCGCGAGGACGACATCGTGGTGGCCCTCACCCGCGTCCAGGGTCTGGCCGAGCGCTGCCGGGGCCTGGCCGGCGTCGTCACCGAGCGCCGGAGATCGATCGAGCGGGCCCTCGAGGCGTCCGCCGACACGGACGTGGTGTCCACCCTCGAGGCCGATGCCGCCCGCCTGGCGGCCGAGCTCGACGACACCAGGCGGCTCGAGGGCGAGCTCGCACCCCAGGCCGACGACGTGCACCGGGCGGAGCGCGATCTGGCCGCCGATGTGCAGGCGCACGAGGCGGCGTTCGCCGATCTCGCCGGGCTGCGGGCCGCGGAGGAGGCATATGCGCTGGCGCGCGGGCAGCTCGAGCCCCTGCGCGGGGGCCTGGAGCGCGACAACGGGGGCCTGCAGCGCATGGACGACCGCGTGCGCGCCCTCGCGCACCGTCGCCAGACGGTGGAGTCCGAAGCGGCCGAGCTCGACGCGCAGCTGGCGGCGATGCAGTCGGGCGTTCCCGAGGCCGCCGGGCGCGCCGACGCGGCGCGCACCGCGGCGGCGGGCGCGGCGGCGGCCGTGACGGCGGCCGAGGACGCGCTGCGCGACGCCGAGCGGCGGCGCCACCGCCTCGAGGCGCGCGCCGAGGCGCTGTTCCGGCAGGCCGACGAACAGCGCGGTGCGGCGGGGGCCGCCCAGCTGGCCGACGTGGCCGGGGTGCTCGGCGCCCTCATGGACCTCGTCGAGGTCGACGACGGATGGGGAGCGGCATTCGAGGCGGCCGTGGGAGCGGCGCTGAGTGCCGTGGTGGCCGACAGCCCGGGTGCGGCCCGCAGCGCGCTCGCCCGCCTGCACGAGCACGACAGCGTCGGCACCGTGCTCGCCGCCCGCCCGCCCGAGCCCGACGACCCTCGCTTGGGGGCGCCCGCGCCGGTGGCCCTGCCCAGTGGCGCCGAGGCCGTGCGCCAGCGCGTGCGCCCCAAGGTGCCCGCGGTGGGGGGCGTGCTCGACCGGTTGCTGGCCGGGGTGGTGGCCGTGCCCGGCGGGTGGCACGAGGCGGTGGATCTGGCGCTCGAGCGCCCCGACCTCGTGGTGGTCACCGCCGACGGGGACCGCTTCTCGAGCACCGGGTGGGTCGTGCGTGCCGGGGCGGCGGCGACGGCGGCCGCCGCCCGCGATGCCGCCCGCCACGCCGAACAGGCCGCCGTGCGGGCCGACGAGGGGAGCCGCGCCCTCGACAGCGCGCGCGCCGATGCCGCCCGCACGACACAGGAGGCGGTGACCGCGACACGCGAGGCCGAGCGTGTGCGCGACCAGTTCGCCGCCGTCACCACCGCGCGCCGCCGGGTCGACACCGAGCTCGCCGTCGTCCACGAGGAGTGGTCGGAGGCCCAGCGCCACCGCGGCGTGCTGGCCGAGCGCCTCGAGCGCGACGCCGCCCAGCTCGCGCAGCTCCAGGAGCGGCTCCCGCAGCTCGAGGCGGCGGCCGCCACCGCCGTCGGTCATCTGGCGGCGGCCGACGACGCGCGGCGGCACCTCGAGCAGCGTCGCACCCAGGTCGCCATGCTGCGGCGGGACCTCGAGGTGAAGGTGGCAGGTCTGGCGGAGCGGCGTGCCGTGCTGTCGAACCGGCTCGACGACGTCGAGCGCCGGCTCGCCGGACACGTCCAGGCGCGCGAGCAGGCCGCCGACCGTCGCCGGCGGCTCGAGGCCGACGCGCTCGCTGTCGACCGCCTGAGCGTCGTGGTGGAGGGCCATGCCCGGCGCCTCGGGGTGCTGCTCGAGCGCCTGCGCACCTTGCGGTCGCGTCAACTCGACGACGTGCGCGCCGGGGGTGCGCGGCTCGAGTCGTTGCGCAGGCAGCGATCCGAGCATGAGGCCCGCATCGCCGATGCCCGCCAGGAGATACAGAGACTCGAGCTCGAGCTGGCCGAGTCCGGGGTGCGGCGCGAGGCGGCGGTGGAGGCGCTGCGGCGCGAGCTCGGGTGCGAGCCCGAGGAGGCCATCGGCGCGCCGTGCCCGGCGCTCCCCGACGCCACGGACGCCGCCACCCGGGCGGCGGCCGTCGAGAAGGAGCTCGAATCACTCGGGCCGGTGAACCCCCTGGCGCTCGAGGAGCTCGGCTCGCTCGAGGAGCGCCACCGCTTCCTCGAGGAACAGGTCGAGGACGTGCGCCGCGCCCGGCGCGAGCTGCACCAGATCATCCGCGCCGTCGACGACGAGATCATGCGGGTGTTCGCCGAAGCGTTCGCCGACGTGAACGACCACTTCCAGGTGCTCGTGGGGACGTTGTTCCCCGGGGGCACGGGCGGCCTGACCCTCACGGACCCGACCGACCTGCTCAACACCGGCGTGGAGGTGGAGGCTCGGCCGGCGGGCAAGAACGTGCGCAAGCTGTCGCTGCTGTCGGGCGGCGAGCGCTCGCTCGTGGCGCTGGCGTTCCTGTTCGCCGTCTTCCGCAGCCGCCCGTCGCCGTTCTACCTGCTCGACGAAGTCGAGGCCGCCCTCGACGACGTCAACCTGCATCGGTTCCTGGACCTGCTGCACGAATTCCGGGACGAGGCGCAGCTCATCATCGTCAGCCACCAGAAGCGGACGATGGAGGCCGCCGATGCGCTGTACGGCGTCACCATGACGCCGGGCGGCTCCTCCAAGGTGGTCAGCCAGAAGGTGAGCCGCGCCAACGCGGGCGAGGCCACCAGCGCGGTCGCCGGTCCCAGCTGAGCGACGCGTCGGCGTCGCACGCCGCCGCCCGCCCCGGCGGTCCGCCCACGTCCGTGGGGCTTCGTCGTGCCGGCCCGGCAACCGGCCTGGGTAGGCTGCCCACGCCATGCTCGCCTTGTGGATCGCCATCGCCGTCGTGGTGGCCGTGCTGGTGGTCGGCATGGTCGCCTTCGTCCCCCGCCAGCGGCGTGCCCGGCGGTCCGAGGCGCGGCGCCACCAGACGGCGGCCCCCCCGGCGGCGGCCCCCCCGGCGGCGCCACCGCGGCCACCGGCCGCCGCCGCTGCTCCGGCCGAGGCCCCTCCGAAGACCACCGCACCGAGCGCTGCGGGCCCGGTGGTCGTGGGCCCGGGGACCACCGTCCCCGAGACCACCGTCCCCGAGACCACCGTCCCCGAGACCACCGTCCCCGCCCCGACCGGCGAGCCCGCGGTCTCGGAGGCCACGGCCCCCGGTGGGCCGCCACCGGCGCCCGCCCCCCCCGAGCTGCGCGAGCGCATGGGAAAGACCCGCGGGCTGCTCTCGGGATACGTGCGCTCGCTGCGGTCACGGTCGTCGGTGGACGACCAGACGTGGGAGGAGCTCGAGGAGGCGCTGTTGCGCGCCGACGTGGGCGTGGCCACGACGACCGCCATGCTCGACGACCTGCGCGCCCGGGTGGCGGGGGGCGAGCTGCGGGGCGCGGACGCCGTCATCGCCGCGTTGCGCGACGACCTGCGCCGGTCGCTCGACACGCCGGGGGGCCCGGGGCTCGTCTTCGCCACGGGGGCCACCAACGTGTGGCTCTTCGTCGGGGTGAACGGCGTGGGCAAGACGACGACCATCGGCAAGATCGCCCGTCGTCAGTCGGCCGACGGCCGATCCGTGATCCTGGCCGCCGGCGACACGTTCCGGGCGGCAGCGGCCGAACAGCTCGAGACCTGGGCCGAGCGCTCCGGCGTGCCCATCGTGCGCGGGGCCGAGGGGGGCGACCCCAGTGCCGTGGTGTTCGACGCCGTCCAGCGCGCCGCGGCGAGGGGCCACGACCTGGTGCTGGCGGACACCGCCGGGCGCCTGCACACCAAGGTCAACCTGGTCGAGGAGCTGAAGAAGATCCGGCGGGTGGCGGGCCGCCCCCCGGGCGAGGTCACCGAGGTCCTCCTGGTCCTCGACGCCACCACCGGCCAGAACGGGCTCACCCAGGCACGCCAGTTCCTCGAGGCGGTCGGGGTCACCGGCGTGGTGCTCACCAAGCTCGACGGCACGGCCAAGGGCGGCATCGTGGTGGCCATCCAGCGAGAGCTGGGACTGCCGGTGAAGCTGGTCGGCATCGGCGAGGGGCCCGACGACCTCGTGGCCTTCGACCCCGACCAGTTCGTCGACGCCCTGTTCGATTGACCGCCCCCCGGTCGACCGCCCCCGGGCGAGGCCGGCGCCGCCCCCCTGTGCCGGTAACCTGAGGCCCCCATGTTCGACGCACTCTCCGACCGCCTCGAGGGGATCCTCGGGCGCCTGCGAAGCCGCGGGCGCCTGAGCGACGCCGACCTCGACGAGGCCCTCCGGGAGATCCGCACCGCGCTGCTCGAGGCCGACGTCGAGATCGGGGTCGTGCGTTCCCTCGTCGACGGCATCCGGGCCCGCCTGGCGGGCGCGGCGCTGTCCACCAGCCTGAGCCCGGGGCAGCAGGTCGTGAAGGCCGTCAACGAGGAGCTGGTGCGCGTCCTCGGAGGCGAGACCCTGCGCCTGACCTATGCGTCGGCGCCCCCGACCGTCGTGCTCCTCGCCGGCCTCCAGGGGTCGGGCAAGACGACGGCGTCGGCCAAGCTCGCCCGCTGGTTCCGCCAGCAGGGCCGCAACCCCATGCTGGTGGGCGCCGACCTCCAGCGCCCGGCGGCGGTCGAGCAGCTGCGCGTGCTCGCCGGGCAGGTGGGCGTGCCCGTCTTCAGCGAGTCGACGGACCCGGTGTCGGTCGCCGCCGGGGGCCTGCGCGAGGCCCGCCGGCAGGGGCGCGACGTCCTGATCGTCGACACCGCCGGACGCCTCGCCATCGACGCGGCCCTCATGGACGAGGTTCGGCGCGTGTCGGAGGCCGTCTCGCCGCACTACACGTTCCTTGTCATCGACGCCATGACGGGGCAGGACGCCGTGGCCACCGCCCAGGCGTTCCACGACACCCTCGAGCTCGACGGCGTGATCCTCACGAAGCTCGACAGCGACGCCCGCGGCGGCGCCGCGCTGAGCGTCAAGGAGGTGGTGGGCCGGCCCATCGCCTTCGCGTCGACCGGGGAGCGGCTCGCCGATTTCGACCAGTTCCATCCCGACCGCATGGCCAGCCGGATCCTGGGCATGGGCGACATGCTCAGCCTGATCGAGCAGGCGGAGCGGGAATTCGATCACGACGTCGCCCAGGAGGGTGCGGCCCGCCTGCTCGAGGGGCGCTTCAGCCTGGAGGACTTCCTGGCCCAGCTCCAGCAGGTGAAGAAGCTCGGCTCGCTCGGCGGCCTCCTGTCGCTCATGCCCGGGGTCCCGAAGGAGCTGAAGCAGGCCAACGAGGCGATCGACGACGGCCAGGTGGCCCAAGTCGAGGCGATCATCCGGTCCATGACGCCGGCGGAGCGCGCCGAGCCCGGGGTGATCGACGGCTCGCGCCGCATGCGCATCGCCCGGGGCAGCGGCACGACCACGCAGGACGTGAACGCCCTGCTGCGCCAGTTCAAGGAGGCCCAGCAGCTCATGCGCTCGCCGGGCATGCTCGGAGGGCTGCTCGGCGGGGGCAAGGGGAAGCTCGCCCAGGCGATGGCCGACCAGCTGGCCGCCGGGGACGCCGGGGTCGGGGCGGGGCTGTCGCCGGCCGGCCTGGCCGCCGGGGGCGCCCCGAAGGCCCGGCCGGGCGCCAAGAAGAAGAAGGGGGGGCGGGTCACCCCCAAGGCCGGAGGTGCCCGCGGGCGGGGCTAGGCGGCGCCGCGGGGCCCCCGGCCCTGCGGTGTTTCGACCGGGGCCCGCCCAGGGGTCACAATAGGAGGTCCGTGCAGCCCGGCCCGAGGGGTGCACGCCGAGGAAGGCAGGGAATCGAAGGTGGCCGTCAAGCTCCGCCTCATGCGGATGGGGAAGAAGAAGCAGCCGACCTACCGCGTGGTGGCGGCCGACAGCCGGTCGCCGCGCGACGGCCGGTTCATCGAGATCGTGGGGACCTACGCCCCCCGTGGCCGCTCGACGGCGGAGCCCGACGCCCTGGTCGACATCGACAACGCCAAGGCGCTCAAGTGGTTGCGTCAGGGGGCCACGCCCACGGACCGGGTGGAGAAGCTCCTGCGCACGTCGGGCGCGTGGGACGAGTACAAGGCCCCGGGTCCGAAGTGAGCACCTCCGAGCCCGACGCCAACCGCGACGAGGCCGACGCCGTGGACGACATGGCGGGCAACCGGGTCGAGGGGGGCACGGCGCGCTCGACCCTCGACTACATCGCCAGGTCCCTGGCCACCGAGCCCGATGCCGTCGTCGTCGAGACCGACGACTCGGGGCGCCAGGTGCGCTTCCGCATCCACGTGGCGCCGGGCGACATGGGCCGCATGATCGGGCGGCGCGGCCGCGTCGCCCAGGCCATCCGGACGCTCGTGCGGGTGGCGGGCTCGCGCGACGGGGTGGACACCAACGTCGACTTCGTCGACGACTGACGGCCCCCGCGGGCCCGAGCCCGGGCGGCCCCCGGCGCCGCTGCTCGAGGTCGGGCGCGTGGCGCGGCCCCACGGGTTGCGCGGCGAGCTGGTGGTCATGTTCTCGAGCAACCGCCCCGAGCGCGTGGAGGCGGGGGCGACGCTGTTCTCGGACCTCGGGGAGCTGCGAGTCCACGCGGCCAGGCCCTTCGGGAACCGGTTCCTCGTGACGTTCGAGGGCGTGGACACCCTGGAGGCGGCCGAGCGTCTGCGCGGGGCGGTGTTGCGGGCGCGCCCGCTGGTCGACGGCGACGCACTGTGGGTGCACGAGCTCGTCGGCAGTGAGGTGGTGCGCGTCGGCGACGGGGTGCCCGTCGGCACCGTGGCGTCGGTGATCGCCAACCCGGCGAGCGACATCCTCGAGCTCGACACCGGCGCGCTCGTGCCGCTGCGGTTCGTGGTGGGCCGGTCCGAGGGCCGCGTGGAGGTCGACGTCCCCGCCGGCCTGCTCGACTGAGCACGCGCCGGGCCAGACGTGCGCATCGACGTCTTCACCATCTTCCCGGACCTCCTCGAGCACTACTGCGCGGGGTCGCTCCTCGGACGGGGGGGCCGCGAGGGCCTCCTCGACGTGCGGATCCACGACCTGCGCGCCGGCGCGGGGGATCCGAGGCGATCGGTGGACGACGCGCCCTTCGGCGGGGGCGCCGGCATGGTGCTCGCCCCGGGGCCGATCTTCCGCGCCGTGGAGGCGGCGGCCCCGCCCCGGCCCCTGTACCTCCTGGGCCCCGGCGGTCGGCGGCTCGACCAGGGCGTCGTCGAGGAGCTCGCCGCCTGCGCGCAGACGCCGTCGGGCGGGTTCTCCCTCCTGTGCGGCCGCTACGAGGGGGTCGACCAGCGGGTGGCCGACCATTTGGTGGACGGCGAGCTGTCGATCGGCGACTACGTCCTCGCCGGCGGGGAGGCCGCCGCCCTCGTGGTGGTCGAGGCCGTGGCCCGGCTGGTCCCCGGGGTCATGGGCAACGAGGCGTCGGCCGACGACGAGAGCTTCAGCGCCGGGCTTCTCGAGTACCCCCAGTACACGCGCCCGGCCACGTTTCGGGGGTGGGCGGTCCCCGAGGTGCTCCTGAGCGGTGACCACGGCCGGGTGGCGCGCTGGCGGCGGGCGATGGCGCTGCACCGCACCCGGGCCCTGCGGCCCGACCTGCTCGATGCCCGGGGCGGGCTGCGCGAGGAGGAGGCCCGGCTGACCCAGGAGTTCCCGGTCGCAGACGGCGACCCCGGGGGCCCGTAGGGGCACGTCGGCGGCCCGCGGGCGCGGCCGCCCGCCCGCCTCGGGGGACCAGGTCGCGACCCGGTCGGCGCGACGGCTATCCTGGCTTGCTCCGGCAGGCTCTGTCCGGCTCGGCCGCCCCGTCGGAGGGCGGCCCGCCGCAGACGCCACCCGGCCGCTTCGAGCTGGACCGAAGGGACGCGCGCCATGAACCCGACCGACATCGTCGACCGCGAGAGCCTCAGGGACGACATCCCCGATTTCCGGCCCGGCGACACGCTCAAGGTGCACGTGCGGGTGGTGGAGGGCAGCCGAGAGCGCGTCCAGGTGTTCCAGGGCGCGGTGATCCGCCGCCAGGGCACCGGGGCACGTGAGACCTTCACCGTGCGCAAGGTGAGCTTCGGCGTGGGGGTCGAGCGAACCTTCCCCGTGCACTCGCCGATCCTGGCCAAGATGGAGGTCCTGACCCGGGGCGACGTCCGTCGGGCGAAGCTCTACTACCTGCGTGGTCGGGTGGGGAAGGCGGCGAAGATCAAGGAAAAGCGGCAGCCTTACGCCAAGGCCAAGACCTGAGCCACCGGTACCGCTCGGTCGTCGAAACGCCGAGTGACTCCTCGCCATTCAGAAGGTCCTCGGTCATTCGGACCAGGCCACGACCATGCGCAGCTATTTGGATCCCGTGGAAGGACGAACAGACCAAAGCAGCCGGTGTACTCGCATGAACCTGGACCGCCATGCAGTCTGCGAATGCCGCGTTATGGAGTTCGCGCCGTCGCCACATCGTTTGGGCCGACGGTTGATTACGCGGGGTCGCTCATGTCAGGGCGGCGTGGGCCCTGCATGGTGGCCTTCGAGGTATCC
>Ga0209415_10002776_pt1 | contig 32762 bp, 26 predicted proteins | sample PeaSoiSIISIP2007_FD_187696 | JGI IMG/M metagenome (GOLD analysis project Ga0209415, IMG submission 187696) | Peat soil microbial communities from Weissenstadt, Germany - SII-SIP-2007 (SPAdes) (version 2) | ecosystem: Environmental > Terrestrial > Soil > Wetlands > Peat | place: Germany... | reverse complement strand
CAGATCGAACAGAATCGTACGCAGCGGCGTTCCGATCGGCACTTCGACTAAGCCGGTCCGCATCACGCGCCCGGCCAGGGCGAATACCTTGGTGCCCGGGCTCGCCTTGGCCCCGATGGACGCGAACCAGTCTCCGCCCTTCTCGATGATGGTCGGGATGTTCGCGAACGTTTCGACGTTATTGATCAGCGTCGGACGTCCCCACAACCCACTTTCCGGCGGATAAGGCGGCCTGGGAACAGGCTGACCGCGTTTCCCTTCGATGGATGCGATCAGCGCGGTCTCCTCGCCGCAAACATAGGCCCCGGCTCCAATTCGGACGTCGATTTGAAAATGAAACGTGCTATCGAATACGCGCCCGCCGAGCAGTCCTTCGCGCCGGGCCTGCTCGATAGCGGTTTTCACGCGCGCGATGGCCAATGGCGATTCGCCGCGCGCATAAATATAGCCTTGCTGCGCGCCCACGGCCCGCCCGGCGATCGCCATCCCTTCCAGCACCCTGTGCGGATCGCCTTCAAGCACGCTGCGATTCATGAACGCGCCCGGATCGCCCTCGTCCGCGTTGCAAATCACGTATCGGACCGGCGATGGATGCCTCGCCACCAGTTCCCACTTCAGTCCGGTTGGATAACCCGCCCCGCCGCGCCCGCGCAGTCCACTTTTCTTGACTTCGGCGATGATCTCCTCGGGAACCATTTCCGTCGCCGCGCGCAGTAGCGATTGATACCCTCCCATGGCGAGATAATCGACCACGAGCTCCGGATCTGCCTTGCCGGAATTCGCCAGAATGATGCGGCGCTGCCCGGCATAGAAGGGATGATCGGGCCGGATCACCCTCTCTTCAAAATGACTCTGGTCCCCGTTAACCAGTGCGCGAGCATCCTGCGGCTTCACTTCCGCGTATACGACGTCGGCGGCCGAGCTGCGAACCAAAGGGCCGCGGCAGCACAATCCCATGCACCCGGTCCCGCAAACTTCGATTTCGCTGGACCGCCCCTGAGCCTGGACCTCCTCTTGAAGCGCGGTCCGTACCGCCTCCGCGCCCGCCGAAAGGCAGCCCGCCACGGTGCAGCACAGGATGCGATCCTTCAGCTTGTGCTGACGCTCCCGTTCCGCTTGCGAGGTCTGATTAAGAACTTCTGCCGTCATGGGTTTCCTCAATCACGGCTTCGAGTTGAGCGGGCGTCACTCGCGACAAAGCCACCCCATCGCAGATCACGACGGGAGCCAGTCCGCAAGATCCCAGGCAGCGTCCGGCTTCCATGGTCCATTTATCGGGATTCGCGCCGCAACGGCCGTGAAGAGCAGCCATAAGTTCGGTCCCGCCCGCAACGTAGCAGGCGGTTCCCATGCACACCACGGCGGAATGAGCTTTCGGGGGCGAGAACCGAAACAGATGGTAGAAGGTCGCTACTCCCAGGACACGGCTGGGCGGCAGCTTGAGTCTTCGTGCGATGGTCTTCAGGAGCGGCCGGGATAAATAGCCGTAGAGCTGTTGCGCGACATGCAGGATTTCGATGAGCGCATCGCCCGAGCTTTGGTGACGCGCGATCGCGCGCTCCAGCAGTTTATCGCGGTCGTCACTCAAGCGTTATCCTTGCCGCGCGGACTCCGGCTCCCGATGCATGTTGACCAGTTGCATTCTGGTCGCGTCCAGACGTTCCGTCACCAGCTCGAGCAGCCGCTTCATCAGCGCATAACCCATCTCCGGATCCTGATCGCACGCCTCCCGGATGCGCGCGCCCGGAAACGCCACGGTCGAAACCGGGGAAAGCGCTCGAGCTTGAAAATGAGTGTGACTTTCGGCCGCCAGCGCGGACCATCCCATTGCATCGCCCGCATGCAAAGTTTGGACGCCCACTGCCTGGCCGTTGACGTCCATTTCAAGCGCGACTTCTCCGGAAACAATCAGGTGCAGAAACGACGACTTGTCGCCCTCACGAAAGATCAGCCGGCCGGTGCCGAAATGTTTCTCTTCGGCGAGGGGAAGCAGCTTTCGCAATTGCTTCGGGTCCAATTCGCTTAGCAGCCGGTAGGCGCGCGTCATCTCCAGAAATTGTTCGGGAATCACTGGTAATCTCCTCTTCAGCGCGGCTTCGAGCGTCGAGCCGTTTCCGGCCGGGCCTCTTCAGCTTCCAGATCGACTTCCGTCGAGCCCAATTTCTCTCCCAGCAGTTTGTAGGCGCGCTTGGCTTCCTCCTCGCCTACACGCTCGGTCGCAAAGCCCACGTGAACCCGGACGTAATCGCCCACGTGGGCTTCCGGAACCAAGTCGAGGAAAATCGGCCGCCTTGTTTCGGCGAACTGAACCAGGCCCAGACGGTTGTTCCGCACCGTGTACTCTTCCAGAATCTTACCAGGAACCTCGAAACTCATGACTTCTCCGCGGCCGCCTTTCGTTCTTCCTCTTCGATCTCCTCGGTCGGAATCACTTTGTAGCCGATGAAAATGCTATCCATCAATCCGCGTTTTTCTTCGCGCGATATCAGCATACACAGATGCACGTGGAAGACTCCAAACGCGATGAACACGAACATCAACAAGAAATGGACCAGCCGCAGGCTCGGGAAGCTGATCAGGCTCGGGACCCACCCTACCAGCACATTGAGGAACGCGCTGTGCAGCAGCCGGTTGTACATCACCAGTCCCGTGACGATCTCGATGAGCAGCAGCGCGTACAGACCTACATACGAGAATGCAGCCATGGCGTTGTGGCCGATTTTCGATACCGCCGTCGGCCGGATAAACGCGTAGAACTTCATCACCTGTAGCATTTCCTTGAACTGCGCGGCATGCAGAGGAACGTATTGTCTCCAACGCACCCAGCGGTTGCCTTGGAAGAACAGGTACATGCGCATAATAAACAGCGCGATCAGAATCATTCCGAACACTTCGTGGACAAACCGGAACCACCCCATCAGAAAGGGATAGTTGGACTGGCCCACAATGAACGGATTGTGGATGTAGTAGCCGGTGAAGGAAAGCACTCCGATGGAGAGAACCATTCCCCAGTGAAACAGCCGGAGTGGATACTGCCACACGTACAGCGCGATCACCGGGCCAACGTTTTGCTCCGGATGCCGGGCGTCCGTTAATGATGTTTCGTGGTCGACTAGCATGAAGACCTCCTCTGCACCTTGGCTGTCACACCGCCTTCGGCAGTGTATACTTCCTTCCCTGTGCATCGATCACATGCACCGCGCACGCGATGCAGGGATCGAAAGAATGGATGGTGCGCAGCAACTCGAGCGGGCGCGCCGGATCCGCGACTGGTGTGTTCAAGAGCGATGCCTCGTAAGCGCCCCGCTGTCCTTGCCCGTCCCGAGGTCCTGCATTCCAGGTGGTCGGAACCACGGCCTGATAGTTCTTGATCGACTTGCCGCTGATCTCGACCCAATGTCCCAGCGACCCGCGAGGAGCCTCATGCCATCCGTAGCCGCTCGCCGAGCTGGGCCAAGTGCTTGGATCCCAATGCACCGGATTGAACATGGCGACTTTTCCATGCGCCATGTTCGAATCGAGCTGATCGACCCAGGATTCCAGTTTGTTCGCCATCATCTGCGCCTCGAGCGCTCGCGCCGCGATGCGGCCGAGCGTCGAAAACAGGACCGCCGGGGGAGCGTTCAGAGCCTTGAGCGCCCCGTTTACCACGCTCTGAATCTCCTTCGATCCCGAGGCATAGCCCACGATCATCCGAGCCAACGGCCCTACTTCCATCGGTTTGCCGTCATAACGCGGAGTCTTCAGCCATGAATATTTGTTGGCGACGTCCAGTTGATCGTAAGGCGGCTTGGGACCCGTGTACTTCGGATTCGTCTCGCCCTGCGAAGGATGCTTTGCCGCATCGCCGCCCGAATAGTCGTACCAGGAGTGGCTCACCGACTCCGTGATCTTGGCCGGATCCACCGGGTGGACTTTAGTCAGATCGCGGCCGAGCACCACACCGCGCGGGAACATGAACGTCTTGGGATCCTTCTCGTCTCCTGAGGAATAATCGCCATAGGAAAGGAAATTTCCCAATCCTTCACCGCGCGTGAACCAGTCCTTATAGAGAGGAGCGATGGCCAGCACATCCGGAATATAAACCTGTTCCACAAACTTGCGCGCGCCCTTGACGAGCTGGCGCAGGAAAGTGATTCGCTCCGGATTGATAACCGCAAACGGCTCATTTGGATCCATCGCAGTCGACATTCCACCCACCAGAAACGTCTGCGGATGCGGATTCTTCCCGCCCAACGCCGCGTGGATGCGGATAAAGTCCTTCTGGAACGAGAGCGCTTCGAGATAATGCGCGACTGCCAACAGATTCACCTCAGGCGGCAAAGTATACGCGGGATGCCCCCAGTATCCGCTCGCAAACAAGCTCAGTTGGCCGCTGTCGACCACGCCTTTTACGCGCTGCTGGATTCCGCGGAAATACGTCGTGCTGGACTTTTCGTAATCCGAAATCGACTGCGCAATCGAGGAGGTTTTTGCAGGGTCGGCTTTCAACGCCGAAGCGACATCCACCCAGTCGAGCGCATGCAGGTGATAGAAATGCACCACGTGATCCTGGACCATCTGCGATCCGGCGATCAGGTTGCGCACCAGCCGTGCGTTCTCCGGCACATCGATCTGCAGCGCGTCTTCCACCGCGCGAACGCTCGCCAGAGCGTGGACCATGGTGCAGACTCCGCAAATGCGCTGGGCCCAGATCCATGCCTCGCGCGGATCGCGGCCTTGGAGAATCAGCTCGATGCCGCGGAACATCGTTCCCGCGCTCCAGGCGTCGGAAACTTTTCCGCCCTCGAGTGAAGCTTCAATTCGAAGATGCCCTTCAATACGAGTGACAGGGTCAATTACAAGGCGCGGCATGTCATGCCTCCTCTCTGGTTTGTGCCGGCTCAGCCGGAGGTTGTGGAGCAGGCTTGATCATCTTGATCAAGCCATGAGCGGTAACGCCGGCCACCACTGCACCGACCAGTCCCACCCCGATCTCGCTTGCGGTGACTTCGACACCGAAACCGGGAACGTTGGGCAGGCGCTCGTAAAACGGCGACATGTGATCCCAGAACCGAGGCGACGCGCAGGCGATACAACCGTGTCCGGCGCGCACCGGCCAACTGGTGTGATCGTTCCATTGCACCACCGGGCAGTTGAAGGTCGCGGCCGGGCCTTTGCATCCCATCTTGTACAAACACCAGCCTTTGCGATGGCCTTCGTCGCCCCATTCGGTGACGAATCGTCCCGCATCGTAATGCGCGCGGCGCTCGCATTGATCGTGAATTACGCGGCCGTAGGCAAACAGCGGACGATTATATTGATCGAGCGCGGGCAGGTCGTTGAACGTCAGGTAATGCACCAGCACCGCAGCCGTATTCACCGGATTGTGCGGGCAGCCAGCCATGTTGATCACCTTGATCCCCGGCACGGCCTCCTGAACACCTAGCGCACCCGTTGGATTAGGCTTCGACCGGACCAGCCCGCCATCGAACGCACAAGCGCCGACCGCGATCGTCGCCGCGGCGTTGCGGCACACGGTCTCCGCGATCTCCATGGCCGAGTGGCCGCCAATGGTGCAATACACGCCGCCGTCGGCGGTCGGAATGGCCCCCTCCACCACCACCAGATACTTGCCCTTGTCTTCCTTGACCACGCGATCCAGGGTTCGATTCGCGGCGTCGCCCGCGCCCGCCATGATTACCTCGTGGTATTCCCACGAAAGCAAATCGAGCACAACGTCGGCGACCTCCGGGTGACTGCTGCGCAGAATCGATTCCGAGCATCCCGTGCAGTCCTGAAATTGCAGCCAGACCAGCACTGGCTTCTTCGTCTTGCTAATGGCCGCAACGGTCTGGGCCAGATATCGTTCCGGCATGCACAAGGTACCCAGCGCGGCGCTACAAAATTTGACCAATTGCCGGCGAGAGATGCCTCGGCGTGCCAGGGCATTCCCTAAATCAGTTTCCGGTGTGAGCATGTGCGACCTCCTTCGTGGTCGTCCCCGCTTGATTAAGAGACAGGAGCAAACTCTGCCATGGGCTTCGCCAAGGCTTTCTTTAGTTCCGCGCGCGCGGCGATCCAGTTCAGCCAGCGGTCGAATCCGATGCCGGCGGTATAGGACGTCTCGATAATGTCAATGGCCGGATTGATCTTGCGTGCGTTCTCGCACGCCAGCTCCGGCTTAAAAGGAACATGCGGCAGTAAATCTACTTTGTTCAACAACATCAACTCCGCTTTCCGGAAAATGCCCGGATACTTCAGCGGTTTATCTTCCCCCTCGGCCACGCTCAACACCACCACTTTCGCGTCTTCGCCGAGATCGTAACTGGTGGGACAAACCAGGTTGCCCACGTTTTCAATCAGCAACAGCTCGAGTCCGTTGTCCAGCCAGTCCCCCAAATGCTTCTCCACCATCCGGGCATCCAGATGGCACGCTCCGGCCGTAGTGATCTGGCGGACCGGGTATCCGTAGCGCTGTAATCGGATCGCGTCATTCTCAGTCTGGATGTCGCCGGTTAGCACCGCGGCACGCGTGTGAATCGGCAGGCGTTGCAACAGCCCTTCGAGCAGCGCCGTTTTCCCCGCGCCCGGCGAGCCGATGAAGTTCAACGCCAGCGTGCCCGCACTCGCAAGGGCAGCGCGCAGCCGCGCCGCGATCTGCTCGTTCTCGCTGAGCACTTTCTTTTCGATTTCAACCCGATTCATGCGCTCACCTCTCGTGACTCTTCCAGATCCACATACGCCAAATCCAATTCATCGCCGCTATGTCCGTTCTCTGCCCGGCACCACTCGATTTCCAGCTCCAGCGGCTCCATAGGCGTACCCTTGACCAACGCCTCGAAGCAAAACCGCAGGGATGCTTCGTCCACTCCAGCGAACTCGCCGATCCGCAACCCGATCTTGGATGCCCGGTTCTTCGGATGCCGGTGCAGTTCTTTGTGAACCGCCTCCAGTACCGAGTTCGCGATGCCCATCTCGTGCATCTCAAGATCCTCAACAAATGCGCGGCAGTTGATCGCCCGCCAGCAAATCGACAATGCGAGTCGATCCAAAAGCCGTTTTCATGGTCACTAGTCCTGCACGTTTCTCACCAACGCTTCCGATCACAACCGCCTCCCGGCCGAACTCGTGACGACGCATCGCCGCCACGATTTCGCCGGCCACTTCCGGCGCCACAATCGCCACCAACTTCCCTTCATTGGCTACATACAGGGGATCCAGGCCCAGCAGCTCGCACGCGCCTTTCACCTGGTCATGCACCGGAATCCTGGTTTCGTCGATTTGAATGCTCACGCTCGATTGCACGGCGATTTCATTCAGTGCGCTCGATAACCCACCCCGTGTGGGATCGCGCAGGCACCGAATCGCAGTCGAAACTCCGAGCATCGCCTCCACCAGTTGATGTAGTGGCGCGGAATCGCTCAAAATCTCCGTCTCAAACTCAAGGCCTTCGCGCGTGGCCAGAATCGCGATCCCGTGATCCCCGATCGGGCCGCTCAGAATCACCCGGTCGCCCGGGCGCGCCTGGCTCGCCGAGAGTCTTGCGCCATCCCGAACCAGCCCGATTCCCGTGGTGTTGACATAAAGGCCGTCGCCCTTCCCCCGCTCGACGACCTTCGTGTCACCCGTTACGACGGCCACTCCCGCCGCCGCCGCTGCTTTCGCCATGGAGGTCGCAATCCTGCGCAGCTCCTCCATGGGAAATCCCTCTTCAAGAATGAATCCCGCGCTTAAGAACAACGGAACCGCCCCGCCCATCGCCAGATCGTTCACCGTCCCGTGCACCGCCAGCGATCCTATATCTCCTCCGGGAAAGAACAGCGGTTTCACCACGAATGAATCGGTGGTGAACGCCAGCCTCGATCCGCCAATCTCGAGAACCGCCTGATCGTCCAAGCGATCGAGCACCGGATTTGAGAACAAAGGCAAAAACACATCCCGCAGCAGTTCCGCGCTCAACCTTCCGCCGCTTCCATGGCCCAGGACGATCTTGTCCCGCACGCCCAAAGGCGGCGGACAAGTGAACTGCGCGATGTCTTCGATGATTTCAGGCATGGCGCCTATATTGGTAGTAAGCCGCGCAAGCGCCCTCGGCTGAGACCATCGGCGCGCCGAGCGGCGTGACAGGAGTGCAGCGCTTCCCGAAGGCGGAACAGTCCACTGGTTTCTTCAGACCTTGCAGCACCAGCGCGCTGATGCACTCTTTCGGTTCTTCCGCATTCAAATCCTTGAGATCGAAAACGCGTTCGGCGTCGAAGGAGGCATATTCCTCGCGCAAACGGTATCCGCTGGCTGCAATCGAACCGATGCCGCGCCATTTGCGATCGGAAACCTCGAACACCTCGCGCATGATGCGCTGCGCGGCCAGGTTCCCTTCGTAATTCACCGATCGCGAATACTGGTTTTCCACCTCCGCCCGCCCCTCTTCGAGCTGAGCCACCAGCATCGCGATCGACTCCAGCAGATCCACGGGCTCGAACCCGCCGATCACGATGGGAACGTGAAACTCCCGCGCCAGTTGGTCGTATTCCTGATATCCCATCACCGCGCACACATGTCCGGGACCGATAAATCCCTGCACTCGATTCGTAGGCGACTCCAGTATCAACCGCATGGCCGGCGGCACCAGTACGTGTGCCACGATCATCGAGAAATTGGTCAATCCTTCGCGCTTGGCTTGCCACACCGCCATTGCATTGGCTGGCGCGGTGGTCTCGAACCCAACCCCGAAAAATACGACCTTATTATCCGGATTCGCCCGCGCGATTTTCACGGCTTCGAGCGGCGAATACACGATGCGGACGTCCGCGCCGTTGGCCCTGGCTTCAAACAGATCCGCCCGCGATCCCGGCACGCGCAGCATGTCTCCATACGACGTGAAAATCACCCCCGGAAGCTCCGCGATCCGGATGGCGCGGTCCACCATCTCAAGCGGCGTCACGCACACCGGGCATCCGGGACCGTGCACCAGCTCGATCGCCTTGGGCAGCAGCTCGTCGATTCCATAGCGCATCAACGTGTGGGTCTGTCCCCCGCACACTTCCATCAGGACCCACGGGCGGGTGACGTTGCGCGCCACGCGCCCGGCAATCGTCAGCGCGATCTGCGGGTCGCGATATTCGTCGACGTACTTCACGGCGCGTCCCCGGTTTTTACCGCGCTCGCCGACGCCAGTCCTTCTTCCTCGAGCGCCCCGATCTGCGCCAGATATTTATAGGTTCTGGCGGCTTCCTCCTCGTCCACCGTCGAGATCGCGAATCCGACGTGGACCAGCACAAAATCGCCGGCCTTCACTTCAGGCGTGAACGCCAGGTTCACCACCCTCCGCACGCCGCAAAAATCGACGTTCGCGGTGCGGAAGGCGGGATCTCCTTCCACCACATTCAGAACCCGTCCGGGGACCGCCAGGCACATAGGATTTGCTCTTGGCTCACGCAACTTGAGGCCCACACTACGATTGCGTAAACAGAGAGGTATTTCCCAAGCGAATGGAGGGTTTACCCGGCGGCTCATTGGGTTATATAACCCAACTGGGTGGAGACGCCACGGAGTCTCCACCCAACTTCGTCAGAAGCTCGATTTAGATGCGAGGATTCGGACTTCTCCTATGCCGCTATTTTGCGACCTCGGAAATCACGAGTTTCTTGAGAGTTCACGCGGAACAGGCCCACATCCTAGTTGATCCGTACAAAGACGACCGAAAGAGCAGTACTAAAAGGTCTGAAAAGTGCAGATCGGGGTACAGAAAGCCGTTGAAGCAGGTCCGCCCTGATACCACAACGGCGAAGGAGGGGTCTTGAAACTACTAAGGACTCAATGGCGTGTTTTCGCAATCGTGGGTTTGGTGGCAGCGAGCCTGACAAGCGCTCCGCGCCGCCCGTTTTCCTCTCACGAAAAGGCATTCTACGCGGATCCGGCTGTGGTCGAATTTGTAAATCCGGGTCTGAACATTACCGTTAACTCAGCTAGCATTTCAACCAAGGGCATCATCACGGTTGTTTATACCGTTGCCGATCCGAATGGCCTCCCGCTCGACGCGGCTGGCGTAACGACACCAGGCGCGATCAGCCTGAGTTTTATCGCCGCGGTTCTTCCCAATGGTGTGGAGGACTATACGGCTTACACTACGCGCGCCGCCACCGGTACAGTCATCCCCACCACGCAGCAGCCTGGTGCGGATTCGAACGGCGCGACCACGCCGCTGGGACCGGGCCAGTACCAATACGTATTCGGGACCGCGGCGCCCGCCGGTTTCGACGCGACCGCGACCCATACCATCGGCGTTTATGGTTCGCGAAACCTGACCACTTACAACCTGGGAACCAACTATGCGAGCACGACGTACAACTTCGTGCCCAACGGCGCGAAAGTGACCCAGGTTCACGACATCATCAAGACCGCCAGCTGCGATACCTGCCACGACCAGTTGTCGGCTCACGGCGGATCGCGGCGCGGGATGGATATGTGCGTCTTGTGCCACCAGCCGCAGAACGTCGATCCGAACACGGGAGACACCATGGATGCGAAGGTCTTCTTCCACAAAATCCACATGGGCGCGAGTTTGCCCAGTGTAAAGGCTGGAACGCCGTATATTCCAGCCGTCAACTCCCATGGAACCTTCAACTTCTCGACCGTGGTATTTCCCGCGGATCAACCAAATGATGATCCGCGCCGTTGCGAAATTTGCCACTCGCAATCGACGGGAGCCGCACAAGCCAAGATCTTCATGACCACGCCCTTGCGCGCTGCCTGCGGCGCGTGCCATGACGACGTGAACTTTGCCACCGGCGCGAACCACCCCGGCGGCATCCAGAATGACGATGCACAATGCGCGAACTGCCACATTCCTCAAGGTGAAATGGATTTCGACGCATCCATCTTGGGTGCGCATGTGGTGCCGGCGGAGTCCTCCCTGCTGTCCGGCCTGCACGTTGCGATCACGGGCGTCGCGAACGGAACCGCCGGGAGCGCGCCGGTCGTAACGTTTACGGTTCTCGACAGGAACAAGAACGCAGTGCCGCTTTCCCAATTAAGCTCAATTTCCATTACCATGGCCGGGCCGACAACGGATTACGGCTATACCATCTTTGGAAGCAATACCGGCACCCCCGGTTACGTCACGGAAAGCGCCAGCGGCGCCCCTTGCTCAACCAGCGGAACGTGCACCTATAAGTTCACCAACATCGTGCCCGCCAAGGCGACCGGTACCTATGCAGTGGGAATTGAGGCCAGGCGGAGCGAGACTGTGCCGGAGCTGGTCGGTGGAGCAACGGTGCAAACCGCGATTCAATATGGCGCGGCGAACCCGGTGTCGTATTTCTCCGTAGACGGCTCTCCGGTTGCGACTCGGCGCCAGGTGGTCGCCCTGAGCAACTGCAATCAATGCCACGTCGCGCTCTCGCTTCACGGGTCGCTACGGAATAACACGGAATACTGTGTGATGTGCCACAATCCGTCCAACACCGACGCATCGACTCGGGCAACCGCGACCAACGCCGCCGACAAGGCTGCGCCGGCGCAGGGAATCAACCTGAACCTGCTGGTGCACCGCATTCACTACGGGAACAATCAGCCTTCCAACCGGCCGTACATCGTGGTCGGTTTCGGCGGCAGCCATAACGATTTCAGCGGAACCCTGTTCCCGGCGCTCTTCCCGACCGGCGAGGCGAACGACACCAGGAACTGCTCGCTCTGCCACGTTAATAGCACGGAGCAGAACGATCTGACGCTGACCGGTCTCAATGCAGTGGTCGACCCGCAAGGTCCGATCAATCCAGTGCAGCCGTTCACCTCCGCGTGCACCGGTTGCCACATGGACATTCCGGCAGCTTCGCACGCACTCGCGAACACCACGACGCTCGGTGAGGCCTGCAGCGTTTGCCACAGCTCAGGCGCCGCCTACGCAGTCGACCAGGTGCATGCACAGTACTGAGTACTGACATGAAGCCAGTCTGGGTACTGCTCGCATTGGCTGCTCTTCCTGCAGCCGGACAGGTTTCCCCTCCCTACGCGGGATCGGAGACCTGTTCGGCCTGCCACGAAGACATCTATAATGCGTTCGCAAAAAGCCCGCATCATCTTGTCGATACCGATGCGCAGGCGGGTTGGAAAGGGCACGGATGGAAGGGGCGGGCGTGCGAATCCTGCCACGGTCCAGCCCAGAAGCACACCGAATCGGCGGACGCGAAGGACATCCAGAATCCTGGAAAGCTTGCCGCGGCTGCCGCCGACAAAATCTGTCTCACCTGCCACCTGAATCAGCCGACGCAGGTCGGGCGGTTACAGAGCAGCCACGCGAAAGATCAGGTCTCCTGCACTTCCTGCCATAAAGTCCACGCCAACGGACCGGACGGATTAGTGGTGCGCAAACCAGCCGCGATCAACGAGCAGTGCCGGGCCTGTCACCTCAATGTCTGGGCGCAGTTTCAGAGACCCAACCATCACAAGCTGCCCGAAGGCGCGATGAGCTGCGTCGATTGTCACAACCCGCACGGCAGCATCCGTCCGGCCATGACCCAGAGCTTCGGCGCGAATGAGCCGGGATGCCTGAACTGCCACGGCGACAAGCGGGGACCCTTCACATTTGAACATGGACCCGTGCGGTTCGAAGGCTGCGCGACCTGTCATGAGCCGCATGGCTCCGCCAATGCCCGGATGCTGGTGCGGCAGCAGGTGCGCCTGGTATGCCTGGAATGCCACGCCAATCTGCCGAGCGGGAATAAAACCGGCACCATCGGCGTGGTTCCCCCCGCATTCCACGATCAGCGCCTGCCCCAATTCCAGAACTGCACCGTATGCCACCAGAAAGTTCACGGCAGTTACGTGGACAGGAATCTGCTGAAATGAGACGGCTAACGCTTTACCTGGTGATGCTCGCGCCGGTCTTCGCTCAAGCACCGGCTCAAGCGCCGGTGCAAACGCCGGCGCAGACGCCGGCGCAGACACCAACGCCTCCGCCAGACCAATCGCCAACCCAGACGGCTACTCCGCCGGCCCAGACACCCGCAACGCCGCCTGCGGCCGCCGACACCAAGACCGCTGCCGCGACCCCTGACGCCACTTCTCCGGTGCCGTCCTCCGAAAACTGGTTGACCGGATCCATCGATCTCGGCTATCGCTGGAGTACTGGCGTCGGCGGCAGCTTCGATGCCTACCGCAGTATCGTGGATCTCGGTTCGGGACCGAAGCTGCTCGGAACCGAATTCACCATCCGCGATCCCAAGCATCGGGCCTTCGATCAGATCGACGTGCGCGCCTACAGTTGGGGAGACGAGCCATATCAGACCTTCCACCTCGACGCAAGAAAATCGAAGCTGTATAATTTCAGCGCCGATTATCGCGACATGGCGTATTTCAATTTCCTGCCTTCCTTCGCCGATCCCCTGCTGGCGCGCGGTATCACGCTCAATGAACAATCCTTCGATACGCGCCGCCACTTAGGCAGCTATCAGCTCGATCTGTTGCCCGGCAATTGGTTTGTTCCCTACTTCGCCTACGACCGCGATTCCAGCACCGGCACCGGCGCCACGGTTTTCGTCACCGACGCCAACCAATTTCCCGTGCCCAACACGTTGAGCGATCTGACTAATGTCTACCGCGGCGGCGTCCGTTTCGAGCTGCGCCGGTTTCACGCGACGCTCGAGCAGGGTGGGACCACATTTCGAAGCGATCAGAGCATCTACCAAAACCCGGGCTCGACCAATGTCGGCAACGTCCTCACGCCGATCTTCGGCGAGTTCACGGATCTGACCAGTCTTCTCGCCGCCTACGGGATCCGCGGCGACAGCGTCTACAGCAAGGGCTTGTTCACGGCCAACGCCACCTCGTGGATGGATCTCTACGGCCAATTCCTGTTCAGCCAGCCGGACACCAACGTCCATTACCAGCAAGCCGATACCGGCAACCTGTTATTGCAAAGCGAACTGCTCTTCTATACCAGCCAGCAATATCTGATTAATGCCGAATCCAAACTGCCGCACACCAGCGGCAGCCTCGGCACAGAGATCCGGCCGCTCCGTCGCGTGCGCATCGTCGAGAGCTGGCTGACCGACCGCCTGCACAACGCGGGCTCGCTCACGTCCACTCAGACCCTCGCCAGCGCGGGAGTATCTCAGCAAATGGCTGCCCTGCTCGCCTCCACACTGGTGACCAATTACAATCAGGAAGAAACCGACGTCTTTTACGATGCGACGTCCAAACTGATGCTGCACGGCGGCTATCGCTACGTGTGGGGTGACGCCAACGACGCTGTGCTGCCCCCGGAGGGCCTGGCGAGCTCGGATCAAGCCAAACTGCGGCGCAACGTCGGTCTCGGAGGAGTGACTTTTCGTCCCACCCATAAAATCTCAGTCACCGGCGAAGCCGAGGGCGCTTCGAGCGGCGGCGCCTACTTCCGGACCAGCTTGTACGATTATCAGAAAGTTCGCGCCCAAGCGCGCTACCAGCTCCTGAACTCGCTTACGTTCTCGGCGGATTTTACGTTCCTCAGGAATCAAAACCCGATAGCGGGCGTGAATTACGATTACCAGGCGGAGCAGGAATCACTTTCGCTCTATTGGGCTCCGAGCAGCGGCAAACTGTGGGACATTCAGGGTTCTTATACCCGCTCCACGCTGCGTTCGGATATCGGGTTTTTCGACCCGGGAACGCTGCAGACGCTCAATTCGCTATACCGCGACGACGCCCACACCGCGACCGCGCTGTTCAATATCAAGCTCCCTCGCAGCGGCGCTAAACTCGGGCCCAAGCTCAGTGCGGGCGGATCATTTTTCATCTCCTCGGGCAGCCAGCCGACCAGCTATTTCCAGCCGGTGGCGACATTGTGGTTGCCGATCATCAAGAATATTAGCTGGTTCACCGAGTGGCGCTACTACGGATATGGCGAAGCTTTTAATCTCTACGAGGGCTTCCGCACCCACCTGGTGACCACCGGATTGAGGTTCAGCAGATGACCAGAGCGCTGATGATCTTCACTGCCTCGGCCGTAGCGCTTCACGCCGCGGCCATTCCTGCCGATTCCACGCGCGGTGCTCAGTTGTTCGAAACGCTTTCCTGTATTCAATGTCACAGCATCAATGGGAAGGGTGGAACGGTGGGGCCCGACCTGGGACGTGGGATCGACCGTAATTTCACCCCGGCGTCGCTGGCCGCCACGATGTGGAATCACGCACCGTCCATGTGGGCGGCCATGCGTGAACGCAACGTGCGTCCCGGAGACCTCAATGAGCAGGCGGCCGCGGACCTGTTGGCTTACTTTTATTCCGCCCATTTCTTCGACCAGCCCGGCGACGCGGGTCGCGGCAAAAATTTATTCGCCGTCAAGCACTGCGCGGTTTGTCACGGACTGACCGCCGCGAAAATTCCCGAAGCCAAGCCGGTTTCTCAATGGCAGTCCATCGGACAACCCATGGCGCTGATCAACGCCATGTGGAATCACGCGGCCACCATGCGCCAGGAATTCGCGAGGAGGAAGCTGTCCTGGCCCGACCTGACGTCGCAGGATCTTACCGATATTCTCGTGTACGTCAGAAATCTGCCTTCCACGCGCAATGAACCGGCGCATGTGGAGATCACCTCCGGCGCGAACGGCCAGGCCCTGTTTGAGTCGAAGGGGTGCATCGGATGTCATAAAGGGAAACTCGAACTTCCGCCTCGCCTCAAGAACCACACGCTCACCGATATCGCCGTCGCCATGTGGAGTCATGAGCCGAAAATGACTCCCACGCCAGCCCAGCTTAGCTTGGATGAAATGCGTGAATTAGTGAGCTACCTGTGGGCCGGCCAGTTTTTCCGCGACGAAGGGAGCGCATCCGCGGGCGCGCAAGTGTTTAAGTCCAAACATTGCGCGAGTTGCCATCAGGACCCGTCCAGCGGCGCGCCTTCACTCGAGGGAAAATCATTTACCGCGGCCGCTATGGTTTCCGCGCTGTGGCATCACGGACCGGGTATGCTGGATCAAATGAAGGCGAAAAACATCGCGTGGCCGCGTTTTGAAGATCACCAGATGTCGGACCTCCTGGCATTTCTGAATTCTACGAACCGCTCCGCCAATAAGGGGAAGCCTTAGCGATTCGGCCCTCCATTCAATTCCATGGAACCATCCAAGCCTATTTCGTCCAGCGTTCTGCGACGGATCCAACCAGTCATCATTTTATCCAGTAATCCGATCAGTCTCGCCGGCGTCGTATTGGTCACCTTAGGAGGCGGCCTGTGGTTGTTCCTGCTGCCGACCCTGCTTCGCGGCTTTACTGAGAATCCCTACGTCGGCATTCTCGCGTTCATGCTTCTGCCGGGGGTTTTCTTCCTCGGTCTCATTCTGATTCCGGTGGGAATCCTGATACGCCGCCGAACCATGCGCCGGCGCGGTTTGCCGATGCCGGGCTTCCCGCCGATGACCTTTGAAAGTCCGGAGTTGCGGCGCCTGTTTGCCTTCGTCGCCGCCACCACGGTGGCCAACATCATCATCGCCTCCCAGTGGGGCTACTCCGCGGTCAACTACATGGATAGCGACCAGTTCTGCGGGAAGACTTGCCATCAGGTGATGCAGCCCGAATACACGGGGTATCAGAACTCCCCGCACTCCCACGTGGGCTGCTCCGGCTGCCACATCGGCGCCGGCGCTTCCTGGTTCGTGAAAGCGAAAATATCAGGCGTCGGACAGGTGTTCGCGGTCATCCTGAACGACTATCCCCGGCCGATTGCTTCGCCGGTCCAGAATTTGCGTCCCGCGCGCGAAACCTGTGAGCAGTGCCACTGGCCGCAACGCTTTTCCGGGGATTTGTTCTCTGTCCGGAGCAGTTATAGTTCCGACGAGCAGAATTCAGCCGCCTATACCGTCCTGTTGCTCAAAGTGGGCGGCTACACCGCGTGGAGAGGCGGCGTCGGCATACATGGCGCGCATCTCGATCCCAAAGCACAAATCGTCTATACATCGATCGACGGGAAGCGCCAGGCCATTCCTCAAATAACTTATACGGCTCCCAACGGCAAAGTGACGGTGTTCAACGCCAACGACGTCAAAGTGACGCCCGAGCAGCTGGCAGCCGGTGAGAGGCGCACCATGGATTGCATGGATTGCCACAACCGTCCCGCCCACACGTTTCAACTGCCGGATCGCGCCATCGACCGGGCGCTGGGCGACGGCCGCATCAGCGGGAACTTGCCGTTCATAAAGAAGCAGGCCGTGGACGCCCTGAAGCGCGACTATGCGGGTCGTGACGCAGCGGCGCGCGAAATCGCGACATCGCTCCAGAATTTCTACCGGTCAAATTACCCGCAGATTGCCCAAACCCGCGCCAATGACGTCACTAACGCGGTGGAGGCTGTGAAGGCAATCTATTTGCAGAATGTATTTCCGGAAATGAAAGTCAGCTGGGGCACCTATCCGAACAATATTGGACATATGGATTCTCCCGGTTGTTTCCGCTGTCATGACGGAAACCACGTGAGCTCCGACGGACGCACCATCCCCAACGACTGCAATACCTGCCACGATGTCCTGGCCATGGAGGAGAAAAACCCGAAAGTGCTGACCGATCTCGGATACACCGGAACACACTAACCGGCGCGAAAACTCGCAGGAGGGTGCCGAAAAAAAGGGATTGCCATCCTGTCCCCGAACGCGGCCGGGCGTTTAACCGCGCTCAGTCCCCTTTTTCCGACATGTAGAATGCCGCGCGATAGGAGGACCCATGAAACGGGTCATCACGCTATTTCTTTCAGCGGGGCTGTCGCTGACAGCTTACGCGGCGGGCCTGGACTGCTTGTCCTGCCATGACGAAAAAGGGCCCGCGACCAAGGCGAGCGTGCACGGAAGCCTGACCTGCACCGCATGCCACTCGACCATTCAGGCCTATCCACATCCTGAAAATCAGAAAGCGCAAGTAAACTGCGCCGGCTGCCACGCCAACACCGGAACCGATGTCGCCGGCAGCGTCCACGCCCACGCAGGTGCGCTGCCGTGCTTGAACTGCCACGGAAACGCGCATACCATCCTTGCGTCCAGCAATCCCAAGTCGCCGACGTACCCGCAGAACCTTCCGCGGACCTGCGGCGAATGCCACGGCACCAGGCAAGGCAACGTGAGCGAAGTGTACTCGAAGTACATCGATTCCATTCACGGTTTCGCGCTGACCAAAGACGGGCTGCTGGTGGCGGCCAGTTGCTCGAGCTGCCATGGAGCGCACAAGATCCTGACCAGTAAGGATCCTAACAGCCGCACCAATCGCGCCCACATCGTCGATACCTGCGGCACCTGTCATGGCGGTCCGAAAACCGCTTACGCCGAGAGCATTCACGGCCAGATGCTGGAAGCCGGATCCGACGAGGCACCCGTCTGCACCAGCTGTCATACGACCCACCAGATCTCCAGCATGCGTGAGGTCAGCACTCAGATCAAAACCGCCGCGACCTGCGGAGGCTGTCATAAAGACGAGTACTCCACTTACGGCGACACGTTCCACGCGCAGGTTTCGGCGCTCGGCTATCGGCAAACCGCGCGCTGCTGGGATTGCCACGGTTTTCACGACATTCTTCCCGCGTCGGACGCAAAGTCGACCGTCGCCCCGGCGAACCTGATTACGACTTGCGGCAAATGTCACGCGAACGCGAACGCGAGCTTCGTCGAATACGATCCGCACGCCGACGCGCACAACGGCAAGAAGTATCCGCTGCTGCATCTCTCCGCAATCTTCATGAACCTGTTGCTCGCGGGGATTTTCGGATTCTTCGCGTTGCACACCGTCTTGTGGTTTATCCGCGCGCGAACCGCGCAGGAAGGCCCGGCGCACAGCCGGGGTTAGGAGCCAGCCATGCCCAACATCGAGATTCAACCTGACGCCGGGAAGCGGGAACCAGCCACGAGTCAACCGGAGTCGCAATATTACCTTCGCTTTTCGCTGCCCCAGCGCTATCTGCACGGAGTGCTGGCCGCCACGTTTCTGGGTTTGGCGTTCACCGGACTTCCGCTGCGCTTCAGCAACGCGCCGTGGGCGCTCGCGCTGTCGAATGCGGTCGGCGGCTTCGGCGCGATTATCTTCTTTCACAAATTCTGCGCCGCCGCTTTGACCCTCGCCTTCGGAATTCATGTCGCCAACCTGGTCTACCGCCTGGTTACCAGGCGGGAATTCGGGCTGGTCTGGGGTCCCAATTCCATGGTGCCGAATCTCAAAGATATTCAGGACTTCTTCGGGAATATGAAATGGTTTTTCGGCCTCGGCCCCAAACCGAAATTCGACCGCTACGCGTATTGGGACAAGTTCGATTACTGGGGCGTCTTCTGGGGCATGGCGATCATCGGTTTCTCCGGCTATGCCATGTGGTTCGCGCCCTTCTTCGCGAAGTTCATCCCTGGTTCCTGGCTCAACATCGCTTTGCTGATTCATGGTGAGGAAGCAATCCTGGCCGTCGGCTTCATCTTCACCGTTCATTTCTTCAACACGCACCTGCGGCCCGGCAATTTCCCGATGGATCTCACCATCTTCACGGGACGTGTGACCGAAGAGGAGCTGAAGGAGAAGCATCCGGAAGAGTATGAGCGCCTGCTGGCCTCAGGCGAACTGGACAAGTATCGCACGGCGCCGCCTCCGGTCTGGCTGAAGAATTTCGGCCGTGTGGTCGGCGGAGCCGCGGTCGTCGCAGGTCTGGTGATGCTGGTTCTGATGGTGGTTGCATTCGTGCGCTAAAGAAAGGGGGCTGCTATGTTGCCCTTTCGAAAAATCCTGTTCCCGGTCGACTATTCCGAGCCCTGCCGCGCCGTGGTCCCATATGTGAAAGAAATGGTCCGCCATTTCTCCGCCGAGCTGACCCTGGTGCACGCCTACGGACCCGAAGCGCTCGCGCTCAGCGAGCTCGCCATCACGGATCCCCGGCTGCCCGAGGAAGCCCGCGAACTGGAGGAGCAGCGACTGCACCAGTTCGCCCGAGATACTTTTCCCGGCCACCACGTCGAATCCATCGCGAAGTTAGGCGAGCCGGGCAGCATCGTCCACCAGGTGGTTCAGCACCAGGGCGCCGACCTGGTGATGCTGGCGACCCACGGCCTCGGCCCGGTGCGCCGTTTCCTTCTGGGATCCGTCGCGGCCAAGGTTCTTCACGATGTGAGTGCGGCGGTGTGGACCGGTACCGGCTCCATTTTCTCCGAACACACACCGAAAATACCCTACCGGTCGATCCTGTGCGCTCTCGACCAGGGCGACACGGAGGATGAGGAAGCAGCAGCCGTGCTAAAAGCTGCCGCGGCATTCGCGCGCGGGTATAACGCGTGCCTGTCGCTGGTCCACGTCGTCGAGACGCCTCCCCCGACCGTCGAAGTCGACTTCAGTCCATACTTGAAGGAACTGATGGCCCATGCCGATTTCAAAGTGCGCGAACTCAAAGGTGCCTTGGGAATCGACGCGCCGCATTCTATAATCGATGCGCGGATTCCGGACGGCATCCGCCGGGAAGCGCTGCGGCGCAACGCCGACCTGATCGTCACCGGCCGCGGCCACGCGCAGGAGACGTTCAACATCATCTCGTCGCGCCTATACCCGATCGTCCGCCAATCCCCGTGCCCGGTCTTGAGCGTTTGAGGGATTTGTATGCCGAACATCCAACATATTCTGTTTCCGTTCGATTTTTCAAAGCAGACGTTACTGGCCGCTCCGTTCGTCCGGGCCACCGCCGATTGTCTTCACGCCAGAATCACACTGATCAGCGTCCTTCCGCCCGTATGGGAGGTCCCGTCGGAGGGCGCGATGCCTCTCTTGATGCCCACCGATATTGAACAGATGGAGCGCGGGCTCAAAGGCCGCCTCGACCGGGCTCTGCCCCATGAGTTCGCCGGTCTCGCCGTGGAACGCGTCACTAGTTCAGGGGATCCGGCGTTGCAGATTGTGGAGTTTGCGCACTCGAACGCGGTGGACCTGATTATGATGCCGACCCATGGCTACGGCGTACTCCGTGGACTGTTGCTTGGCTCGGTAACCGCCAAAGTCTTGCACGACGCGAAGTGTCCGGTCTGGACTGCAACCCATGCCGAGGAGCAACGGTCCGCACCGATCCCACGTTCGCTTTTGTGCGCCGTAGACGGAAGTCCAGCCACCCCCGCACTGATGAAATGGGCCATGGAGTTCGGCCAGGGGATCGCGGCCACGGTGAAGTTCCTTCACGTAGTTCCTCCGGTCAGCGACTGGCTCGCCATGCCCGGAGAAAGAGAGCTTCAGGAACAGGTGCGACAAGAAGCGCGTGTCAAACTGGAAGGGTTCCAGGAATCCGCCGCGCCCGGCTCGAGGTTGCGCATCGCCGTAGGCCCGGTCGCCGCCACGGTAACCGAGGAGGCTCGTCAGGAAGGCGCCGATCTGATCGTCATCGGGCGCGGTTCTCTGCAGTCAACCCTGGGGCGCTTGCGGACCCACGCCTGTGCGATCATCCAGCAATCCCCGTGTCCGGTCCTGAGCGTCTAGGAGCTTGTTGAAAAAGGGGACAGACTACTCTGTCCCCAATCGCAAACCGCTGATTTCGCACAGGAGCGTAGGCGTGGACAGAGCGGTCTGTCCCCTTTTTCAACAAACTCCTAGGCGATTGGTTGCATGCGTTAATCGTTCGCTGAGGCTTCGTCGTGACGAGGCCCCTGCCGCGCCGCGACCAGATTTGCCGCGCGCAGCAAGGATTCGAAGGTGCCCGCGTCGGTCCACCAGCCATCCAGGATCGAAAACGTCATGTCGCCTTCGCGAATGTAGGCGTTGTTCACGTCCGTGATCTCGAGCTCACCGCGGGCCGATGGTTTCAATTCCCGGCACTTGTCGAAGACCGTCGCGTCGTATAAATAAATTCCCGTGACCGCGTAGTTGCTCTTGGGACGCTTCGGTTTTTCCTCGATGCCGGTGATGCGATTGCCATGCAGTTCCGCGACGCCGAAACGCTGGGCATCGGGAACTTCCTTCAGAAAAATTCGCGCGCCGCGCTTCTGAAGCTTGAATTCCTCGACGGCCTGGCGGATATTGCCTTCAATCAGATTGTCGCCCAGGATCACGCAGACTTGATCGCGATCGGCAAAATGCTCGGCGAGGCCCAGAGCCTCCGCGATGCCGCCTTCGCCCTCCTGATAGGTGTAGTTCAGGTGCTTGAGGCCGAATCCTTTCCCGTTGCCCAGTAAGCGCAGAAAATCGCCCGAGTTGCGCCCTCCGGTCACCAGCAGGATGTCGGTGATGCCCGCGTCGACCAGCGTTTGAATGGGGTAGTAAACCATCGGCTTGTCATAAATGGGCAGCAGATGTTTGTTGGTGATTTTAGTCAGCGGAAACAGCCTGCTGCCGGTTCCACCCGCGAGGACGATGCCTTTCACGAGGGAAAGTATACCATCCGCTTTGCCGGCGGGATTGCACGGATGCTGGCTCAGCGGCGTCAGGTGTGTAAGATCGCGTCCAGATGTTAACCTAAGAGGAGAGCGCTATGCGTATTCGAGCCGCGATGATTCTGCTGTTCCCTCTGGCTGCGTTCGCGCAAACTCCGCCGCCGGAAGTCGACCAGGCGCTGCGGGCTCGCGTGACCGAGTTTTTCCAGTATCACGTCGAGGGGAATTTCCGGAAGGCGTTCGAATTGGTTGCCGAAGACACCAAGGACTACTATTTCGCAACTGAGAAAATCAGATTCAAAACATTCAAGATCCTGGACATCAGCTATTCGGAAGGCTTCACGGACGCCATCGTCAACCTGACCGGGGAGCGCGAAATGAAAATGCGCTACGATTTCCCCGTCGTGACGGTTCCAGTGCCGATGAAGACCACTTGGAAAATCGAGAACGGGAAATGGTGCTGGTACGAACATAACCGGTCGTCCTGGATTACGGCGATGGGGCCATCGGACTTGGGGGCGCTGGCACCCAGGGCTCCCACAGCAGGTTCGAGCCCCGGCACCCAAAGTTCGTCTCCGGATCTGAGTCCACAAGCGATGGCCGCGCGGGCAAGTCAGATTTTGCAGCAATCCGCCGTCGACAAATCGGAGTTGATTTTGCCGCTCGACAAGCCGTCGACCCAACAAGTGATCTTTCACAACGGGCAGCAGGGTAGCATCAAGCTTGCGTTGGCTGACGGGGCAAAGCCTGCGGGGCTCACCGCGGAACTCGACAAGAGCGACGTTAATGCGAATTCGAATGCCGTGGTTACGGTTCGTTACCAACCCCCGGCGGACTTGGCCGCCGGCGTCGTGCCTGCGAATTTCACACTGCGGCTGGTGATGGAGCCGTTCTCCGTCCAGTTTCCAATCACCGTCAAGTTTGGCTCACCCGCTACGCCAGCCAGGCAGTAGTCAACAGGCCTCGCCACTTTGGACGCCCACATGCTCAAGAAGCAGTGGAGGCCGAACCGGCAATGGTCAGTTTAACCCACCAGTTACTTAATACAAGCGCCATCAGTGGCACGAGCTTAATGAATGCAAACGCAAGTGGATCTGTGAATGCATTTGCCCAACAGTTAGAATCGGCAATCGAAGGATACTTGGCGAATTCCGGGAACGGGTCCCAATTCGAGATCGATGTCACGTCCAATTCGGGACAGAATTCCGCCGGAGGCAGTCAATTTACTGTCACTGTAAAGAACCTGGATTCCGGGTCTTCATCGCCTTCGGCGACGCCGACATCGGCGGCCACCGTGGCTCCTACGGCCTCAGCCACACCGGCGGCGGCGACGGCCTCGACGCCGGAAGCGGCCGCAGTCACAGGACCGGTTCTCACGGCGGCGCAGAAAGCCCAGATGACGCCCACACAAGCCTATTGGGCCTCCCAGCCACCCGCGGTGCAGGCTCTCGAGACGACTCCGGACGACGAGCGTCCCGCGCTGGCGGAGCAATTGGCCAATGAGGGGTACGCGATCGACGTGCCGATCATGGTTTGGGGATGGGATCCTCTGTCCACGATGATCGCGCGGCAGACCGCCGGATACACGTGGGTGCCATCGGCGCTTCAGGCCTCGATTCAGGAAGCTCCTGGAGTGGGAGGTGTGACTGGCGCCACGCCCTACGACCCGAGCAGTCCGCCGGCGGGATCCATTCCTGTCAGCACGGCTTTTGCGGTGGGAACCAACATTTCCGCGGACTCTGTGGCGGAGATGGAGATCAAAGCCAATTCGTTCACCGTCGGTACTCCGGCCACAAGCGCCACATAAGCAGTTACATAGCACCGCGGGTCACCTCTGACGCGAGCCATCCGGGCGATGCTGCGTCCAGGAGGCAGCTTCACATGGCCACGCCCGCGAGTTTACCGGTAATTCCGCCGCAGCCCGATCTGTTAGCTTACGGCATTCAGGAACTGGGTCTGTTCAATACCTACACCCGCGAGAGTTATCTCGCGACGTTCGGTGCGCAGGCGCCCGCGTGGGACACAAGCCGGGTGACGAAGACGTGGTTCGACACGTCGGTAGATACGTCCGATCCGGGCAACGTGGCGGTGTACAAGATTGTCGCTCCGGACCAGAACGGCGTCTGGGCGCCGCGGCAGATGGTGCTGCCGGCGCAAGAAGCGGCAACCGTGAATTTGCCTGGCGCTCTGACGTATCCGCCCTACGTAATCGCGCCCACGCAGACCAGCACGGGAGGCGCATTGATCGATCCGATCTACCTCAGCCTGGAAGCCGACGCACAGGTGCTGATGACGGCCTTGGGTGGAAGCGGACTGGTAGCTGAGGCAGGAAACGCGGTATTCCCCATCGTGTATCCACCGGATGAGCCGCGGCGGATGTGGGACTTCACCGTGAACGGAGTGGCATGCAACGCCGGGACGCTGCTGGCGGCGGAGAATGCCAACGGCGTCGGCGCGCCGGGAAGCTGGCAGATCACGGCCGCCGGACCGGTGTGGGTGGCGGCTCCGCTGGCGTCGACGGGGCTGAATGACACCCGACCCGCAACTCCGATGCCGGTGCGTGATTTATTGCCGAACGAGACTCTGCAAGCGGGGTTAATGGGAGTAAGCGTGGTGCGCACCGATTTGCAGCAGCAACAGAACGCACAGGCAGGTCAGTTCACGGCGGATGACCGGGCAACGTTGCAACAGATTTATCAGATCGTGAGCAAGCTGAGTTAGGAGGCGGCCGCGCGGCGACCGCCCCTTCCCTCGCCTATTTCACGCCAGGCAGGAATGACGGATTGCTGAACGTAACGCTTTGCCCGTTGATGGTGCCTACCGACAACGGCTGATTGAGTCCTGTCGGAGCAGTTAGCGGAATCTGGAACGGAACCAGATAGACGCCGATCAATCCGGCCGCGTAGGTCGGGATGCCGGTTCCGACGCCGGCGTTGTTCACGCCCGCGATCACTTCCGCATTGACCTGTTGCCCGTTGCCGGGGTTATCGGTGCTGGCTAGCGGAGTGGTCTGGCCGAGACCAGTGACCACGATATAGTAAGTCTCCCCGCGATTCGCGAGGCTCGAGGGCGTGACGTAGGTGCCGTCCAAGGCACGAATCACGGCTCCGTAGGCGATACCGTTCGGCCCCGGATAGGTGAAGACACCCGGCTGCGAAGCCAGGATCTGGACGCCGTTGACGGTCGCCGCAGCGTTGTTCACGGTGATGACGACGGTGGCCGCAACGCCGGGCGAAACCTCGCACGGGGTTTGGAACGTGACCTGTTGAATGTTGTTCTCATTCGACACCGATGAGATCGGCGCAGGAACTCCGCCGATGACCAGGCTGTTGATGGGCCCAAGGCTGAATCCGGCCGGTCCAAAGGCGGGACCGGTGACCACACCCTGGACTCCCGGCGCGAGTCCCTGTCCGGTGACCAGTCCAAGTCCGCACGGCGTGAGGCCGGGCGCGAAGCTGGCCGCGTTTTGGAAGCTACTGGCGGTGAGTACGGGTCCTGGCGGTACCGCGGTGAGACTCGCCGTAGCGCTGAGTCCGTTCGTGGAAGCCGCGATAACAATGGGACCTGCGGTGCTGCCCGCTGTGACGGCGGTTTGAACCTGACCGGCCGTGTTGCTCGCGATCGAGGTAGGCGTCACGGTAGCGGCGCCGCTTTGCACTGAGAAAGTCACCTGAACCCCCGAGAGCGGGTTCCCGTTCTTATCGGTAACCTGGAACACCACCGGCGCGGCGAATGGCTGGCCCGTGGTCGCGGTCTGGCTGTTTCCGGAGATCAGCTTGATGGCCGAGACCGAAACCACGCTGGCAAGCTTGAAGACAACATTGGCGCCGCTGGAAAGGGTTGCGGTGACGGTAACGGTTCCGGCCGTCGATCCGAACGTCACGTTAGTGGAGACTTGTCCGGACGGGCTCGTAATGATATTGGTCTGGGAGAGCGTGGCGGGACCGGTGACGGTCCACGTGACCTGCGCTCCAGCGGAGGGATTTCCACAAGGATCGATCACCTGTGCGGTCAGTGGGAGTGCGGCAGTGGTCCCAGCGGGGCCGCTCTGATTATTCCCTGAAACGATCGAGATCGTCGCGGCGCCTCCGGGGTTGGTTTGAACCTCACCCTGGAAGGAGTAGAGATTCCCCACATAGATGGTGATCCCATGGAGCTCCGTCTTGCAGGTTTTCGCGACGACCGTGCAGCTTGCGACACCTTGCGAATTGGAGTTGCTGGAGCCTTGGCACCCTACGACCGCCGGTGTACCAGTGGGACTGTTGGTCGGATTGTCCGGATCGACGATGAATATTCCGACGCCGGGAATCGGCGCGCCGGTCGATACCTGTGAGGTAGAAAGGACTTGGGCTTGAATGCCACCCGGAAGGGGCGTCCCCTCGGTAATCTGGATCGGACCTCCCTGCGGCGCCAGCAGAATGACCTGCGGCGCACCGCCTCCTCCGAAGTCCGGTACGAACTCGGTAATGGTGAAATTAACCGACCCGAGCGAAGTGGAGGCCGTCACGATGGTTTGTTGCCAGCCCGACCCTTGGGGAAGCCCCTCGGATACGTAATCGACGCTGGCCAGACCATTCATGTCCGTGTTGACCGCCGCCGTTTGGTCGATGGCCCCGATGAACTGGGTAGTGTTAGGTGTAGCCCCTTGGCCGGCGCTGGCCGAGAATGACACAGGCACGTTCGGCAGTGGTTTTCCGTTGGCGTCTGTCACCAGTACAACCAACGGATCTGCGACGGCTCCATTGCCGCCAATTCCGGTTCCGGCTTGAAGCAGTTGGCCGTCCCCGCTGTAAATCTGAACCTGGGAGCTGGTGCTGCCTCCCGTTCCGGTCCCTGCGCCGCTGGTCGCCACGGTTACCGTGAACGTCGTGGTGGCGGCGCCGGCCGTGAGCGTAATCGTGCACACTCCTTGCGGACACGAAGCGCCAGTGGTCGGAACAGTCACGGTGCTGGATACTTGACCGCGGGAATTCGTGGTGGGCGATGGGCTATTGATCACCAGGCCGTCACTCGGGTTGGTGGTGAAGGAGACCGATTGTCCAAAGACCGGAATTCCCCCTGCATCCAATACCGTCGCCAGTAGTGACCTGGAAGTTCCGCCGTTCGGAAGGCTCTGATTGTTGTTGTACTGAAGAAATTGGCTCGCCCCGGAATTATCGGGGACATAGGTGGTCTCGAAAACGCCCGTATTGAAGGTGGAGAGCGTGTTGGAATCGAGGGCGTTGGTGCTGAGGCTTACGCGGTAAAGGTCAGTCTGGTTTCCGTTCGCCACCAGCAGGAACAGCCACTGCGCCTGAGGAAGCTCACTCGAGAGCGCCACCGCGAGAATCTCATTTTGCACTACGTTCGTGGGCAAAGTGAGACTGGTTACCGGCGCTGCCTGGAAGGGGCTGGTGCTGACATCGAGAAGCTGGTTGAGCGCCGACGAGAACGTGAACACGCGGTTGTTCGAGGCCACGAATATGTCGTCCAACTGAGGAGGCGCTTCCGGGCTGGCCGGAGGCCACGTAGCGACTTGGCCAGTTGCCAGATTGATTTGCGCCATGGCTCCGCCGCCGCCCTTGGAAAACCGGTTGACGGTATACGCAGTGGTTCCGTCAGGAGTGAAGTGGAGAATTCCCGGCTCGAAGCCGACCCCGATATCGTTGGCCGCCACGTCGATGAAGGTCGCCGGGTCGATCACGTAAATTTTGAACTCGATGGTGATGTAAAGTATCCCCAGCGGAGACATCGTGATGGAGCTCGCTTCGCTCCCCAGGTTTATGCTGCCTACTTTGGTGCGAGTGGCGAGACTGTATTGCGTGACGGTGCTCGAGAAGGGGGAATTGGTGAGCACGAACGCATTCTGAGAGTCCGAGCTAAACGTGATCCAGCAGGAAACGCAGGGCCCGGTCTGCACATCGTCGGGATTGTAGTTCGCTGCACCAGCCATCTGCAACCCGCCGGGTGTGAGCAGCGCGTTGGTGGTGGTGTCGAAGATGTACAGGGCATCCGCCCCAACCACCAGGTACTTTCCGTCCGGCGTCACGGCGGCCGCCGTAGGCGCTGCACCAGGTCCGTTCAGTGTCGTGAAATTAGTTAATGTCGAGTCCGAAGCCTGAATAGAAGTCGCGCTCGATACGCCGATCAGATAATAGCCCCCGGTCAACGGCGAAGGGATGATTGCCGCGATACCCGCCGGTCCATTACCGCTGATCAACGGCGTCGCCAGGTTGCCGCTGTCGATGTATCCGGAAAACAGCGTGCTGGAGTTGGGTTGAGAAAAGAACTGGAACAGGAGTTCCTGCCCCGGAGTCGCTGCCCCGAAGGCGGCTAGGCCGGAGGCCAGACACACCAGGATCGCGAGGGAAAAATTTCGATTCAGCATTAAAGAAACCTCGGATGCGAGATGGACGCGGGCAGATGAACATCTTACCACAACTGCGCCACCCGCGGTAGAACAAATTTGGATCCCATTCGGGAGGTCGGAGGATAGAGGCGCCCGAAAACAAAAAAGGGAGAAGCCGAAGCTTCTCCCTTTCCCTTACAGCCTTGTGTTGCTTAGTGGACCAGGTTCTCCGAGATCTGAGCCGTGCGGACTAGTCCGCCCGGATCGAGAACGAGAGCAAGGTAGCCCTCGGAGATGCCCGGCGACAGCGGTCCACCGCCCGTGGGGCTGATGAACGCGAAGCCGTGGCAATACTGGAAGCCAGCCTGGGCGATGATATAGCCCTGGAACTGACCCGTGCCGGCCGTGCCGGTGAGTCCGTTCGCGCCGGTGGTACCGATGTTGCCAGCACCACTGCTAAGAACGTAAGTGAGCACCTGACCCGCGGGAACCACTCCGCTGGTCTGGGACGGGGGCGCGACTTGGCCTCCAGCGCCGGTACCGAAGTAGAAGAACGTTACCGTTCCCTGTTGCGGTGTAGCGCCGAATCCATAGTTAGCCCCTGGATCGAGCGATGTATTGGCGATTGCGATGCCTGTGTCGAATCCGTCATGCGACACGACGTACGGGAACAACAGATCGCAGGCGCACTTCACAACTTCAACGATGTTCAGCGGAGTCTGCCCCGGGATGAACCGCGGTACCGGCAGCGTAGCGGAAGGCTGACGCGGCGCAGTGGCCTGCGGATAGAACGGAGCGAATCCAGCAGCTACCGTCTCCACCTGAGCCGGAACCGGGAGACCGATCGGCGGGTTGGAGGACAGCGCGGACGGATAGGAAACGACAACCGGCACAGTGGCGGTCTCGTTGCTATCCGGGTCGGTGAACAGGATCTCGTAAACCGCGAGGTTGTTAGAGACCTGAACCAGGGGGTTGGTTCCGACGGACGGGGTCTTGCCCGAGCCGCTAGCGGCACCGCCGGCAGTGACGCCGCTGGTGCCAGAGAACCCGCCGCTGCCATCGGCAGCCGTCGAGGTAAGGACCATCACACCCGTGGTGTTGGTGCCATTGGTCAGCAGAACCACCGGAGGAACGAAGATCTCCAGGCCGTTCGGCTGATTGGCGAACAACAGAGCGAGACGAGTGCCCTGAGACGCTACGCCGGCGTTCTGAATTCCAGTGCCGTTAGCGCCCCACAGCGAGAAGCCGTTGTTGGCGACTCCAGCTCCCGTGACGATCGCCTTCAAGGAAGCGTTCGATGGAGGCGGCGTAGACGCGGAGGTAGCAGCCTGGCTGGAAGCAGAACCCATCAGCTCATAGCCGCTCTCCGTGTTATACTGCGCGCCCGGAACATCCTGCGCAAGATCGCCAGGATAGTTAATGGTGCCAGCCCACAACGCATTGGCTGTGAGTGTACCGTTTCCAGTGGTTCCGCCCACCGCTGTGGCAGTCTGCATAAACGAGATGTTCTTAGTCTTCCAGGCGGTCTGGAATCCCTCCACAAATGTGACCGAAGGCTGCGTGGTATAACCGCCGCCGCCGGGGACATCGTAGCCAGTGGTGACGGTCGCACCCGGACTATACAACTTCGGATTCTCACTATCGCACTGCAGGAATCCAAGATTGCTGCGAAGCGTGTCGCCCTTGCCGTCGCTCGAAATGCTCAGGCCATGAAGCACAGTGGCAACCGTCTGCTGTTGCGTGAAGTTGGTCACGGTCACGAAGGTCGTACCGGTGAAGGACACGCTCATCGTGATGTTCTGCTGCACGAACGACGACGCCACGCCAAGAATTTCGGCGTCTGCGCGAACGTTAGTGATGCGGAGCGTGCGCGAGGTCAGCGTCCCCGGAGGATCGAACGGCACGCCAGCGAAAACGATGGTGCTGTTGATGCCGCTGGCCTGAGCCGATCCCAGGCGGCCCTGGAAGATGTTCGGACGACCGCAGCCGTAGGCACCAGCGGCAGGATCGTGGCCAACCGCAGTGATGGCGTTTCCAGTGAACCCCGAGGCCAAGCCGTCGCAGAAAGCGTCCCCGCCGGGAGCCGTGCCGCCACCATTCGCCCCGCCCTGAACACCAGGCGTACCGTCATACGTGAGCGCCGGATTCGCAGAACCAGGGAAATTGCCACCGATCTGAGGTGACGGAGCAATGATCTGGCAGACGCCAGCCCCCGAAACGCCGGTGTCCGGCGCGCCAGCGCCATTGCCGCAATTCAGAATCGGACGGTTCGGATTGAACGACGTATTCGGCTCGTCGAAGATCAGCAAAGCTTCGTCGAAGATGCCACTGGAGCCGGCCGTCAACTTGCTGGTAATGTTCGTGCTCAAAAATACGGTCACGTTGACCGGGGGCACGATCGCACCAGGCGCCGTTGGCGTCCCACCCGAGCAATTCAAGGTGTAGTCGCCGACGTAGTCAGCATATGCCTCAGCCCTGACGAGCGTCGGCGTTGTCGCGGCGTTGCAAGTTACTACGCCGCCTTGTGCATTAGCCGGTACGGTGATGCCCACGATGAGGGCCACCATGGCTAGCGCATAAAACCATTTGCGAAAATCTGCCATTTCCTTCTCCTTGTGAACTCTTGGATTTGAATTGATGGAAGTTCTCTTATTCAACCTGAGCCTCAATCTGCGACTCCCACGGCCTGGAACTATTGATCCTAAGCCGCAAGATCCGAGCTTCCCTCCAGCCTGACTTCACACTTGGCTGATCTCCGCTCGACTGCTGTTCTGCAAAGCTCATTATCTTTTCGACTTCTCTGTTATTCAATGTGCTCGCGGGATTCACGGTCATGAATGCCGCACCGAAACTACTTTCTGTTACACCCTGGACGCAGTCAGTTATTGATAACACCCTCCGGCCGCCCAAGTCAAGCAAAAAGTTGCATTTGCGCCCTTGCGCGACCCGCCGGGAACCACTCCGGCACAGTGCTAATATTCGAACACGTTACAACTCCCGCCGTCAAGGGGGATCAGCGAATGGGGGAATTTAGGGCTTGAATGGAGAATGTTAGCGGCTGACCGGTAATCTGCAAGCGGTTTCGATCACAGATCCTTCACCATCTTTTTCAACAGCTTCACACGGTTCTTCAATTCGTCGCTGGCTTCGATAAGACCAGTCTCGTCGTAGATGATGTGAGGTGTCATGAACATGATCAACTCGCTGCGCTGATGGGTTCGCATCTTGCTGCCAAACAGGCCGCCGATCCACGGCAGCCGCACCAGGCCAGGGATGCCGTTGAGCTGATCCTCGACGGTATCCTTAATGGTCCCGCCGATGGCGATGGTGTCGCCATCCTGCATGGTGATCTGGGTCTGCACCACCTGCTGGTCGAAGGCCGGCGATCCGGCGACCTGACTGGCCTGGGCGTCGACGGCGCTAACCTGCTGGCCGATATACAGCGTCACGATGCCGCTGGGGGTGACGCGCGCGTTCACCTGAAGCGTGACGCCAGTATCCTGCGAAGACACTGAATTGGTCGTGACCGTGTTCCCGCCCGCGGGAATCGTGGTCGAGCCCGTGGAAACAGGCACCTGCGTGCCCACATTAATAGACGCGGGAATACTGTCAGTGGCGATCAAACTCGGCTCGGACATTATATGCACGTGATCGCGGTTCTCATTCAGCGAAAGCGTCGCCAGCAGTTCGCGGCCGCTGTCGACCAGGGTTCCGATGTTGAAGGTCCCGACGCCCGAAATCAAGCTGGCCGTAGGCTTGCGGTAGGTCCCGGATCGTTGTTGCAGGTTGTATTGGATTCCGCTGGCGAACTGATCGGTGAGGTCCACCTCGTAGATTTTCGCTTCGAGAAGAATCTGGCGCGGCGGTACATCGAGCTGTTTCAGAATTTTTAAAATGCTCTGATAAGTTTGCGCGTCGGACTGAATGATCAGAGCGTTGTCGAGAGGATTCGGAACGATGCGCGGCGGCCGGGGCTGATCGATGCCAGCTTGAGCAGCGGCGACGGCAGCCGCGGTGGCTGGATTGACCGTGCCGAGCGGCTGGCCAGTGCCGCCAATCGCGCTACCGGCAGGAGCTTGCGCCGAGTATCCGCCAAACGCGGGATAGCCGAAGCCGGTT